>Ga0315905_10002587_pt1 | contig 19021 bp, 16 predicted proteins | sample LakEriMetagenome_5_FD_203522 | JGI IMG/M metagenome (GOLD analysis project Ga0315905, IMG submission 203522) | Freshwater fungal communities from buoy surface, Lake Erie, Ohio, United States - Buoy 4 MA121 | ecosystem: Environmental > Aquatic > Freshwater > Lake | place: USA: Lake Erie, Ohio... | reverse complement strand
GTTTGATCTTTACGGCCACGAGTTTTATTTCTCCTGATAATTGGTGTGACATAAAACCGTTGTTGCAGCGGGGGCGCAACTAGTTAATGTCTATGAATCCAACAAGGTTGCGGGTAGAGGGCCGGCTTCCAAGTCGGGATTACTTGATAAATCATGCCAGACAAGGCAAAAATCAGGAAATTGAGGGCAATTGACCAGTATTCAGGGCTGTTTAGGTGACTTAGAGTGGAAATATGTTTCCCACGGTTTCCATAACTGAATCTTCAGTTGATCTTGAGTTTTCTACCTGGGACAAGTTTTTGAATGCCTCCAGCAAGAACGTAAACATCCCCCGCGCCAACATTGTCTCAATCGATACTGGCCCTGAAATTCTTAAGGAATGCAAAGGTTTGCGGGCGCCGGGCACTTACGCATTTTCCCAAACATACGGATTTGGCATCATTGCTGGAACTTACCGCCAACGACATGGCGTGAAGCATTTCTGGAATGTTCGAGCCAAACTTGCCGATCACACCATCCGCTTTAACTTAAGTGGAGATGATTTCACATCTGTTGTGGTGCAGGTGGAAGATCTGCAGGCTACTTTAAGAAGTCTCGGAAGGCACTTGGAATCTCAGTAAGCGTTGCGCTTGGTTCTTCAAATTCAATTCCGGAATCCTGAGCTGCCCGCTTGGCAGGATTGCCTGACTTCTTCGCACCCTTGCCCGGCTTTTGGACTTTCTTTTGTTGCGGCCGCATACCTGGCATACCTGGCATCGGTGGCATTCCAGGAACTGATCCACCCTTTGCCATTTGCTTCATCATTTTTTGGGCAACGACAAAACGATCCATCAAAGTGTTAACGTCACTAACTTGCATGCCGGAACCTTTTGCAATTCGAGCGCGCCTGGATCCGTTAAGTAACTTTGGATCTTCCCGTTCCGCTGGAGTCATCGAAGAGATGATTGCTTCGACGCGATCAACCTCGCGTTCATCAACATTTTCAATTTGCTTTTTCATTTCAGCCATACCTGGCAACATGCCTAGCATTTTTGTCATAGATCCCATTTTGCGAATCTGTTGCATTTGTTGCATGAAATCTGTCAGCGTGAAGTCTTCGCCATCTTTAACTTTCTTGGCAAACTTTTCAGTTTGATCTTTATCAAGGGTTTGTTCGGCCTGCTCAATTAAAGTCAGCAGATCTCCCATGTCCAGAATTCTTGAGGCCATGCGATCAGGGTGGAAAACTTCAAAGTCAGTTAACTTTTCGCCAGTTGATGCAAACATAATCGGCTTGCCAGTAATAGTTGCAACCGAAAGTGCCGCGCCACCTCGAGCATCACCATCAAGCTTTGTCAGTACAACTGCATCAATACCAATGTCGCGAGCAAACGTCTCGGCAGTATTGACTGCATCTTGACCAGTCATGGCGTCAATGACTAAGAGAGTTTCATCAGGCTTAGCTTCGGCTTTTACTTTTGCCAGTTGATTCATTAACTCGCTGTCAATAGAAAGGCGTCCGGCGGTATCCACAATGACAACATCGTGAAGCTTGTCTTTGGCGAACTGCATTGCATCGCGAGTGACCTTAACTGGATCGCCAACACCATTACCTGGCTCGGGAGCGAACACAACTGTGTTTGCTTGCTCGCCCACAATCTTTAGCTGATCTACTGCATTAGGGCGCTGTAAGTCAGCGGCAACCAACATCGGCTGATGCCCTTGTGCACGAAGATGGGCGGCAAGTTTTCCAGCCAGTGTGGTCTTACCAGCACCTTGTAGGCCAGCTAGCAAGATAACGGTTGGTGGATTTTTTGCTAACCGAAGGCGCCGAGTTTCGCCACCAAGAATTCCAATCAATTCTTCATTAACGATTTTGATGATTTGTTGAGCTGGATTTAACGCCGCGGAAACTTCCGAACCTAGAGCGCGTTCTTTGATTCGAGCGCAAAATTCCCGAACAACTGGTAGGGCAACGTCTGCATCAAGTAATGCGATTCGAATTTCCCGAACGGTCTCGTCAATGTCGGTCTCAGTCAATCGTCCTTTGCCACGTAACTGCTTGAAAGTGGCGCTTAGGCGATCGGATAAGGATGCGAACATGCTCAAAGTCTAATCCGTAGGCTTAGGGACATGAGATCTGTCGCCGGAACCGAACTTTAGCTCGCGTATGCAGCTGGGTTTGCTGAATAGGCCTTAAGGCAACCTGGCGCACAGAACCAAACCGTTTGGCCTTCGATTTCTGCGTGAATTGATTCTGGCAACATTGCAACGGTCATATTGCAGACAGGATCGATCGCAGTTTCAAAGGTTGGCTTAGGTGCAGAAGTCTCGGATTGATTTGCAGCAGCCTGAACCATTTCGGCAAGAATCGAAATCGCAATGTGATCAGGTTTAGTTGCACCGATATCAAGTCCGGCCGGAGAAAAAATTGAAGCCTTTTGCTCAGGCGTCAAAGTAAGCATGTCAATAACGGAAGCGCCACGCTTACGGCTTGCTACTAAACCAACGTAAGGAACACCAGCTAAGACAGCGGCTTCGAGCAACATAGTTTCATCTTCACGCCCGTGCGCTGCAACGATGACAGCAAAGGTGTTGTTCAGATCGACTTCGGAACTCCACTCGACCATTTCGTACCCAGCTCCTGGTCCCTGCTTAAGCAATGAGCCTGAAATTGGACTATCTCCGTAAATGGCTACTACTGGTGCTGGCATGATTGGCTCCAAAAATATCTCTAGGGTTCCACCCGAAAGGCATGGGTTGTGAACAGTTCGTTTTCCTGACTGGGTGTCGATTTCGGGCATTGGTGCGATCCGAAGCAAGATTGGAATTCCCACTTCAAGTAAGGCAACGCTTTGAGATCGCACAGTTGAATCAGAACAAGATCCCCCAACAAAACCTTCCATGGAACCATCGGAAAAAATGATGGCTTCATCGCCAGGTTTTGCGGAAGTTGGTTTTTCTGCAAGTACTACACGGGCATGTACGTACGGGGTGCGAGATTTTTGCAGCTCTGCAATCCGCGATGCCAGAATCTTTGGCATGTCCACCTCCCGAGTTACCCTTTAATTATGCGCGTAAACCCTAGTCTTCGCGATTTATCCATTATTTCTAGAGATTAAAGATTAGTTTTATGCTCGCAATAATTAGGACTAGGCCTAAAGCTCGGCGAACACCTTCATTTGAGAATTGCTTTATACCTAAGCGAGTACCAATTAATGCCCCAATGATTACTGCTACTGCATAAATCCAAAGTGCGTCAGGAAGGTTTGATACCGAAGAAATGTGTCCCAAAAGGCCAAACACCGAATTGGTCAGAATGAACAAAGCCGCAGTACCAGATGCACCTTTAACCGAAGTCCAGCCAAAGAAAAGAATCAATGGCGACAAGAAAATTCCGCCGCCAGTTCCAGTTAAACCTGACAGCAGACCGATAAGCGCGCCGGTAAGTATGGAAATTGCAACGTGTGGATGTTTGGGTTCGCCTTGTAACTTAGGCGCCAACTGGAACAGGAACATCACACCGGCAAAAAGCAAAATGAAGCCAACAATTGGTTTGTAAACGTTTCCAGGCAGATTGATTGATCCACCAAGGAATGACATTGGGATCGCGCCGATTGCTAACGGTAGGTACAGCTTTAAATCAAATAGTTTGGCGGAGATGTATCGCACACTCGTGTACGAAGACACAATAATGTTCAGCACTAAGGCTGTTGGCTTTATAACCTGAGCTGGGACTCCAAACAAAGACATGATGGCTATGTAAACCGAAGAGCCAGCATGTCCTACCGAGGTGTAAAGAATCGCACCAAACATTAAGCACAGTGCAATCAAGTAGTCGGTGGTTTGCAGGTTAAGCACTTCACCCGCCTGCGAACGGCGGCAAAACATCAAGCGTTGAGCCATCCGCCACAATAACGCTCAAGTCGCGCAGCGAAACTTCATCTAACAAATAACTGCACTGTGGCAGCACCTGACCAAGCTTTGGATGCAACGCTGCGGCTTGATCCAGAATGTGCATCGCAGAAGAAGATTCCAAAGAAATTTCATTTACTCCTGCTGCAGCGCGTGCACCAGCAAAAAATCTAACCGTTACAGACACCAAATACCAGCCATTTGCTAACCGCCAATCGCTGACATTGGCCGAACTGGCTGGATGAAACTTGGATCGTTAATTCCATGACCGGGAAGTTTTGCTAAAACTGTTTTGCCGAATCGAGTTGCAATTTCAGCGCGCTTTTCTTCGTCCGTGCCATCTGATTCCCGAAGTACTAGTCGCAAATCCGTTTCACTGGTTGCAAACAAGCAGGATCGCAATTGACCATCAGAAGTTAAGCGGAGGCGATCACATGCACCACAAAACGGCCTTGTAACACTTGCAATAATTCCAACGGTTTCTGGACCACCGTTGATCAAGAATTCTTCGGCAGGTGCTGAGCCGCGAGCTTCAACTGGAGTCAGCGAGAAAACTGGATTGAGGGCATGGAATACATCATCAGCCGTGACCATAGTTGAACGGTCCCAAATGCCGCCGGCATCTAATGGCATCTGTTCAATAAACCTGAGTTTGAATCCTTCATCAAGTGCCCACTTGAGTAAACCAACTGCTTCATCGTCATTAACACCTGGCATAAGTACTGTGTTGATTTTGATTGGAGTTAAATCAGCATCACGCGCTGCCTGCAAGCCTTTGAGTACATCAGCAAAGCGGTCGCGATAAGTCATGGACTTAAAGCGTTCAGCGCTCAAAGTGTCTAATGAAACATTTACTCGCTCAAGGCCCGCATCCTTAAGTGGCTGAGCCAGCGCTGCAAGACGAATTCCATTTGTTGTTAGCGAAAGTTTTGGAGGATTAGGCAAGCTATTAATTCGCGCAACGATGTCAACGATGTCTGGCCGAAGTAACGGTTCGCCACCCGTTAGGCGAACTTCATCAATTCCAGCATCAATTCCAACTTCAAGAATTGTCATTAACTCATCAGTTGTCAGCAAATCTTCGGTGGGCATCCAAGCGGCAAAGTCATGTGGCATGCAGTAGGTGCAACGCAAGTTGCAGCGATCAGTAAGTGAAACCCGGATATCGCGATGAACGCGGCCAAATGTGTCAATCAAGGTACTCATGCGCAGTTCACCCATTCATCAGTACCGTCGGCGAAAACCTGATGTTTCCAGATCGGAATTTGAGCTTTAACTTCATCTACTAGGGCAACGCAGGCATCAAATGCAGCTTTGCGATGTTTTGCAGAAACTGCAGCAACAAGGGCTGCTTCTCCGATTGCAATGTCCCCGTGGCGATGTGCGACGGCTAAGTTGACTACTTCAAATTTCAGTGCAATTTCCCCAGCTACTTTTTCGAGTAACGCTTGGGCGCTTGGGTGCGCTTCGTAAGAAAGGGATAACACTTCTCGGCCATGATCGTTATCTCGGACATCTCCGGAGAATGTGACAATTGCGCCGGCAGTGTTGGATCGAACCAAAGCGGAAAGCTCTGAAACCGAGATTAGATCTGTGGTCACAAAGGCACCCGAGACGTTAGACATGCCTTTATTATCTAGGGATTTGTCCGATTGCGATAGTGCAAGCCTGATTTCAATGGGATTTATTCGCAACCAGTCTCGCATTGTGAAAATCTAGAACAATAGAGGGATGAGTACTGGCCCTGAGTTCGAAGTTACCTGGGAGCAAGCACGGCTACTTGCACACCAAAGTGCTTCGCCTAGCGCATGCGTAACTTTGCCGTTGCGTGATGCATCGGGCCACGTGCTCGCTCAAGATGTCATCGCCTTAGGTGACATGCCACCATTTGCGGCTTCGCGCATTGATGGTTGGGCAGTTAGCGGTTCTGGTCCGTGGACTCGCATCGGCGATGCACTTGCAGGTCACGAGTTTGTTGAAAGTCTTGGCGCTGGTGAATGTGTTCACATTGCAACTGGCGCAGTTATGCCAAAAGGTGCAACCGCCGCATTGAAAGACGAAGAGAGTCAGATCGATGACGAAAAGGTAGTTGCGATTGATGGAGCTGCCGGATTACTGGATGCAACTGGCTCACTTCCCTACTTCCATGACGTCAGGCCCAGCGGTTACGAGGCAAAAACTGGCGAAGTATTGATTCCAAAAGGTGTAAAACTAACCCCAGCAATAATCGGAGTTGCTGCCGCGGGTGGCCACGACGAGTTACCAGTGTTCAAGAAAATCGTTGTAGATGTTTTTATCTTTGGTGACGAACTTTTGAGTTCCGGGCCATCGCGAGATGGAAAAGTAAGAGACTCACTTGGGCCACAGCTTCCGCTTTGGATTGATTACATCGGTGCCGAGTTAAATCAAGTAAAGCTTGTCGCCGATACTCTCCAAGATCACTTCGATGCCATCTCGGCGTCAAAGGCAGATTTGATTGTGACTACTGGCGGCACAGCAGCAGGCCCAGTTGATCACTTGCACAACGCCATCGTGGATGCCGGCGGAAGTTTCATTATTGATGCAGTGCTAGTTCGTCCTGGATATCACCAATTAATGGCAAAGATTACAGATCGACATTTAATTGGTCTGCCTGGTAATCCACAGTCGGCAGTGATTGGTTTATTAAGTTTGGCCGTGCCGTTTATTGCTGGTGCAAATGGGCAACCATTGCCCACACTTGATACCTGCCAGATCAGCACAGCACTTAAGGGTCCGGCACGAGAAGTGCGATTGGCTTTATGCTCTCTGGAATCCAAAATCGCAACACCACTTGAACACTTGGATTCTTCAATGTTGCGTGGTTTTGTAAAGGCTGATGGGTACGCCGTGCTTCCTGTTGGTGGAGCTGAAGCGGGCCAGATCGTACCTTGGCTTAATCTGCCTTAGGGTTATGGAAAGCCGACAATTCGCCTTTAAAAAAACGCCTCGAAGTATTCGCCTTAAACCATTAGGACAGCGCCTTGAAAGAAGTACTTGACGACTTAATCGCCGCATATAACGCAGGTGACACAACAGCGATGGCAACCGTAGTTCGCACTTGGCGTTCAGCCCCACGTCCAGCTGGCGCCTCGATGATGGTCAATGTCGCAGGCGAAGCAGTTGGCTCAGTTAGTGGTGGCTGTATTGAAGGCGCCGTGTACGAAATGGCCGGCGAAGTAATTGCAAATGGCTTGCCACAATTTGAAAAATATGGAATTAGTAACGATGACGCGTTTGCAGTTGGATTGACTTGCGGTGGAATTTTGGAAGTTTTTGTAGAGCAAATCTCTACCCAGACTTGGCCAGAACTTCCTGATTTGTATGCCAGCGTGCAAGCAGATCAGCCCGTTGCCGTTGCAACTGTTGTGAATGGCACAGCGCATGTTGGCAAGCACTTAGTTGTTTGGCCCGATCGAACTGCCGGTGACTTGGGTAGCGACCGACTTAATTCTGCAGTTGGCTCCGATGTACTTGGACTTTTGGAATCTGGAACCACTGGATTTTTGCATTACGGATCTGATGGCGAGCGCCTTGAAGGCGATCTAGAGATTTTTGTTTCGACATTTGCACCAAAGCCGCGATTGCTAGTTTTCGGAGCTATCGATTTCGCGGCTGCAGTAGCAAAAGCTGGAAAGTTTTTAGGTTTCCACGTAACAGTGTGTGATGCCCGTGAAGTGTTTGCAACAAAGAAGCGCTTTCCCGATGCTGATGAAGTTATAAATGATTGGCCACATCGCTGGCTAGCCACGCAGGACATTGATTCTCGAACAGTTATCTGCATTTTGACGCATGATCCAAAGTTTGATGTGCCGGTAGTAATCGAAGCCCTAAAAACTAAGGCTGCCTACATTGGCGCAATGGGCTCACGCAAGACTCACGAAGATAGAGTTGCGCGCTTAATCGAAGCTGGTGTTGATCCAGAAGATTTGAAGCGTGTTAAATCTCCGATCGGCCTTGATCTAGGTGCGCGCACGCCCGAGGAAACTGCAATTTCGATCTTGGCTGAAGTTATTCAAGATCGTTGGGGTGGTTCAGGCAAGAACTTGGCACAAACTGACGGAACAATTCATCCAGGTGCGCCGCGATGACAACTGCTGGATTGATACTTGCCGCCGGTGAAGGCAAGCGATTTGGTGGTCCTAAGGCACCGTACGTTCACAACGGCGAACGTCTAGTTGATCGAGCCGTTTCCGTTCTTACTGCTGCCGGATGTAATCCAATTTTCGTAGTCCTTGGGGCTTGGGTCGGCGAAGTCCCAGGTGCAACAGTTTTAGAAAATGAACAGTGGCCAACTGGCATGGGATCTTCGCTGCAAGTTGGTTTGGCACATTTGAATGCTGAATCAGGAATTGATGAAGTTGTCGTTTCTTTGGTGGACTTGCCTGGACTAACTTCTGCCGCAGTTTCTCGAATCGTTGAAACTCCAGGAGAAATTGTTGTTGCCGCATATGATGCAAAGCGTGGACACCCCGTGAAGTTTGCGAGTGCAACATGGCCAGAGCTCATAAAGAGTGCAACTGGAGATCAAGGCGCCCGCTCATACATTGCAGATCATCCTGAGCAAATTGTGTTAGTTGAAGTTGGCGATGTTGCAACTGGCGAAGACATGGATGTTAGGCCGGAACCTAATAACTAGGTGCGTTAAGACTTAGTGGTGTTGCCCGATCGTTGGGAAATTACCAAATGAAATTGGTCCAGCGAGAAACAAGATTCCAACTGCTGCAACCGCAGACACTAATCCGATTGAGCGGGCAACAAATAATCGATTACCAGAAATAAACTCGGCGACCATGACCACGGTGATTCCCGCCATTAACCAAGGTGCAGTTGGCATAATCGCATAGGTGGCGACCATTAGTGGGCCACAGGCTATAAAGCAGGTCCAACCAGTGCGCAGCCCAAATAACAAATTCGTTTCGCTAGTCTTCATGCAATTCAAAACTGCATTCTCATGTTTGCGCGAAAATTGATATGCACCAGCGATGGCCAAAAGTGCGACTGAAACATATCTGTGATCAAACGCATGCAATGCGGACATCCCAAGTCCAATCGGAATTCCTAACGCCACCCAGACCGCCAGAAAACTGGTAACACTGATCAGCACAAATCCAAAACTTTGACGAGTCCGGGCTGCCAAGATCAGGGCAAGTGGCCCCATCATCCAGGCTGACATTCGGGCCCACTCTTGCATGAGCTCCACGGTCGACATCGATTGCATAGTTAGCAACTCTAGGTGTAGACCAAGGTCAATGTCCTGCAGATCCAGACTGCAGGCATTGGTTTGCACTAAATTAAGGGAATCAGTCCTAGCTCTGGAGCATTAATGGAAAATTCCCTGCCGCGATTACTTACTGGCGACGTTGTTGGCCAAGTAGATGCAACGCAAGTTCCAAGATATGCCGGCTTAGGTACCTTTGCTCGCCTGCCATTCATCGACGAAGTATCGGATGTTGATGTGGCACTAGTTGGCATTCCTTTTGACACTGGAGTTAGTTATCGACCAGGCGCCAGATTCGGGCCAAGTCACGTTCGCGAATCCTCGCGTCTGCTTCGACCATTTAATCCAGCTGGCAGCAAGTCACCATTTGCCTCACAGCAGGTTGCTGATGCTGGTGACATTGCAGCCAATCCGTTTCACATTGAAGAGGCCATTACCCAGATTGAACGAGGTTCCAGAGAACTTCATGAACGTGCTAAACGCCTGATCACCATCGGTGGCGATCACACTATTGCACTTCCGCTATTGCGCACTATGGCTGCTAAGCATGGACCCATTAGTGTGGTGCACTTCGATGCCCACCTCGATACCTGGGATTCATACTTTGGTGAGGACTACACCCATGGCACACCTTTTAGACGGGCATCTGAAGAAGGTCTGATTGATAGAGAAGGTTCCATGCATGTCGGCATCCGCGGACCGTTGTATTCAGCCAAAGATCTTGATCAAGATAAGAGTTTAGGTTTTGAGATTTTCTCATCTATTGAATTCGAAGACATTGGCGCTCAAGGTGCGATCGATAAGATTCGGGATCGAGTTCAGAACCGGCCAATGTATGTCTCGATTGATATCGATGTCTTAGACCCTTCACATGCACCAGGCACTGGAACTCCAGAAGCTGGCGGCTTAACCAGTCGTGAATTACTTAAGGTGATTCGTTCATTTGGCGACATGAATATTATTGGCGCAGACGTTGTAGAAGTTGCGCCGGCATACGATCACGCCCAGATGACAGGAATCGCTGCATCACATGTGATTTATGACTTACTCAGTGTTATGGCGCCGTCATAACGTTTCTAGATTCAGTCTAAAAACGCGTCGAAGGCTTCATAGCCCGTTGCATTTCGTTGCCATGGATTAGTACGTTCCCAGTTTTGAGCCAAGTCCAGCAACAAATCATCACGAAATCTTGGCGCTGTTATTTGGATCGCTCCGGGCAGTCCACTGCTCATAACAGGTAGCGGAAGTGAAATTGCCGGGTGCCCAGTGATGTTTTGCAATGCAGTGGAATAGCTCTCTGGTGGCGATAGTCCCGCTGGTGAATCTGAAGACAATCTGCCATCAGCAAACCAGCCAATTTCGGCAACAGTTGGTGTCAGTAAAATTGCATCCCCTGCAAGTAATTCGTCCATAACGCGAACGTAGTCAAACCTGCGACGGCGAGCTTCGATGTATTCATCCAAGTCCGCATTCATGCCTTGTGTGAAGAACTCTTGACTAGATGGATGCAGGAGTTCAAAATTTTCTACAACCCAATCCCGGCCAAGCGAAACTAAATGTTCAGCCGTTGCCATAGTGAACCAGTCCAAATCAGGATCAGCAGTACCAAAAAGCGAACCTGGCTCGATCCAAGTAACTTGTTGGTTTAATTGGCCACTTAACTCAGATACTGCATCGCGGAAGACTTGCTCTAATTCAGTTGGCAGATCTCCAAAATCTGAAGTTCTGGTCGCAGCATAAATTTTTGTTGGAGTTTGATTTTTAAAGTTCAGGTAATCTGCGGGTGCAACTCCGACGTGTCCAATTGGATCACCAGAGGCCGGTCCCGCAATAACTGACATCAAGAGGCGTAAGTCAGCCACCGTAGTTGCGAATGGGCCTTCAGTTGAAAAGTCGATCCAATCTGGCGTTGGCCAGCGACCGATGATTCCATTTGATGGCTTTAGCCCGACCAGGCCACAAAATGCAGCTGGGATTCGAATTGATCCCCCGCCATCAGTTGCCGTGGCTATGGGAACAACTCCCGCACTAACTGCAGAAGCTGAGCCACCACTTGAACCACCTGGGGATAATTCGAGGTTCCATGGATTGTGGGTCACGCCAGTTGCGCGATTAGCGGTGTAGCCCTCGATTGCAAATTCTGGAAGCGTAGTTTTGCCAACAACGATTGCGCCCGCTGCCTTCAATCTCGCCACTACTGTTCCGTCTAACGTTTCGGCAGGTGCATCGCCTAAAGCCAGACTTCCTTTACGAGTAGGCAAACCAATAACGTTTTCTAAGTCCTTTACTAAAACTGGAACTCCTGCAAGAACTCCTGCGCCTGAGTGATTAGCGGCCTCCTTTAGCGCAGACTCTGCGCAATGTTGCGCCATGTAATTAAGGGTTGGATTACTAGATTCAATGTTTTGCAGTGCGTTGTTAACGACTTGGGTTGGAGTTACTTGCTTGGTGGTCACGGCGTTTGCAACTCGTGAAATTGGCCCAGTCATCTTCATCTCCCACTACGTATTTGAGATTGACTTTAGTGCACGATTAATCTGGACAAATCTGGGCATAATGGAAATATGAAAACAAAGCTTTCGGGAGCTCTAATCATCGTGCTGGCTTTAACGGCCTGCAGCAGCCAAAGCCCAGATGATGCAGCGACCTCAATTACCAATCCCTCACCGAATGCTTCATTTTCTGAATTCCCAACTGAGGCATCGGCTACCGTTTTGGCGGTGGCTGCTGAAGTTATCGGATTGGGTGAAGAAGCAGCGATCCAAATTATCGAAGGAATTAGTAGCGAGCAATTAACTGCGCGAGTGGTACGCAGAGATGGTGAAAGCTACGCCATAACAGAGGATTACAGTCTTTCTCGAATCAATCTTGAGATCGACAATGGAATAGTTACAAAAACTTATATTGGATAAAAGTTTTAACAAACAAAAAGGGCCGCTCAATTGAGCGACCTTTTTTGTTCACTTTGTGATTACTGAGCCGAGATGCCCAACTTTTGAGCCGAGTTTCCGCCACCAGCGACAGGTAAAACTTGGATATCTACGCCGCCCTGAAGATCCTGACCAGCAGTTCCCCAACTCCTGCCCTTTTCAGTAAAGCAAGTTCCAAGAATGAATGCGAGTTGGAAAGTTCGAGCCGTGGATGTAACTGCTGAGTCTGCAGTTGAGTCAGTTCCCGACTGAGAATCACACTTACCAGGACCATTGCCGCCGCCGAAAGCATTTGGCGCATCTGGCGAGTAGGTCATGTTTCCTAGATCCCAATACGTTCCACCTTCACCATCGAAAGCGAGGCGCTGTGGTACTGCAAACTCAACCGTCAATTTAGTGCCAATCGCAAGACCAATCTTTTGAGCTGTGCCATAACTTGCTGAACCGCCGCTAAATGTGAAGTTACTCCAAGATGAGCCATTGTCAGTGCTGTATCGAAGCGGCAATGGATGAGTTACAAAAACAAATCCCATTGTTCCTGCGAACTCATATACATTCCCATCGGCTGTTGTTACTCGTTGCATCAATACGTCCTGGCCGGAAATCTGATTCGACCCCGTAAAGGTGAATGGTGCTAAGCCAGTAACTGGGCTGCCACTTATTTGTCCATTCCCTACTGTCCATTGGTAATCACCAGTGCCACCACTCTTTCCTGTGATGTCAACATAATCGACAGGAGCATATGGCAACGTCCCAACTCCTTTAAATTCGGACTTAGTCACATTTGATCCACAAACACTTGCGATTGGTTGCATCACGATCGACATTGTGTTGGTTAATGCGGTTGCGATCTTGGGATCAGTAGCAGTGGAATCATCTTTGCCGTAAGCATTGATGTTGCCGGACAGATTTGTCGCAGTGTTCTTGAAATTGGTAAAGATGTTGAATGAAGCGCCTACTTGACAGTTTGCGCCAGCATTTGGTGTTGGGCTATTCAAGTCCGCTTGGTCTAGCACAGCGTCACCATCGTCGTTTACGTCGAATGCATTTGGTAAGCCATCGCCATCTGCATCACCACCATCAAATTTCTGGTCCTCTGTAATGGCATTTCGAATATCAAGGTCCCCGACAATCCCGGTGGCGAGTAGCCCCCTGAATTGCGGCAACAAGGCAGCTGATGAACCTCCTGCAGTTTTGCCGTAGTTACCAACACCGACAGGCCTATAACTACTGGCCTTTACAGCAACGCTATTAATTGCCTTCTTTGCCGTGGACAAACTCTTTGCGACCTTGGCATAACCCTGAAGTTTGCTAACAGAGACGGCCGTTACCGTAACCGTGCCAATTGCATATTTACCTGAGCTAGTTGGTTTAGTTCCCAACTGGGTATAGACAAGGGACTTAGTTTTCCAGCCAAGTACAACTGGACCAAAATAATCGCCACCAGAAGTGGTAACTAGTTGCAAGGTCGAACCATTCAGATTTGTTGATGCTCGAGTAGATTTAAGACTAAGTGAAGCGCTGCTCTTTGTTATTTTCTGAGTAGCTAATACTTGACCTGTGTTTGCAATCAATAAGACAGTTTTACCAGTGGCGCCTTTTATGGTGCCTGTCACTTGATATTTTTTAGCTGCAGCTTGCGCCGGTAGTGCGCTGGCGCCAAGTACAAGTACCGCGATCAAAATGCCTGAAAGAAATTCCCGAGTTTTCATTTTTACTCCAAATCTGACTTGAATCTTGATTCGTACTCTAATCCTGACAAAACGGTAAATTCAGGGAAAACCCGACAAATCTGGTTAATCTATGGTCAAGTTTCCAATGATTAATGGGTTTTTGAACCGGATTGATTAGCCAAGTAGGCCAGAAACGAAATCGGCAGCATCGAATTGCGCCAAGTCATCTGGACCTTCACCAAGACCAACCAACTTAACTGGCACACCTAAAGATTCTTGGATGGCCACAATGATTCCACCCTTGGCGGTGCCATCAAGTTTGCTCAAGACCACGCCGGTTACTGGAACTACTTCACTAAACACTTTCGCCTGCATCAAACCATTTTGACCAGTTGTGGCATCAATAACTAGCAGCACTTCATCTACTGCGCCAAGTTTTCCAGCGACTCGATAAACCTTGCCCAGTTCATCCATCAAGCCCTGTTTGGTATGCAAGCGACCGGCAGTATCGATTAAAACAACATCAACTTCCTGCTCAAGTCCTGCAGTTACTGATTCAAATGCAACGGATGCTGGATCACTGCCTTCGGCTCCCCTAATTACCGGCACACCAACTCGGTCACCCCAGGTTGTTAATTGCTCGGCAGCGGCGGCGCGGAAAGTATCGGCTGCACCCAGTAAAACGTCTTTGTCTTGCGCCGACAGCATCCGCGCAAGTTTTCCGGTAGTTGTGGTTTTGCCAGTGCCATTAACACCTACGGTCAATACAACGGCTGGGCGATCCGTATGCCGATCAACATGAAGCGTTCGATCAAAGCCACCATCAACTAATTTGATTAGTTCAGATTTTGCAATTTCATGTAGGTCTTGGGCAGAACTCGCACCCGATTTCTTGACTGCACTCTTTAGTCGCTCGACAATTCCAGCTGCGGCACTGACGCCTAAATCAGCCATGATCAAGGTGTCTTCTAAATCCTGCCAAGCATCTTCACTAATCGTTGCACCCGAAAATGTTTGTTTGAAAACCTGCCCTAAGGATCCTTGGGATCGTCCCAGTCGCTCACGTAACTTAAGTTTTCGGCCTTCCATGGACTCTGGAACATCCATAGGGATTTCGATTGACTCAACCGTGCCTGGAATCTCAATTTCAGTTAAATCACTAGCGGGGGCTTTTTGTGAAGTTACTGGCGTAGGAACTATTTGAGGTTTAGTGCTGGATTTTTTAACAAAGATAAAAACTAATATCGCAATTATTAAGGCAACTACCGCGGCAATTGATATGACCAATGAGGAATCAATCATCGAATAGTCCTTTGATTAGGAATTGTTTGCCATTTGAGCATCGGCACGCTGCTCTGGGTTGTCATGATCATCGTGCGTGATGCGTTGACTAATAACTTGAGTTACACCATCGCCGCGCATCGATACACCGTAAAGCGCATCTGCGATTTCCATGGTGCGCTTTTGGTGAGTGATGATCAGCAATTGTGAATTAGCGCGAAGCTCAGCCAAGATCTCGAGTAAGCGACCAAGGTTAACATCGTCAAGTGCTGCTTCAACTTCATCGAGGATGTAGAACGGACTTGGACGGGACTTAAACAACGCCACCAAGAAGGCAACGGCAGTTAGTGCCTGTTCACCACCGGATAGCAACGACAAGCGCTTATAAGTTTTGCCTGGTGGGCGCGCTTCGATTTCAACACCGGAGTTCAGTAAGTCGTTTGGCTCAGTGAGGATCATGCGAGCCTCACCACCTGGGAATAACCGGGCAAATACTGAGATGAATTCACGTGAAGTGTCTTCGTACGCTTGTGAGAACACTTCTTGAACTCGGGCATCAACGTCGCGGATAACACTCATTAAGTCATTACGTGACTTACGAAGATCCTCAAGTTGCTCGCCCAGGAATTTATGGCGCTCTTCCAAGGCAGAGAACTCTTCCAGCGCAAGTGGATTAACTTTTCCAAGTAAGGCAAGGGAACGTTCCGCTGCTGCCAAACGTGATTCTTGCTGGGTGCGCACATACGGGTATGGCTCTGGCTCAGGATCATCTGGATTTATCTCATCACCAGGCGCAGCAGGTGAAGGCGGAACTAATACCTCTGGGCCGTACTCGGCAAGTAATTCGTCAGGGCCAACGCCATAATCTTCGACTGATTTGTTTTCCAAAGCCTCAATCCGAAGTCTTTGTTCGGCGCGAGCAACTTCATCGCGATGCACCGAATCAGTAAGAATTTCTAGATCAGCGGTTAATTCGCGGATCCGCTCGCGGATCTTTCGAACTTCAGCTTCTTCAGTTTGGCGAGTAGCAACGACTTGCTCGCGTTCGAATTGCGCCAAAGCAACCGACTGAGTCAATAGTTCAAGTGCGGTTTGCGAGGCCACAACAACTGCCTTTGCGACTTGGGCTTCGCGGCGGCGGCGTTCGCGCAGTTCAATGGCACGGGAACGCGCGGTGCGCTCCAAGTTTGCTGCGTGTTCAAGTTGTTCAGCCTGGGTGCCAAGGGCTCGGACTCGCTCTTCACCGGTACGAACTGTAAGTCTTACGTTCAGTTCGCCTTGGCGGACATCTTCAAGGGTCTTAACTAACGAATCGCGACTTTCTTCGCTTAATTCTGATTCCGAAATTTGATCATTTTCAGCGGCAAAGTAGCGGGCTTCTAATTCTTGAACGCTGCGCAAGTCATCTTCGCGAGCTTTATTTGCTGAAGCAATTGCGGCGGCAACTCGATCGGCTTCCCCGGTTGCGCTTCGAACCACGGATTGCAAGCTGCCAAGTTGAACTGCAATAGCAGCCATGCTGGCATCAGATTCATGCAGGCGCTCCAGGGAGTTACCCACTAGAACTAACGCACCTTCTTGAGCTTGGGTTGCGCCAACTACTGCAAATTTTGCGCGGTCAACTCGATGTGCCGATACTTCCAACTTAAGTCGCGCTTCATCTATTGCAGCCTGGATTTCAACCAAACTTTGGGTGCCTTGCGAGCCACCCTGTACAAAGCCGTGTCCAACTAAATCTCCATCACGAGTTACGGCGCGAAGTGTCTGATTGGAGTTAATAACTTGGCGAGCTTCTTCGAGCGAGTTTGTAACAACTACGCGTTGCAAAATTCCGGAAAGACTCGAACGCAATTCCGCATCACAAGAAATCAGATCAACTGCATATCTTTGTCCACCCGAGAGCGTTGGCCACTGACTTTGGTCGCTGGAATTTTGTCCAACTACGACAAGAGCTGCGCGACCCGCATCATCACGGCGCAACATTCGTACTGCATTTTCGGCCGCATCAGTTGAGGAAACTGCAATTGCGTCTGCTGCCGATCCCAGCGCAGCCGCAACTGCTGATTCCCACCCACTTTCAATCTGCATTAACGCAGCAACTGAACCAAGGATTCCTGACATGGTGTCTGTTGCGGCAAGAACCGCGGCTCCACCATCACGTCTTGCCATACCTTGTTCAAGAGCTTCAAGGCGAGCAATAGCGCCAGCACGTTCCCGCTCGGCTTCTTGCTCTTCAAGTTTGGCGGACTGCAAATCTTTTTCAGCATTTGCTAAGGCGCTTGAGGCCTCATCATGCTCACTATCCAGCCCAAGTTCGCCAGCATCCATGCCGGCAACCTGGGTTTCTAGGGCATTGAATTCCTGAGCGGCTTGATCTGCGCGATCGCGAGCTTCGGCAAGGCGCTCATCAAGGCGCTCGATTTCGGCAGAACGAGCATCCAAGCGAGATTTCGCTGCCGCAACTTGTCCCGCAATTCGAGCAAGACCTTCACGACGATCTGCTACTGCGCGAGTTGCCGCATGAAGTCTGGCATCTTCGGATGCCAGCGCAACTTCAGCTGAGGTTCGTTCGCTGATTGCAGCATTAAGCGCTAATCGATCTGCATCTACTTGACCAGCTAAATCAGATTCTTGAACCCGCAGGGCATTTGCTTCGCGATCGATTTCTTCGGGATCGCGACCACGTTGCACATCTTCTTCTTCAGATTCACCCAAGCGCACTCGCTCTTTGGCAAGAGCCATTGTGGAGCGAAGACGTTCTTGTTGGGCGCCTAACGCATAAAAAGTATTTTGCGCCCGATCAACCTGTGGCGCAGACTCGAGGATGGCAGCATCCAAAATCGCTTCCCGAGCTTTTGCTGCGGTTAATTCACTCTCGACTTCGCTACGTCGTTCCCGTAATGCGGTTTCATCTGCAATTTCGGCTTCGAGGGCAACCTTCATTTGGGTTAAATCATCAGCCAATAGGCGAAGTCTGGAGTCGCGGACGTCAGATTGGATTACGTTAGCGCGCCTAGCCACTTCGGCTTGTCGACCAAGCGGCTTTAGTTGGCGACGAAGTTCATTCGTTAAGTCTTCAACACGAGTTAGGTTGACTTCCATGGCATCGAGTTTGCGAAGTGCTTTTTCTTTTCGCTTGCGATGCTTTAAAACTCCAGCGGCTTCTTCGATGTAGCCTCTGCGTTGTTCGGGAGTTGCTAGCAAGATGTCACGTAGCTGACCTTGTCCAACAATCACATGCATCTCTCGACCAATGCCGGAGTCACTTAACAATTCTTGAATGTCTAACAATCGCGAAGTTGTGCCATTGATTGCATATTCGGATCCGCCGTTACGAAACATAGTTCGTGAAATTGTTACTTCGGCATAATCGATTGGCAATGCGCCATCGGAATTATCGATGGTGAGTAAAACTTCGGCACGCCCAAGCGGGGCTCTGCCCGAAGAACCGGCGAAAATAACGTCTTCCATTTTTCCGCCGCGCAAGCTCTTCGCGCCTTGTTCACCTAGAACCCAAGCGATTGCATCCACAACATTGGATTTACCTGAGCCATTTGGCCCAACAACCGCAGTGATACCTTGCTCAAAATTAAGAGTCGTTGAAGATGCGAACGACTTAAAGCCGCGGATCGTCAAACTCTTCAGGTACACGCGAATCTTTCTCGAGTTTTCGCTGGTCAGGGGAAGAGGACACAGGCGGTGGAATTGCTTGCTCTAAGTCTATCTTTTCCCCTTTAAATCATTGGATTTGGGCAGGGAAACTAAGACCTTGACCAAGATTGCAATTCATTGAGGATTTTGGCCCAGCCCTTGTAGTCAATGAGTTGTGGGGTTGAGCCAGCGATTGTGGTTCCGATGTGCTTTTGGAAATCTGGAAATTGTTTAACCACCTGAGCAAAAGTGTCGGAATAAGTGCGAATTGTGAACAAAATATCTCCAGAATTTGGCAATTTTCGCAAAGTCTGGCGCTCCCTTCGGAAGTAAAGCTCCTGCTCAATGTTGGA
>Ga0315905_10002586_pt1 | contig 19022 bp, 22 predicted proteins | sample LakEriMetagenome_5_FD_203522 | JGI IMG/M metagenome (GOLD analysis project Ga0315905, IMG submission 203522) | Freshwater fungal communities from buoy surface, Lake Erie, Ohio, United States - Buoy 4 MA121 | ecosystem: Environmental > Aquatic > Freshwater > Lake | place: USA: Lake Erie, Ohio... | reverse complement strand
TAGAGTCTGCCACGTTACTCCATCATAATACTCGAGCTTAACAATTTGCTGAGCTTGTGGTTTTTGTTTTGTTAATATTTTTTTATTTTTGCTCATTTTAAATTTCTGTATTAAATCTTAAAGTACCGGGCAATGGATCGTTAGGACGCTCGGATGTAGAGCCGCCAGGCATTGTAATACCTGCATTACCTGGTATAATAGGATTAGGTGCAATGCTAATTGTGGCTATGTTATTATTTACAGTAACTATTATTTGATTAGCGCTGCCCTCAATGCTTACAATATTGTTTTCCGATAATTCGGTAAAAACAATGTTATCCGTACCGACAGTTGCAACGGCTCCGGTAAGCATCCAAGCAGTTACGGCATTTACTGTTCCGCTAATTATGTTAATTACATCACCTCTAACCATTTGAGACGGAGAATCAAAGTCGGCAGCTCTTGTTAATACCCAGTTAGTTGTAGTAGAACCGATATTAGTTACTATATATATTCCGTTTTGCAAAGCAGCTGTCTGATCTTTAACTAGGACTCTATTACCTTCAGCTAAAGTAACTCCATCAATAACAAGTGCGGTTTGCGTTCCTGAATTAGTTAAAGTAGCTCCCGTCCCATTAATACCATTTGCATAAATAGCTGTTAAATTACTAATAGTTCCTACTAAACAGGCAGGTATCGTAGCAATGTTATTTAACACCCAATCTTCAGTTGCTAAAGTAAACCAGTTTATTCCATCGGTAAATTCAGGTTTTCCGGTAGGTGTCGGTAATGGCGCTTTTAGGTTATGGTCATTTAAGTTATTGCTCATGTTTTCTCTTTTATTTTTCTTAATAAATTTTACCATAAAATCAAAGTGAAGTGTTAAACCTGATCATTCCAGGAATTAGCGCATTCGGTCTTTGCATGCTGTTACCTGCCGGCATAGTCATTGAGCTGTTACCGGTAAATACCGGATTAGGTTTAAACGTAGTAACAATCGGCATACTTAATAAGCCACCACCGCTTACGTCTCCCTGCAGAGTTAATCCGGTATTTAAAAGGGTGTTTAAATAGGCTTGAGCTTCGTTTGCGCTGTTTGCTGCGTTATTAGCGGAAATGTTAGCGTTAGAAGCAGAAGCAGCGGCATTTAAGGAAGAATTTGCGGCACTATTTGCCGACCGCTGAGCATCGGATGCAGAACTTGAGGCACTACCTGCTGATATTCCGGCAGCAAATGCCGAAGCAGCAGCAGCTCCGGCCGATATTCCTGCCGCTCCTGCTGAAGCACTAGCTTCACCGGCAGCGGCGGTGGCTTCTCCTGCTGCTGCCGTAGCTTCTGCCGCCGCTGCCGTAGCTTCTGCTGCTGCTCCCGTAGCTTCTACTGCTGACGCTGCTGCTTCTTCTGCTGATAACGCCGCCTCCTCTGCTGATGTCGCCGCTTGCTCTGCATACTGCTGGCATTGCTGCTCTATTTCTTCTAACTGCTGAATAGTTGCATAATCCTCGCCGGCAATTGCAATTGCAAAAGCTCCGCCGGCAACAATCTTGGCCATTCCTATCCCTAGTTCCTCTAAAACCTGTGCTTCAGGTAAATTGACATTCGGAGTTTTTATTATGTATGTAGCATCAGTTGGAGCAAGGTTTAACTGAACTTCTACCGGCCTATTTGTTGCATCACCCTGCCAGACTCTTCCATCAGTTAAGGAGGGTAGATTTGCAATATTTATAGTTTGCCGTGCTTCCGGCACGTTATTTAAACCACCCATCAATAGTTGATTCTCTAGGATGGTAGCTGCTACGATCGCTCCTGTTCCTGCGCTGCTTGTCTGCATCCAGGAACCGCTAGGGAGATTTGAGAGAAATTGCGATCCGGGCATTAATGTTTGTAGTATGCTGTTACCTTTTCCAAGAATAAAATTAGCGCTAAAAAACCTGAAATTAATTAAGGCAATATCTCCTTCTAACACTAATAAGGCATTAGATTCTTCCGGTCTGTTGCTATTAGTGCCGTGCCAGATTTTACCTCCTGAAATTGTAATAGGGTTAATCGGATCAAGAGGATTAGGCACGTTAATGCTTGTAGTTCCTAAATTTGGTAGGTTATCAATGGTAATGGTTTGCTGCGCTGTGGCAATATTTGAACTATTACCTATAAATAATTGACCTGAAGGCAAGGCGGTACTTAAATAATCTTCTCCAGGGATAGCAATTTGTATAACACCTTCATTGTTCTTCATTAAACCATTATTTAGCTGATTTAAGGCTTGAGCGTTTGGAAGATCGATACTTGGTTGCTGCAAGATATATGTAGCATCCTTTGGTGTTGATCCTCCGCTGGCATCGATAAACGATAGAATACCATTGCCATTTGTTGCTAGTACTTGCCCGTCAGTTCCATCCTGCAGCGGTAATCTCCAGATGGTGTTCCCGGTTAGATTACCGGCAGTAAAGCCGACATAATAATCATTAGAAGGATTACTCCATTTTAGCCTATTAGTAATAATATCTTCAGTATTAGTGATGCTCGCAGAGTTAATACCGGTTGCATATATTGTATAAAGCTCAGCAGTACCGCCGGTAATAACAGGAGACAAAATACTTTCAAAACTAGCCTCTTTTGCATATAAATAGTTAATTGGAGTGAGTCCTTCACCTCTATTAGCTAGCGCTATAAAAGCTGCTTTTTCTCTATCAAAACCCGGATTAAAATTATTAGCCATTACTTTAGAACTTAATTTGGTACAACGATTCCAAACGCTCTCGTGCGTCTATATTGCTAACACTCTGACCGGCAAAATCAGGTAAAACAGGAGGTATATCATCACTTGTAAAGTTGATATCTTCTAAAATAACAGGCGAGCTATTACCGATTGCCTCAGGACCTTGAGGTGTCTCTATCCCAAACGGACGAGGATTTTGTACGGCTTTCGGATCACCTTTTATTTGCGGTGGTCTATTCTGCTCGTTTGGCTCATCAACAAAAGGACGTCCAACTATTGCTCCTGTCCAGACTAACTGATTCCCTCGCCATTCATATTGCTTAACTAGATCAGACCTGCTAAAGGGAAACCCTGAATAATCACAAGTTCCAATAGGTTCAATTACGTCCTTTCTAACGTAATCTCCCATTTGCGTATTTACAGGGATAACTTTTAAGCTAGTCACTATACACCTCCAGTTTAAGCGGTACTTCCGTTGTATTATTAATCACTGCTGGATTTAAAGTTTCCTGATATCTAATTTTTAAGCCTTCTTCTTTTTCAGGAGCGTATTGTGCTGCTAGCATGCTAGCGAGTCCGTATATTAGAGGAGTATAAAAATATGATGGGATATCTATACTTTGCGTGTAATTCTCTAGCGTTTCTATACTACTTTGACCGCTATACATTATTAAATTATACATTGGAGCAGCAGTCTGCCAAATGTAGAGGGATGGAGTACGCTGGTAGTCAACGTAGTAAATAGTAGGTCTACCGATTTGCGATTTATTGGGATAGGTTAAATATTCATATCTGGATACCTCGCTCATGGTAGTATCTTGTATCTGATTGTTAAAATAGACTTCCGAGATATCAAGAGTAGCCCCTCCTGTTTCCTGTATCTGATAATAGGGACACAAAGCTAAATTATCTTCCAGCAGAAACCACTGCGTAATACCTTTTTTATATAAGGTTTTAGGAATGGCCTTAACATAATAAATTGTCTGATAATCTGTGCTTTGACCGGAAAATGTTAAAGTATATTCTCTATCTACATTTGATTGTACGCCTATAATTTTGATCACTTGGGGAATAGAATAAGTATAGCCTATTAATCCATCTACTTGGGTTTCTGTGCAAGCAGTATTAGGATTACCATCAAAAGCATAAGCAGCGATTCCTCCATATCTTCCGTTATTCGGAATGCCACCAAAATTCTGTCTTACGTTACTTCTAAGGAACACTTGAAATATTTTAGTAATGTTACTCGGCAGAGGGTATGACGCTTGTCCAGGGGTTAAAAAAACAGGATTTAGTTTTAATGTCCATAAGTTAACATTAGAGTTAGCCCAATCACTTAAAATAAAATTAATAATATTAAGTGCTGAATTATATTGCTCAGCAGTGACCATGCTAAGAGGCATGCCGATTAACTCATAAGCCTTTCTGATAATCAGCTCTCCTTTTATGCTATTAAAACTATAACTTCCACTAGTTGCCGGCATTTTATCTTCCTTTTTAGTTACAATTGTAGGAATTGAGCTTTTAGAATCGAGTTATTAGCATTTGTGCCAATTTTAATGAGTAAATTGGAAGCTAAAGAATTATACTGTATTAATGCAGACGCAGTAGCAGCGGCAGCTGGAGCTGCAAAATTACCGTTAGCGGCAGACGTTAAATCATCATATTTTCCTAAGCCTAAGTTATTCTTTAGCGATAAAAATACCTGATAAGTAGCAGGGTTAGCTGTTGCTGCTACGATATTTAAGGCATAGCTTATAGAAGAAGTATTAAGCTTAGCGGTATTTAATAGAATCATTGGAAAATACCCAACAGAAGCAACACCGACTTGAATGGTAGAGCCTGTAGTGCCAGTTGGAATTATCTGCGTTACAGTATCAAAGCAGTTAACGCTTGTAATTGTATTTGCATTTGGCCCAGTTAAGGTTTCACTAATAAAAATCCCATTCTGATAACCGGTAATAAGAAAATTAATACCGGAAAGATTGGCAGCTGAATTAAGCGTAATTCTTGGAACAATGCCAAAACCATCAACAAAGTTAACTGTTTTTGTAGTTTTGTTAACATAAAAACCATTTAACAGTAGCGGAGTATTTGCAGTTAGTGCTTGGAAAAGCGATATTCCGTTTGCTATGGGAGCGGGCCAATTATATTCATAAAATTGAGACATAATTTATCCTTTTATTTATATTGTATGAAGCACTAGCTAGTTATTTTTAGTTAGTGCCTCTTTTTTTAACAGATTTTTAAAACTTATCCCTGTAGGTTTAAGCTGTAGAACCTTGTGAGCCAATTACCCCAAGAGGAGTAAACATACCAAAAGAATAACGACCCGATGCAAGCACTGACATGGTTTCAGTTACGGGATCGGTTGTTACGTTTACTTTAAGCGGACGTCTTACGAAATGCTTACGACTTCCCTTAACGTTAGTTAATCCAAACCAGTTGCTAGGACTTGTTAAGAAATGGCTTACTTCATAACCTTGCGGAATAGCTTTCATGTTATAAAGTGCGTTTATATCGTTATTAGCCGTTCCTGTTCTAAATACAGATTCAAGTAACCTGCAACCTGAGAACATTAAATCTTGTGGAAGTAGCAATCTCTCAATTTGAGCATTAATTATTAGTCCTGCTTGATCTTTCATTTTACCGGCTAGTATTACTGCCTGCTCAACTCCTGCCTCGCTAAAGTCGACATTAATATTAACGCCGTTATATGCCCCAACTCTGTTAGAATAAACACCTCCGTCGTAAGGCTGAGAACCAGAGCAAAGAGGTTGTCCGTTGGCTTGAGCCGCTGCTACGTTAAACGCCTGGTTAAAAGGGTTCATGGCTACTACTTCTCTGGTTTGTTCATAAGAAGTAGTAAGCGATTTAGTACCATTAAAGAACTGATCGGCATAAAGATCATCTTCCATAGCAATATTAGTAATCTGAAAACCGAGGGCAAATTCCCGGTGGACAAATTCATAAATAAACCTCTCAGCCATGCTATCCATTTTAATAGGAGCACCTTGTGTTTTCTCAAGAGCGTAGCCAGTGCCTCTAATATCAACCAACCTTTCAGTATGTTTGACAGAATTAGCCTGTTCATAGATTTTGGTATATTCCCCTTTAAATCGATCATACTGAGATTTTACCTCATAAAGACCTGGCCAAAGCAGACTTGGAATATCACCGGTTGTTATAATAGACATAATTAATTACCTTTATTTTTAGTTTTAGTTTGCTTTACTGATCCTGCTTTAACAGGTGTTTTTTTCTTCTCTTTCGGTAGGTATAATCCTTCCTTTAAAAGAGACGGCATATTGCCGCTTGTTATTATAGACATAACCCTATACTCCTATGCTCCGGCTGTTGGACCTGCTACGCCGCTTGATCCGTACATATGCTTGTTAAATTTAACTAGTAGGTTAGTAAATGGCATATTTACTCCCGGTACTAATCCTGTAGGATTTGCGTTACCGGTAATTACTGGATCAATGCCAATAATTTTTACATCCAAAGTAGCGGTATTTGCGATTGTTGAACCATCGAGATAGTAACTAGAGCCATATATATTACTGCCAGTACGTGGATTTTGTCCACCGGCGATAGCAGTAACATCCGTGAAGGTTATTCCTGCTACTGATAAACTGGCATTAAGACCAAGCCCGGTTGCTAAAAAAGTAATTCCTGTTGCAGCTGCTACAGAACTTGATACCTGCACTCTGAATACCGCCATTGGATCATCATTGACATATGCAATAATAGGTGTGCCGGCTTTTACCGCTCTACCGCCTGGCCAGTAATCAGACTCTACAAGTATACCGGTATTTGCATCAGTATAAGCGCAGCTTATGAACACCCCAAGGAAAGCATCTGCGTCTGCCGTTGCAATAGGTTGTGCCGCTGTTCCGGCTGTTGGAGCTGATAACTTTTGTGGTGCTATTGTTCCTGCCATGGTAGCAAAGCCTGGGGCACTTACAAATTTAATGGGATCACCTTGAAAAATACTGTTTGGCTGCGTGGTTAAGCCGTCAGCGGATGCGTAAATAAAGTATTGACCTAGTTTTTGTGTTCCGCCGTTTCCTATTTGAGACTGAACTACTTCCAAACCATAAGGTCTATTAATGCCGTTAGACATAATTTCCTCATATATTGTTAATTATTAAAAAACGTAAATATTTTAAATTTAAAAAAAGATAAGCTAATTCAAGCTCAGGAGACCTTTTAACGTCTAGTTATGACGATAAACTTTGTTATAGATAAGTTTCAAAACTAGCCTTTTTGTGTCTTGCAATGACAGAGGTAGCTTTTTAGAAGATTTAGCTACAAACTACGCCTTTTAACGTCTAGCAATGACGAAAACCTTTTTAAGCCTGGTTATGACTTTTTTTACCTAATTGTATTATAGCAAAAATACTGCTACTTTTGCAAATCGTACTACTAATTTAGGGTTGTTTAGATATCTTCAATCCCTTGAGCTAAAATAAACTCCAACTTTGTCTTTTTTAATTCTAGTTGTTCTTGTTGGATTTGATTAAATATTTTTACCCATTTTTTATAATTAATTTTAAATATAGCTTTCTTTCCTTTTCTTAGATCATTTTTTACTTTTTCATTACCTAAAGCTATTCTAGTTATTCGTATTAAATACAAATCATCGTCATCGGCTAACATCTCTTTAAGACTACTGTTTGCATATCCTGTAATACAATCGTCAAAAAAATCATTTGGGAAATCAAACACAATAGTAAGACTATATAACCCATCTTCATCCAAAGATATTTCAACAGAATATTTATTTTCTGATAGCTTGCATATTTCTTCTATTTGATATTCATACATAACATATTCTCTCGATTAAATTCTTTAAAAATTAACTACCAAATACCACAACAGATACGCCATCAAGTACAGGAAGTAAATTACCGAGTGTGTCGGTTGTAAAAATAATAAATTCAGTAGCCGATCTAGACCTAAAGAACACCTGAAACGGCGCTATGACCTCCGTTCCGCGTGCTAATGCCGGTAATACTAAATAATTACCATCAGGAAAAGGAGTAGCAAACGTTATAACATATGACCCTTGCGCTCCGCTAACCGAGGCTATATTAAAGCTGCTCTCTATCTGGATATTATTAGTCGGGGCATTATTATCGTAAAAGAAACAATAAGCCTTAGCAGTAGCAGGATTTATAATCTTCCCCGGTATTGTCATATTACCGACATTGTCAATTTGAGTACTATTTAAATTGATTACTCCATCATCTACAGTAGCGAGGTTAATATCCTCACTCCCGCTTGCCGTGGTAATCGTATTTACCGAGATTAAGAGATTACCTACATTAATACTGGATAATCCTACTAGAGAATCGGCTAAATTAATAATTACATCATTTGTTTCCCCATCACCGCTTTGTACATTTATATTGGTGCCACCTCCTATCTTTCGAGTTACAAAACTTAATGGAGTATTACCGGTTATTACTAAAAATCCATTCTGTACCTGAGTAGCCAGGTTATTTAAATTATTCAACGAATCGGCAACCTTAAAAATAATGTTCCCAGTCGGAGGAGTAACAGTTGAATTTGTGATCTGCAAGCTGTTATTCTGGCTTTCTGTAGAAAAACTTACTATACCGCTACTACCGCCTCCAAAAGGTATTACTTGCCATATTCCCGTGCTGGTTAGATTCTCAGTTAGATATATCTGTATTACTTCCCCGGGAATAATTACGTTAGTTAGCGGAGTTCCATCATTATATAAAAGGGTAAAGTCTTTTTGCCCGACATTATTAAACAATAGGCTAGTACCGGTTTCTACAGTATTGGCAGGTGGGAGAGTAATAGTATAGGTATCATTTTCAGAAATTACATTATTAATGTCACTAGCAATCTCCCCTTCAGTGCGGGGATAAGGCCAGGATAGTTTAATATCGCTATTAAGTATGATTTTAGAATATGACATGATATTCTTCTACATTGCTCTATCAGAAAACGGCATGACCGGATTGTAGATATCGGTCTGTACTTTTTGCAAAGTATCTCGCATTACTCTTACGGCTTTTTGTTCATAATATTGCTGTTCTTTTAGCCCGTAGCGTTCATCACGTGCTAAAAGAATAGTATCACCGGTAGTAATACAATCATTTTCCGATCTTAAGTCTCCTCTATAAGTACGTTTGTTTTTAAGCCTATCAGGAGATACGATATACCACTTCTTTGCGAGTAACCTGTTAATACGTTCAGGGCTATTAAAGGCAAAGTAATATTCCTCGCCCGGTTGTTTTATCTCATCAATTAAAGCTTTAAAAGGACAGGTTGAATCGGTGAACATCAAATCAAAATCATTGTTTTCAAGTTCATGCTCCCTGATATCTCTATTAATAGATAGAAATTCATTATTTTTGTCTTGTTTATATTTAATTGCCATTTTTTGACCTCATTTCTTTGTTACGTTGATCTAGAAGCCCCCGGTACCTCTCGTAAGACATACCAAAAGCAAGAGCTGCCTTTTTCTCTCTATCGCTTAATTCCCTTGTTTTTGGATCAGGGATTGAGTCCATGGGAGCACGGCTACGAACTGCCCCAAAATGTTTGGCAGGAGGACTAGCCGTATCCTGTGCTTTTAAATTATCGATATACTCATCAATCATGCCGTAATAACTACCAGAGCCTATTAGATGTTCCTTTCCTCCGGTCTGGTATTTACGATCCAGTTTAGTAATAAAGGATAATACTGAGGTCGCTAGCTTCTCATCATACTCAGGGGCGTTCCTATCTACTTCAGGATTACTTTCAAGCCAGCTATATAACCTATCTTCATATTCCCTAGCTCGAACCTGATTTAGATGCTCTTGTGAGTATTCTTCTTTAGGAAAACTGGCTATTCTAGATGCCTCATTCAAGGCATGGGTCGCCTTTGAAATATCCGCAGTAGCTCTGCTAACTCCAGCAGCATCCCCGTTTTCCAGTGCTAATTGAAGCCGTGCCTGAGCCATTTCAAGTTCGCTGGCAACATTGTTCTTATAATGGGTAGAACCGGTATTGATAGCTTGGCTGAGCATTTGTTCCATTTGTAGTTTTTCTTGCTGTAACTGCTCTAATTGCTCAGTAAGCTTTACCTTTTCTTCACGTTCTTTTTTTAATTTAGACCAATATTTTTCCTTGTCTTTGTCAGGTGTAGAAGTTTTAGTAGGCTTTTCTTCTTTTTCGGAAACATCTGCAGAAATATCGCTTTTATCATCGCTACTATCTACACCTTGAGTATCTTGCCCTAAGTCTTTAGTTTCTACTTCTGCCTCGCTAGCTTCATTCTTTGAATCTTTATTTTCGGCTACTTCTTTTAAAGGTGGAATAGCAGCGTTTAAGTCGCTTGTATTTTCAATATCTATTTTAAACATATTCTTACCTTGATACTTTTGATGGATTATCGACTAGCAGCTTGATTTTAAAATCCTCTACCATAATTATCGGTTCACCCTCATATTTTGACTGCAATGATGAACCACGCGGGAATATGACCCAGTCTCCGGCTTTGACGTAAGGACCGCTTGGAAACTGATCACCCTTATAACTATCAGGACCCAGCTTTAATACCATCCCGACCATTGAGTTATATTCCAGGTCATCTTGGACGGCGCTCGGTGGTTTTATAATTCCCCCTCTTGTAACTTCTTCAACAGGAGGTTTGTAAATAAGAATTAATACATTGATTCCGGTAACGCCAATATTCTTAAATCTCTCTATCATTGCTTCCTTATTAAAGCTTTGGAGATCAATTCCTTTGGTTTTAAAATCTTCCGGTTTGTAATTGATGTGAGTTTCTGCCTCAAAGATTCTATCTTTACTTAAAGCAGAATGGGTACTATCATACATATGATTTGCCTATTAATTAAAGGTTAAGTTGGTGAATTAATGAGGGTATTTAGATTTCGAAGCCTTAAATATCCTCAGTCACAAAATATAGAAACGTCAATTAGTCATTGTTATTTACCTCTATTATGTGCCTGTTAAAGAGTTCAAGGGAACTCTCAAGCCCCTCAATTAATCCCACATGATATTTGTAATCCTCTAGCGTAGAAATTGATGCCGGATTACATAAAATACGCCTGTATCTATCAATTTCAGACTCAATACTTCCTATAAAGCCGGAGGTAAAAGAACCTCGGCTATAAATGTTATTTCGGTTCATTTACCGCTCCTCCCCATATTTCTAGGTTTTACTGCCGCTCCGCTTTTTGTAGCAACGTCCTTTCTAATTTTAGCCGCTCCCCCGGCGGCATACTTATTACAGCTTGTTTCCTTTTCTCTTGCTCTCTCTTGCATTTTGTGCAAAGCTATTTCTCTTTTTTGTCTATCCATAAATGACCTCCTCTTTTTCTGGTGTGGATGATAGTTCTGATCTTAGAGCTTCTACTTGTGCCTTTAACTCAGCTTCTTTTGCTTTGTATTCCAGCTTTAGTAATTCAAGCTCGTTTTTACTGTTTATTTCTTGCTCTTTAGTTAGCGTGTCTATTACTTTTTCTTTCTCGTTTAACTGGAGCTTTAAAAGTTCAATCTGATATTTCTGCTCAGCAAGTTGTTGTTGTTCATTAACTTTTAATTCAGCTAAATACTTCTCTTGTTCCAGTTTTTCCTTATCAAGCTCGATACTCATTTGCGTCTTATAGCCGTCAGCTTCAATATTTAAGTGAGCTAGACGTTCTTTTGACTCTACTTCAAGTTTTCGTTGCTCAATGTCAGCAATCTGTACCTGTAATGCCGGGTCTATAGGTTGTTGTTCCTGCTGTTCTTGCGGTGGTGGTTCGGGAAGTAGTATCTTATCAATGTCCTTAATCCCTAGGGCTTGATATACTTTTAAATATACTTCTCGCATGTTATGTAGCTCAGGGCTACTGCTAGCTAACTTTAAAATACTTTCTGCCTTGATTATTCTCTGCGTAGAAGATTCAACAGAAGGATCAGATACGGGAATGACCTTTAAACTCTCTTTATCTAGAGGTAGCGTGCTAAGATTGAACATTTTATAAAAGAGCTGTAGCTCGGCGCTAAAGCTACTATGGACTGTTCTCATTATTGCCGATTGCATCCGGTTAGATACCTCAAGCAAGGCAATCGTAGTACCGACAGGCGTATTCTGATTATTTTCAGTAAGTCCCATCTCTGTTGCAGATGCTAGCTCCTGTGTTTGAGCAGTTATCCGGTTAATATATTCAAGCAAAGCTGGCGAAGGTCCATTATAAGGAAGCGGCATGATTGAATCACGCAAGGATAAATTCCCTGTTTCAACAGTTACGAATTGACCGGGTAATATATTCAAATCATTATTAGTAGTTTTTATTCCCTTAGCCTTCATTCCTCCCGGGAAATTCTGGAAAATAGCTGCGTCAATCGCCATTTGCTGCATGGAAGTTAAGCTCTTTGAATTAGAGCCAAGTATTTGAGCAAGCCCCAGTCCAAAAACATCAAACCCAGGGAATAAATTATAATGAATAAAGCAGTTAATCCTTGTTTTAGTTGGATCGTTTTCATCCCAGTTTGGCGTAAGTGATACGATCTGATTACTGCTGCCGCATCTGGTAATAACATAAGGTAGTGGTATGCTGTAATCCTCAAGCGAAGAGCTATCATCAAAAAAGTCATTCAAAACCAGATATTCATGCGTCTCATAAAAAGGAAAACGGGAATTTGTTGGGTCTACTTGTTTTGCTTTAGAGTCGTCTGTTGATTCTTCCCCGTCGCTGCTACCTACGGTATCTAAGTAATCAAGATCAACTTTTGAAAATATTCCACTCTGCATGTTAAAAAGGATTTCTCTTTTAGAGAGATACCTAATATGAGTTAGACGATTTGATTCGGTAATACTTGAGCAGTTATTATCAAATAAAAAGTCCTCAGGCATGATAAACCTACTCAAAGGCTTACCTGTAATAGAGTCATAGTAGATTTTACGAAATACACACCCATATAAAATTAAGTACAATAAAAACCGATCGTAGTCTGGATAAAACCCCTTATCTTCAACTGTTAAGTACTCATTTAAAGCATCCCTAACCATCTCGCCTTTTAATTCGTAATCTTCGCTCACACTAACATCAGTCCTAAATCCTACAGGACCGGTTGATGGAAGTAACTCGGAGCGAAGAGTTGCCCAGAGCCGGAGCACGCTGCTAGAGAAAGTAGTATCGTAAGTCTTAACCTGGGCAGCGTTTCCAATGGAAGAATTGGATTTAGATTTGACATTATTTGGGTCTTGTATTTCCTCAATTTTAAAGCCAAGTAAGGTTTTAGCCTTTTCAATTATATCAAGCCAGGGCGCGCGGTTTTTAGTATCTTTTTCTGTTACCTCTTCTAAGTAAGCAGCGATTTTATCTCTGACGCTTTCTGGTATATCATCTGCAAAATTACTATTAAAGGCGGCATCCGCAGGTGCTAATTCCTCCGCTTCGTTATCTATACGTGATAAGATTTGATCTTCTAGGGAAATAAGTGCTTCTTCTTCCGGTAAAACCGGTTCATCTAAACTACCTGTTTCTTGTGGTAGGATTTGTTCTTCCATCGGCATTTCTTGAGTCAAATTTAGAAATTCAGGCTCAAGGTTCTCGGTAACGGATAAATCGGGGATAACCTTATCCCTTTTTTTCCGTCTTTTCCTCATGCTATCTAATCTTGCCTCTTTCAAAGCTCTACTTCTTACTGCCATTAGTATAATTTCTTGCGTTTAGTAACGATCTCATCTTCCTTAACATCACTTGTATGAATTAAAGTATCAAAGTCTCGGAGGTATAAAATTGTTTGCGTCATCGAATCAACCAAATCCTTTGATTCCCCATTTGGAAAAGTTATCACTGTTTCTAAAAACTCTTCAGCGAACGGAGTTAGCCTTTCAGGATTTTTCTCTTCAGTCGGTAAATAAATAAGTCCGCACTCAATAAGAGGCGCTGCTCTCTGTACTCTTGCATTCTTATCGCCTTTTGGGGTATAGCCTATAGCCGGAATACCAGCGAGCCTTAAGTCCCGAATTAACGGATCGCCCGTTGCCTTTGCCTCAATAAGGCAAATATCTACGCTTCTTTGAGCCGGCATTGGGTTCTTATGCTCACCTATATCCTTATAATCTTTAGCTAAGCGCTGAGCCCTGCTTCGCAGCTCCGGATAGCCTACACGACCCCGCCAACTAGAGAGTAGCATCATCCTAAATAACTCATCCTCGGATTTTTCGCCCCAAACTCCCCACGTAGTACAGGCAGAATATGCAGCTGTTGGTTCATCGGAAATTGCCGTATCCCAGCTTTGCAATATGTAATCAAATTTAGGCTTAATAGGGCTAGTCCAGAACTTAAACCATTTTTTCTTGATTATTCCACCGCCAATTGGAGATGGTCTTTGCTGGCACTGCCCAGCATATCCATAAGAACCGAGTAACTTTTTTAACTCATTTACCTGCTTTTCGCCAAAGCGTAAGTCATTAATTACTTCCCCTTCTTTGTTTCTTGGGTCTTCCCAAATAACCTGATCTATGCCAAGAGGAACTGTAATACACTTGCGCTTTTCTTCAAATTCTAGCGGCAGCACTAATTCTACCCAGTCCCCTTCGCTGTCGTTCTTTCTGATATAACCGGTTAAATCATTCTCGTGCGTTCTTTGCTGGACAACTATTCGGCAGTCATTAGCTGGGTTATTTGAACGGGTAGACATTCTTTGCGTCCACCAGTTAATTACGTTCTCACGTTTTATTTCAGATAAGTCCCCTGGGTCGTTAGGGTCATCAATAATAATGATTGAACCGCCTTTACCGACAGTTTTAGATACTACGCTTGTTGATTGCCTATATCCTGTTTTAGTATTCTGGAAAAAGCTTTTAACGTTCTGGTCTTTTAGAAGAGGGAATCTATAACCCCAATTATCCTGATACCAGTTGCTTTCGAGTAAAGCTCTGTTTTTCTGTGCATGCTCAAGACTTAAGGAATTAACGCAGGATACAGTTAAAAACCGCTCACTAGGGTTATGTATCCACACCCACGCAGGAAAAGCTACCGATATTAAATTGGTTTTACCGGTACGGGGCGGAACATTAATGATCAGCTTTTTTATTTGACGTGCGTAAACCGCTTCTAAATGCTCTGCTATAGCTTTAATATGCCAGCTATCAACATAAGGCATATTACCCTCAATATAAGGCCATGCCGCTTTAAAAAACTCATATAGCGAACCACTTGCAAGATATCGTTCCTTTAAAGCTGCAAGTTTTGCTCTTCTGTTTTGCAGTTCCGCAATAGCAGTTATTCCATCAGAGAAACTAAAACTATGAATAGAGTTAGAATTGTGCGTCATAAAATTAAGTTTCCTTTACTTAAAATAATTATAACACACTACTTTCTAATCTTGATTTTCTCGTGCTTTTTTGATTTTGGTCTTGGGATTATTTATGTTATTTATTGTCTAATTAAAAAACTATAAGGAGTGAAATTATGAAAATCAGAAAATATCTTTTATCCACGATAATACTTAGTTGCAGTACTGCCTTAGCAAGTGAAGCCCTACCTGTTGCATCAGGTTTAAACATTAAATTTGGAGCTTTTGCTGCTTTTGAAAGTGGATTTGCTAAGCAAGAGAAATTAAAAGGTTCAGAGAAGAACATATCAGCTAATAAAAAAGGCATGGCTTTCTTCAATAACACTGCTTTTGTTGCTAATATTTCCAATACTTCTGACGATATTACTTATGGTGCTAAAATTGTACTTGCTCCCACAACAAAAAGAAAAGTAAACAATGATTATAATGGTTCTCATGTATTCTTAGAACATGAGTTTGGTAAAATTGAAGCAGGTTCACCTATTCCTGTTGCAAGAAACATGACTGTAAATGATGGAGCTATACCTGCAAACTACATAAAAACAGGTATAGAGTATTTAAAACAAGGTAAAAAAGCAAATCCATCGTTCTTAACCTCGGAAGAAACTATAATCGGTGATTCAATAACTGCCGGTTTAGACTCAGCAACTTATAGCAGCGAACCGCCAAGAACAATAAATTATTACACCCCTAAATTTGCTTTGAGCGAATCAAGTAAATTGCAATTTGGTATATCTTATACTCCTGATTCGGCTAATACCGGTGTAGAGAAACCATCAGATAAATCAGACGGCATAACAAAATATGCAATTGAAGAAACAACGCTAGACAGATTTGAAATTGACAAGTCTGTTAAGGACGCGCTAACCGGCGGAATGGTATTTGAGCAAAAACTAACTGAAGAAGCAGAATTAAAACTGGCTCTAACCGGTGAATACGGCAAATCTGTCGGTAAAATTAAGAAATTTGCCAATAAAGACGATAAAAACCCACTGGGGGAGTATAAATTAAGTAACTTAAAAGCTTATAATATCGGTGCTGAATTAAAAATAGGTGATTTTAAGTATAATGCCTGTTATGGCTCTTTCGGTAAAAGTTTGACTTCTAAAGAATTACATAAAGCCGGTAATAAATCTCAATACTATAATGCAGGTATTGCCTATACTTATAATACTGCTACGACAACTTATGTAGGATATTTTGCTTCTGATAAGTTTAAAAATAAGGTAAATTCTGTTAAATTAGGTGTTAGCCACATACTTGCACCGGGACTAAAGCCTTATGCTGAAATCCATGCTTATACCCTTAAAGGTAAGCCTGAATTCTATTCAGAGCTAAAAGCAAAAAAGGTAAAAGGTACTGTAGCACTACTGGGTGTTAAGTTATCTCTTTAATTAAAAAAAAGGTTTTAATAAGAATTTCAACATCGCTTCTTATAAGGGATTGGAGGGGTACTTTTCCCCAAAAGTTCATGGGTTCTTCCCCAGAAACTCATGGTTTTTCTTAAAATGTTATATTTAAGAGAAAGTTAATGTTTTTTATTTTTATTAAGTTTTTTAGTTACTTTTTTAGCAGCTATATTGATTATTTTTTAGTTTCTCTCTTAATAACGGCATCTTTTTCGTATACCATTTTTATTGCTTCTATGAAGTCCATTATTTACCCATATATGCTCGTAAAGACTTATGCACCAGTTCGCTAAGAGTGATATCATTCTCTAGTGCATAACGCTTTATTTCCTTGTGAAAGTTCTTATCAACCTTAACCACTAAATTAGCGTTTTTATTATCTTCTAATTGTTTAAGTGCTTTCTCTTTATTTATTGATGGACGACCGGTTTTTAGTGAACTCATAATATCTCTTTAATCTCATTTACTATATTTGTAATCTCATATATCGCATCATTGTTAGTAGTGTCAAAAACAGATTGCCCTTCTGCTGCTGACTTAGCATACGCAATTCTTTGGGATGTATAGCTTTTCATTATCGGCAGGGAATATCCCTTTAAAGCTTCGGTTACTTCGCTACTTAAAGAAGTTGTTGATATTCTTCTGCTAATACAGAAATAAGCTTTTGGATTTCCATCAGTAATTTGTTGTCTATGTTTTATCACGTCTACCAGCTCTTCAGATGCCCATATATCGTATGGTGATGGTTGGACAGGTATAATGATTAAATCAGAACATTTTATAGCAGAAACCGCCATATTGGTTAATTGAGGTGCGCCGTCAATGATAACCCAATCAAAATCATTGGCTATTTTCTTTACGTCTCTTTCAAGAGTTGGTCTGTCCATTCCTATAACAGCTATTTCACTATTACCTACTGCATGCCAATCTCTAGCAGAGCCTTGAGGGTCTGAATCAACAAGTAATACTTTTGAACCATTTAAGTGAAGTTTACTTGCGATATTCGTTGCAAGTGTAGTTTTACCCACACCGCCTTTTTGATTTAGTATGGAAACTATTTTCATATATATCTTTATCACTTTAGTTAAAGTTATATATATCATATTACTTTAATATGTAAAGTTATTTTTATATAACCAAATAAAGATATATGTTTTAAATATAATATTTATGTCGTGTAATATTAATATAAAGAAATAATTATTGACTATAATGATCTACAACCACTTTTCCTAAAAACTCAGGGATTAAAGGTACAACACTATTACCTAAAGCCATAAGGCGCTCTCTACGACTTCCCCCATCCGTCCAGCTAATAGGATAACCCATAAGCCATTCTACCCAATCGGGGTTTAATCTCTCATCTTTTAGCCTCGGTACTTCTAAAGGCTCTTCCCCCCATTGCTTAACTCCTCGGCCGCAATAGTACATGCCAACCTGCTCTTGTGAGCATATTGAGCTAATTTTTTCAAATCCCCCACATCTTTGTAATCTCTGGCAGTCGGGGTCGGTAGCATTTTTACAACTGTCTCCAGGTGTGGACTCTGTCTTCTCCTTTCCGATGGACAATCCGACTTTGCAGAGGCAAGCGGGGTGGGCAATAATCCATATTCTATCCCGTCTGTGAGGTGCACCAAAGGCGGAAGCCGGTATGCAATGCCATTCTGCATTATACCCGATCTCCCATAAATCTTGCAGGACGCTGATAAGTCCCGTGCTACGAAGGTTTGCCACGTTTTCGATAATTGCATATTTGGGTCTGATGTCATTTATTAACCTCGCAAATTCTTTCCATAGTCCTGAACGTTTAGCCTCTATTCCTTTCTGCTTGCCTGCTACCGATATATCCTGACAGGGAAAGCCCCCAGCAATCACGTCTATTCTTGGCAGAGCTTTTAAGTCTTCCTTATGTATAGTGGTAATATCAGAAAATATAGGTACGGATGGCCAATGTTTTTTTAATATTTTTTGGCAGAATGGGTTAATCTCACAAAACGCAACAGTCTGCATGCTTGCAGCTTCCAATCCTATTGAGAAACCGCCTATTCCTGAGAAAATATCTAGAACATTTAACATGTTTCTTTAATTACTCTACGTTCTTATCTATTCTAAAGTAATTATACCATAGGCTTTGACTATCCTGATTTTCTCATGATTTTTTTATAGATGTCATGATGATAAACTTCAGGCTCTCTAGGACGCAACTTTTCTCTTTCCTTACGAGCTTTGACTAGCTCCTTGTACCGAGCAAATGCCGCTCGTTGATCTTGTTTAATTGCACTTAGTATATCTTTCTCTTCTTCTGCTAAAGGTTTTCTATATGCCTTTCTACCTACATTATTAATATATCTTTCTGTTGACATAATTATTTCTTCATATTTTTTTCTAACAAATCCAATTTCTGTAGGGTTTGATCTAGTTCTATTGCAAATGCCTTGGCCTCATCTATACTCATCTGCTCTGATACCACTCTGTCTTCTTGAGTGCGGCTTTCTATATTCATTTTGGTTAATGCGAAACTTCCTATCTGTTGCATCTGGGCAAAGTCTATTTTACCTTCCTGAAGCGCATT
>Ga0315905_10002584_pt1 | contig 19045 bp, 13 predicted proteins | sample LakEriMetagenome_5_FD_203522 | JGI IMG/M metagenome (GOLD analysis project Ga0315905, IMG submission 203522) | Freshwater fungal communities from buoy surface, Lake Erie, Ohio, United States - Buoy 4 MA121 | ecosystem: Environmental > Aquatic > Freshwater > Lake | place: USA: Lake Erie, Ohio... | reverse complement strand
AGCGGACAGCCGCTGAAGAAAATGGTGCGGTGGAGGTGACTCGAACACCCGACCGGCGGTTTAGAAAACCGCTGCTCTATCCAGCTGAGCTACCACCGCAAAGCTCCCGTGAGTGCTACGCACCCGCACGATACGCACAAGGGCAAAACAGGCGCTTGACTTGGCCAAGTCGAATTCTACTTTTCGCACTCTTTCCCGTTCACACGGGGTGGTAGCTCAGCTGGTTAGAGCGTCTGCCTGTCACGCAGAAGGTCGCGGGTTCGAGTCCCGTCCATCCCGCCATTTTTCTCCTTAAAGGAGAAAAACTAGGCGATTCAAGTTGCCCGGCATATCGGCATCATCGGTCTGAAAAATCGGGCCGCTTCCCTATTCTGAATTGGGACGTGCTCGTCGTGTTGCATCGAGAATCGAGCGCGCACATCGCCCTTTCGATCCCTCGGGCCATCGCGTTCCCATGGGCATCGACTCAGCCCCTCCTCGTTTCGCTTGCCCGGCTCAAACCCGGTCTCCTTGCCCTCAAAAAATACGCACAGAGCGTGTGGACACAAAAAAGCGCCGACCCGTTGGGGGCGGCGCTTGGCGCACTCCTTGCGGCGTTTCGGCCGCAAACAGGAGCGTGATCAATAGCGATAGTGGTCGGCTTTGTAAGGACCGCCCGGAGCCACTCCGAGGTATTCGGCCTGCGATTTCGAGAGGACGGTCAGCTTAACGCCGATGCGCTCCAAATGGAGGCGGGCAACTTCCTCGTCGAGGTGCTTGGGCAAACGATAGACGCCGGCCTTGTAGGTGTCGCGATTCTTCCAGAGATCGAGTTGGGCGAGCGTCTGGTTCGTGAAGGATGCCGACATGACGAACGACGGATGGCCGGTCGCACAGCCGAGGTTCACCAAGCGCCCCTCTGCGAGCAAATAGATGCTGTTGCCGCTGGGGAACGTAAAGAGATCGTATTGTGGCTTGATGGTGACGCGCTTGACGCCCTTCGCCTTGTAGAGGCGATCAACTTGGATCTCGTTGTCGAAGTGGCCGATGTTACAGACGATGGCTTGATCCTTCATCTTCGCCATGTGCTCGAGGGTGATGACGTCCTTGTTACCGGTCGTGGTGACGTAAATGTCGGCGACACCGAGGGTGCTTTCGAGGGTGTTGACCTCGAAGCCTTCCATCGCGGCTTGCAGAGCGTTGATCGGGTCGATCTCGGTGACGATGACGCGGGCGCCAAAGCCTTTCAGCGAGAACGCCGAGCCTTTGCCCACATCGCCGTAACCGCAGACGCAGGCGACTTTGCCGGCGATCATGACGTCGGTCGCGCGCTTCAGGCCGTCGGCGAGGGACTCGCGGCAACCATAAAGGTTGTCGAACTTCGACTTGGTGACCGAGTCGTTCACGTTGATCGCTGGCACAAGGAGCTTGCCCTGCTCGTGAAGCTGATAAAGGCGATGCACGCCGGTGGTGGTCTCTTCCGAGACGCCGCGCCAGTCTTTGATCATCGCGGTGAAGATCCCCTTTTGAGTCTTCCCGATCTGTTTGAGCAGGTTTTTGATGACCTGTTCCTCATGCGAACCGGAAGCGGAGTTCACCCAGTCACTGCCAAGCTCCATCTCGTAACCCTTGTGCAGAAGCAAGGTGACGTCGCCACCGTCGTCGACGACCATCTCGGGGCCTTTCCCGCCGGGAAAGCTGACTGCTTTCCAGGTAAGATCCCAATACTCTTCGAGAGTCTCGCCCTTCCAAGCGAAGACGGGCACGCCGGCCTTCGCGATCGCAGCGGCGGCGTGGTCTTGCGTGGAAAAGATGTTGCAGGAAGCCCAGCGCACATCGGCGCCAAGTTCGACCATGGTCTCGATCAGCACCGCCGTCTGGATCGTCATATGCAACGAACCGGTGACGCGGACGCCCTTGAGCGGCTTTTTCGGACCGTATTTTTTACGGAGCGACATGAGGCCGGGCATCTCGTGCTCGGCTACGTTGAGTTCTTTCCGACCCCAGTCGGCTAGAGTGATGTCTTTAACGTGGAAGTCGGCTTTGGTTTTTTTTGCCATAAAGGGTAGTGCGCGTGAGCGCGGACAGGAGAGGTTTACTTGGACAGAGCTTTGACCGCCGCTTTGAGCGCGGGGGCTTTGTTGGTGATTTCCCACGGGAGACCGGCTTTGCCGAAATGTCCGTAGTTGGTGGTTTCGCGGTAGATGGGCCGCAGCAGATTGAGCTGCTTGACGATATCGGCGGGCTTGAAACTGAAGACTTTTTGCACCGCTTCGGAGATGACGGAGTCGGCCACGACACCGGTACCGAAGGTATCGACGTAAACACTCACGGGCTTCGGATGGCCGATGGCGTAAGCGACCTGGAGTTCAGCGATCGACGAAAGGCCCGAGGCGACGATTGTCTTGGCCACCCAACGCGCCATATAGGCAGCTGAGCGGTCGACCTTGGAGGGATCTTTGCCCGAGAACGCGCCACCGCCGTGACGTCCCCAACCGCCGTAGGTATCAACGATAATCTTGCGGCCGGTAAGACCGGAGTCTCCTTGGGGTCCGCCGATCACAAAGCGACCGGTCGGATTGATGAGATATTCGGTGCGGTCATTCAGCATGGAGGCCGGGATGACCTTCTTGACGACGTTATCGATGAGGAACGACTCGATTTCCGAGTGAGAAACATCTGCGGTATGCTGGGTCGAAATGACGACATTCACGACCTCGGTGGGCTTACCGTCGACGTAGCGCACAGAAACTTGGGACTTCGCGTCGGGCCGGAGCCACTTCACTTTGCCGCTCTTGCGGATTTTGGTGAGCTCTCGACCAAGGCGGTGAGCAAACATCACCGGGGTGGGCATCAATTCGGGTGTCTCGCTGCACGCGTAGCCGAACATGAGGCCTTGATCACCGGCGCCTTGCTCGGCGGTCTTTTTGCCCTCAACTTTTTTCGCATCAACACCTTGGGAGATGTCCGCTGACTGGGCAGTCAAGTAGTTGTTAATGAAAACAGTGTCGGCGTGAAACACGTCATCGCCGTTCGTATAACCGATGTGCCGAATCGCGTCGCGGATAATTTTCCCGAGATTGATCGCCTCCTCAAGAGCCTTGGTCTTGCCCGTTTTCTTGTCTTGGAGCTTCGGGATCGTGATCTCACCACCGACCACAACGATGTTGGACTTAACGAAGGTTTCGCAGGCGACGCGGCTCGTCTTATCGATGGCCAAGCAGGCATCGAGGACGCTGTCAGAGATCAAGTCAGCGACTTTGTCTGGATGACCCTCGCCGACGGATTCGGAGGAAAAAACAAATGTGTTTGCCATAGGATTTAGGAATCCCGACGAAAACAACGAGCGATAGTCACGCAAGTTAAATATCAACGCATCACGATATCGTGATACGAAGATTTGCCCAACCCCGGCCTAGTGCGTTAAATCCGTTTTGAAGTTCTGAAGCCCGCGGGCATTCAATCGCTTGACCCGCGATATGAGCTTCGCGCCGGACCATGGACTGGGCTTCGATTACCGCCAATTAAACCTATTGAGAATCCTATAGCTCTATCCGCTGCGTCACTCCAGCGCCCCTACCCCGGTCCAGCTCCATCCGATCGGCATCTCCGCCCCCTCTTCTATCTAGAGAGATTGGGGTTAACGATACAGAGCAGTCGTGGGCGCTGAGGTGAGCACGTTGTATTGACGAATCGCCAGCCTCCACCACTCGGCAATCGCGTCGGACGGCGAACTCCACAGCTCCCGATGCAGCCAGATCATTGATTCTGCATCCAACAGCAACGCCATCGTCTCCTTGCTGGTAAACTTCCCCGGGCCTTCGGCGAGCAGCCGCCGCCGCAACAGGCCGAACCACTCTCGAGCCTCATCGCTCGGCCGGCGCTGCCGCAGCAATGCGACATGCATCGCGTTAACATAAGGGTCGAGCACGGCCTGCATCAGACCGTAGTTGGCCCGCAGCGGCTCGAAAGGCGGCAAATGGCGGTAGCACTCAGCCAGATTTTGCTGCAGGCGCTTCAACTCATACGGCGGATGCGTTTCCTCGGGCGTAAGAAAGACTCCAAGCTCGCGTGCCCGCCGTCCAAAACTCGCCTTGCTGAGAAAAATTGAGATCGGCATGGAAAACACCAATCCCGCGAGCACCGGGCTCAGCCACCAGAAAAAGGGCGGTGAGATGATGTAGGAACTCAAACCCCATATCAGCCCAAAAGCCGTCTGTCCCCCATGCGTGATGATTGCCTCACGCCAGTCGGAGCCGTCATCGTCGGCTCCGCGCTGCTGGGTAACCCAGCCCACGCCCTGCCCCAAGAGCGTAAAAAGCACAAACTTCGCGTTGAACATCATGTTCACCGGGGCCAGAAGCACCGAGGCTGCCGTCTCCAAAACCGCACTCATCACCAATCTCAGCCGCCCGCCGAAACGCCCGACCGCTTCGGGGTTTCCCAAGGTCAGCACCACGCTGACCAATTTGGGCAAGAAAAGGAGCAGCAACGTAAAGAAGAAGAGCGTCAACGCCACCGGCACCTCGATCATAAAGCCAAAAATCGATGTCGTGTCTTGCGCTCGCAAAACGCCCACGACCGGCGGTTGCGCCACCAAATCGAAAACGTGAATCGTGCTGAGCGCCAAAAAAAGCAACCACAGCGGTGAGGATGCATAAGCCATAACGCCCATCAAAAGATGAAACCGGTTCGCCGGTCGGAACCCGCGCGCCGTGAGCAGCCACGCGTGTTGCATGTTTCCCTGACACCAGCGTCGATCGCGCTTGGCGCTTTCGATCAGGGAGGGCGGGCCTTCCTCAAAACTTCCCTCGATCTCACCCGCCAACCAGACGCCCCAGCCGGCCCGCCGCATCAATGCCGCCTCGACGAAGTCGTGTGAAAGAATACGGCCTCCAAACGGTTCGCTGCCGGGCAAGTCCGGTAACGCGCAGTGATCAATAAATGGCTGGATCCGAATGATCGCGTTGTGTCCCCAGTAATTCCCCTCGTGTTGTTGCCAATAGTTTAGCCCCGCGAGAAAGAGCGGGCTATAAAGCCGGTTCGCAAATGATTGAAGCCGCGCATAGAGCGACTCTCCATGCACGATTCTCGGCGCCGTCTGGATGATACCCACCTGTGGATTCTGTTCCATGAGCGCCGTGAGCCGCACCAGCGCCCGACCGGTCATGATCGAGTCGGCATCAAGCACGACCATGTAGCGGTAGTTCTTGCCCCAACGCCGCAGGAAATCCGCCACATTGCCGGATTTCTTGTTAATCTGGTGCCGGCGTTTGCGGTAAAAAATCTTCCCGAATCCACCGACCTGCTTGCACAATTCGACCCACGCCACCTCCTCCTGAATCCACTGATTGGGCCGGTTCGAATCGCTCAGGATAAAAAAGTCAAAGTGCTCGAGTTTCTTGGTTTCCTGCACCGAGCGGAAGATGACCCGCAGCCCCTCAAAAACCCGGCTCACATCCTCGTTAAAAACCGGCATCACGATTGCCGTGGCCCCCAAAGGCGAATCGTCGCTCGGCGCCAGCGTCTCGGAGATCCGACAGTGGTCGCCGCCGCGATTCAGCACGTAAAAGCCCACGAGCGCCGTGCAAAAACCCGCGGCAATGTGCGCAAACAGCACGGCAAACAATCCCAATAAAACCATCTCCAGCCCGCTGATCCCTTCCCGCCACAGCAAGTCCGCCATAAACCAAGTGGCCAGACTCGTTAGGCCAAAAATCGCCGAGAAAAACAGAAAGCGCCGGCGGTTAAGCCTACGTTGGGTCATCTGATCATGTTTGAAGACACGCATCGGCGGATATTAACGAGTGGCGTAAAAAATCCCCGCCAGCGCGCCGGCAAACATCATCCAAAGCAGCAAAGCCCGCAGGACCGGCCAGCGCTCAAACCGCTCCAACGTATCGCCCGCCGCTTCCGTGATCGGGCCGAGGTCGATCGGCCGCGGAACCATGCTCGACACCACCAGATCGGGGCCGGCCTGCATCGAACTTGCCTCCAACGCCGCCCGAAAATCCGCCGGGATATTTTTATCGTCCAGGAAGGCGTAGGGCCACTTTTCCGAACCATCGCAGAGCATCATTGCGACCCGGCCCTCGATCGCCCGGCGTTCCGGTGGCACGTTTTGTGATGAGAGCACCGCACCGAACCAAGCGTCCATTAACGCTTCCGTTTCTTCGGCGGCCAACGTCGTCGGATGGGTCTCAGGCTGGGCCAAATGACGCCGCGCCGCCCGCTCCAGAATTTCCTGAATGAGCCTGCTTTGGTGCAATCGGTTATGCACCCGGTGCGCCCGCAAGTAATCTTCGACCCGCACATAAGCCGCGTTCCAAGCTTCCATCGAGCCCGTTGAGGGCCGGAACTCACCGGAAAATGTGACCAACACCGGTGCACTCATCGAGCAATCAGCCGCGCCCAATCAAAAAGTTTCAGATTCACGGTTCCCACAGGTAGGTCCAAGTTTCGGTCAGCGCGTGGGGGGGCTTGCGCAAAAACGCCCTCAACTCCACCGGCTTTTTACTCCCATCCGCCCGTAACGCGAAAGCCAACCTCCAGGTGCCATTATAAGGATTTTTTTGAACGGTCGCATGGACAAGTTTCGCGCCTCCTGCCACTGAAACGACCGGTTCAATCAGAGGATCCGGCCCTTTCTTGCCCAAATAGGCCCCGTCGAAATCGACGACGAAACGCTCCAAATCAGGTTCGTGAGTTTTCGAGTGCCCACGCCGGGTTGCAACCGCCACACCCGCCGGCGGTCGGATTTGATCAAGAAACCAATGCAAGCGATACTCAAACTCGATGGGTTCGCCGACCGCCGGCAGGGCATCGGGTGCCCAAAACGCCACGATGTTGTCGTTGGTTTCATCAGGAGTGGGAATCTCCACGAGACGGACCGAGCCGTTACCCCACGCACCGACCGGCTCCACCCAAGCACTTGGCCGATTGTGGTAGTTGGCTTCAAGATCCTCGTAACTCGAAAATTTCCGGTCGCGCTGCAACAAGCCAAACCCTTTCGGGTTCCGGTCGCCAAACGCCACGGTGCGCACCGTAGCGGGATTCGACAGCGGCCGCCACAGCCACTCACCGCCACTGTGGTTGATCAAAAGACCGTCGGAGTCATGCACCTCCGGGCGAAAGTCCCCGTGATTCGATCCCGTGGTTTCGCCATGCCAAAACATACTCGTGAGCGGGGCGATCCCGAGCGTCTTGATCGGGTTCCGCGCGAAGAGCACCGCTTTCACATGCGTAACCGTTTCCGCGCCGGGCCGGATCACGAAACGGTAAACACCCGCGACGCTCGGGCTGTCGAGCAGTGCATAGATCACAATCTCCTTGGCATCCGCCGCGGGTCGCTCGACCCAAAATTCCTCGAATACGGGAAACTCCTCGCCGCCGGGCTCGCCCGTATTGATTGCCAGGCCCCGCGCCGACAGGCCGTAAAAGGCATCCTGACAAAGCAGCCGGAAATAACTCGCGCCTTGGAACGCCCCAATTTCATCACCCGGCCGGTTCAAGGGGTAAAGAATCCTAAACCCCGAAAACCCCATCGACTCGGGCACGCGACCCACCTCCGTTTTGCCGTAGTTGAAAAGCTGCGGAGAAAACGCTATCGGCGTTTCACTGCCGCCCCGTAGTTCCGAAACCTGCACGGTCTGGTCGAAAATAAATCCCGGGTGAAAGAACTGGAGCTGGAACGGCAGACCTTCGCGACGCCCCCACGATTGCGCCGCGTTGAAACGGATATCCCGGTGTTGATCGTAGGTCAGCCGCATCAACTTCTCCGGCACGCGACTCGGGCGCGGCACATAAGGCTTCGCCGCCAATAATTTCGCCCGGTAGCGGAGCACCTCCAGGCCAAACACGCCCTCGGCCGCGCGCATCTTCTGGTTTACCAAAACCGCCGCCAAAACGAAAACCAACAGGCTGCGAAAAAATCGGGTGCTCATGTTGTTTTATCCAAGAAAAAACCCCTTTGTTTTTCAGAGATTGGCAGCGCGGCGCGCTCCATGACCTTGAGCAAGTCTTCCCAAACCATCCGCTTTTTCCGATTATCCACCGGAGGCCGCAGCAAATAACTGGGATGATAAGTCACCATGAGCGGCACGCCCGCAAACTCCCGCCAGCTGCCGCGGACCTCGCCCAAATTCTTGAATGCCCCCGCCCCGAGTAGCCCCTGCGCCACGGTCGAACCCAACGCCACGATTATCGCCGGTTTAACCACCTCCACCTGCGCGCGCAAAAATGGCAGACAATAGCGCAATTCTTCGTCCGTCGGTGGTCGGCCTTCACTGACCGCCCCCACCGGGGGCAGGGCCGGCTGCGGCCGCCAGTTCATCAGGCTGCCGATGTAAACGGCACTCCGCGTCAGGCCCATCCCCACAATCATCTTCGTCAGCAACTGACCCGCCGGACCGACAAAGGGCTCGCCCGCCACTTCCTCTTCCGGCCCCGGAGCGTCCGCCACAAACATGATTCGGGCATCGAGACTTCCTCCACCCAGGACCAATTTCTTTCCAGGCGGCGTGTGCGCCACATTCACCGCGTCCTGACTCATCGCCGCAAACAATGCCGCCCAACGCGCAGCCTTGTCCCCCTCCGCCAGTGTGAGCACCGGCGGTGGTGACAACAGACTTGGTTTCAATTTCGGCGCGGCCAGGCCGGAAGTTCTTGTGATCACCGCCGAGGCGAAGGCCGGAGCGTTGCCCAGCGCCACAGCCGCACTCGATCGCCGGACGACCGACCGCAGCGCAGCGAGGCTCGATTCGGAAACACTGACCGACTTCATCCCCGACGTCTTAAGGCGGCGAAGCTCGTCGGTAAGAACAGTGAGGGCAGTGCGCATCAATGCGGGCTAGGGTGAGCGAATATTCAACAATTTCTCGACATACTTGCCCAGCAAGTCGAATTCCAAATTGACGCTCTGCCCCACCCCCCGAGCGCGAACATTCGTGACCTCCAGAGTCGTCGGAATCAGCCAGACGGCGAAAGCGTCACCGTCCACTTCGGCGACCGTCAGCGACATCCCATCGAGTGCAATGCTGCCTTTGTGAATCAAATAACGGCCACTGCCCGCCGGTGCCTTCACGCGCAGATACGTATCTTTGCCGCGCAACTCCAGGATCTCGATCACGCCCAAGCCATCCACATGGCCCGAAACAAAGTGCCCTCCGACCTTGCCGTCGAACCTGAGGCTGCGCTCCAAGTTCACCGGCGCACCCGCCGAAAGCTCCGAGAAATTCGTGAGCCTCCGCGATTCCTCGAGCACGTCGAAAAACAAATGCTCCGAATCGAAGGCCGCCACCGTCAGGCAGCACCCGTTGACCGCAATACTGTCCCCGAGCGCAACGCCCGAAAGCGCCGAACGTGCCGCAATTTGCAGGCGCCAAGAATTAGCCCCCGCCACGAAAGCGACGACCTGACCCGTTTCCTCAACAATACCGGTGAACATAAAATTGATTATCTGAGTTTCACGCGCAGCACCGCCGTTTCGCCACCCCGGCTGACCAAAAGCACGAACTCCGAACGCATAAGATCCGATTCGGTTTTGGCCAACTGCTCCGTCGCTGCGGCGAAGGTCTTCACTTCGACGCCGTCGATTTCTTTGATCCAATCATCCGTGCGCAAGCCCGCGATGAACGCAGGACTGTTCGACTTAACAAAGTGAGCGATCACGCCGGTCCCATCCGCTGCCTTCACCCGGCGGGCCACCGCGTCGCCATAAACAAACTCCCGGGCGGTAAAGCCCAGCCGGTCATAATAGCTACGAGCCGCTTCCCGCATGAGCTTCGGCTCATCCCCGAGCGTGACATTCAGCTCAACCCGTTCCGCGCCGCGCAGCACCGTCAGCGCCAGCCCGGCTCCGGGTTGGCGCCGCTCAACCTCGCGTTCCACGAAGCTCACCACCACCCGGTCCGGCTTAAACCGGGGAAGTGCCTGCCCATCGATCGCCAGCACAATATCTCGCGGCAACATTCCGGCTTTCTCGGCGGGACTGCCCTCCAAGACTTCGCTTACGACTGCTCCAGATTGGGCTTCGAGCTTCAAAAACTTCGCCACTTCACGATCCATCGGCTCGAAACCATAGGCCCCCAGCCAAGCCAAGGGCCGACCGTAGACGCTCTGGGGCACCCGGCCGAGATAAGGCAAAATCTCCGAGGCCACATAGAACGCGCTGCTCTCCTCCACATTGATCAACATCGTCGGAGAACCACCGCGCTCGGCGCGGGAAAACTGCAAAAACGTCTGACCAAACGAAGTCGCCGCGAGCCCGACAAAACCACCGGCCCGGTTGAAGACCGGCAGACCGGGACCGGCGACCTCCTGTTGGGCGATCGCGGTGCGTTGCGGCAGATTTTGCACGAGCGCCACGTTCCCCTGCAAAAGATACGGCATGAAATCCTCGTCCTTATTGCGCAGCCCGATACCCCAAACCGCCTCGGCGAGGGCCGGCTCCACCGCGCCGCCCTCGCTTACAAACCGCGTGATGGGCACCAACTGCGAGCGCAAGCGTTCCTCAACCCGCACAAAATGCCAACCCGTCAACGCATCCTGCCCGAGATAAACCGCCGCAGCGCTCGCCGCATCGCCGGGCAAGTAAACCTTGAATTCCTTCAATTGAGACGGAGTGACCCGAGGGTCGACCGCTGCGGCCGGTAAAATAATCGTGCCCCGCCCATCAATCACGACCCCATACGCGGAACTCGGTCGGCGCTCCGTCTCCGTTTCCGTAAAATATTCGACGGCGACCACGCACTTTAGGCGCTCGGCCATCAAGCTCGGCAAATCCGGCGCGGCTCGCACGCTCCACGGGAGCACCAGCAGAATCAAAAGGCAGAAACGTTTCATGGTTTGAGAATGTAGAGAGAGACCCGGCGGTCCCGCTGCGCCTCAATGAGCGTGGGCGCCGGCTGGACCTCATACGCCGCGTGGGCGGCCTTTATGACCTCAAGCGAGTCCACCGGTTGCTGGTTGATTTTGGTGATGACATCGCCGCGCGACAATCCCGCCACCTCCGCCGGAAATCCGGCCTGCACGCCGATGACCACGACCCCGACGTCGCTCGACAGCTGGTTTTCACGCGCAAACGTGCGGGAGACTTTTCTCACACTCAGACCCCATTTTTCGAGCGCCCATTCCTCGCCCACCCGGCTTTCGAGCCGCTCGGTCATCACCGCAACTTCAGCCGTTTGCCCGCCCCGTTTATAAGTGAGTTTCAAACGGTCGCCGACCGGCCGACTCGCGATCAGATTTTGAATCGGCGGCAGCTGCTCGGGGAAGCGGCCGTCCACCTTTACCCCATCGATGGCCAGCAAGATATCGCCGCCCCGCAATCCGGCGCGAGCCGCCGGCGAACCCGGTGCGACGCTGTTGATGAGCACCCCGGTATTAAGCGCGAGCGCGTAAAAGCTTTCGAGGTCCTGCAACGCAGCCGGCACCAAGCCGATTGTGCTGCGGGTAATCGCGCCGTCACGAACCAGGCCGGTCACGATTTTTTGGGCAATCGCCGCGGGGATCGCAAACCCGAGATTGTTGGCCCCAAGATAACCTCGCGAACTGATCCCCACCACCCGGCCGTCTTCGGTGACCAGTGGTCCACCGGAGTTGCCCGGGTTGATGGCGGCATCGGTTTGAAGCCACGTGTTGAACGCGCCCGTTTCGTAGCCGCCCACGCCGGTGCTGTCCTCGAAGTAGCGGTTGTTATTGGAAATGATTCCGCGCGTCACCGTGCGCGTCAGGCCGTGGGGCGTGCCGACGGCGAAAACCGTCTGCCCCGGGAAGAGCTTTGCGCTATCCCCAAACTCGGCCGTGGCGAACTTCAGGCCTCGTCGCCGGGCGTCGGCGACATCGATCCGCAGCACCGCCAGATCAGTCCAATGGTCCCAACCGACGAGCGTCGCGCCCACTCGTTCCAAATTGGACAGCGTGATGCTGAGTTCGACCGCCCGGGGACTGACCACGTGAGCGTTGGTCAACACCAAGCCATCGGCCGAAAGTATCACCCCTGAGCCGATGCCGGCCGAATATCGCCGCGCGCCGCTTTCGAACACGACTTCCCGCACATCGATGCGCACGACCGCTTCAAGCAGTTGATTAAAGCCCCGGCTCATTGCGGCCGTTGCCGGCAGCGCCAAAATGCCAGCGTAGCCCAGAGCGAACGCGAGGATTGACCGAAAAGTTGATTGGCTAACTGTGGAAAGATTCACGCGATGTCTACTCAGTGCAAAGAATACAACTTCCTAGAGATCGAGCCTCACTGGCAATCTTTCTGGGAGGAAAACCTCACCGCTCAGGCCGAGCAAAACTCGTCGAAGCCGAAATACTACGTGCTCGACATGTTTCCCTACCCGTCCGGCGCGGGCCTGCACATCGGCCACCCCGAGGGCTACACCGCGACCGATATCATCGCCCGCTACAAACGCGCCCGAGGCTTTAATGTCCTCCACCCCATGGGCTGGGATGCCTTTGGCTTGCCCGCCGAGCAGCACGCCGTGAAGACCGGCACTCATCCGGCATCGAACACCCGCAACAACATCGTCAATTTCAAGCGCCAGATCAAAGCACTCGGGTTCTCTTACGACTGGGCCCGCGAGATCGACACCACCGACCCGAAATATTTCCGGTGGACCCAGTGGATCTTCCTCCAACTTTTTGCCCGCGGACTCGCCTACGTGGACGAACGTCCCGTCTGGTGGTGCCCCGAGCTCCGCACGGTTCTAGCCAACGAGGAAGTCGTCGACGGAAAGAGCGAAGTCGGCGGTTTTCCCGTCGAACGCCGCAACCTCCGCCAATGGGTCCTACGCATCACCGCCTACGCCGAACGCCTGCTCGCCGACCTCAAAGACGTCGATTGGCCCGAGTCGACCAAGCGCATGCAGGAAGCTTGGATCGGCCGCAGTGAAGGCGCCGAGGTTCTCTTCGAACTGGAAAACAAGGCGCTCGGCCCGCTGAAGATTTTCACCACCCGGCCAGACACGCTCTTCGGCTGCACCTACATGGTGCTCGCACCCGAGCACCCGCTCGTGGACCTGCTCACCACGGCCGAGCAAAAGACCGCCGTCGCCGTTTACCGCCAGAAAGCAGCCGGCAAGAGCGACCTTGAACGCACCGATCTCGCGAAGGACAAAAGCGGCGTATTTAGCGGTGCCTACGCGATCAATCCCATCAACGCCCAGCGCGTCCCCATCTGGATCGCCGACTACGTGCTCATGGGCTACGGCACCGGCGCGATCATGGCCGTGCCGGCGCACGACGAGCGGGACTTTGAATTCGCCCAGCAGTTTGCGCTGCCCACCCCACGCGTAATCGCCGGCCCGGCTGCCGACGAAAAACTCCCTTACACAGGCGACGGCACCCTCATCAATTCACCCGGCTACGACGGCCTGACCTGGCCTGAGGCGAAGAAAAAAATCACCACCGATCTCGCCGCCCGTGGCGTCGGTAAAGCCACGGTCAACTACAAGCTCCGCGACTGGCTTTTTTCGCGTCAGCGCTACTGGGGCGAGCCGTTCCCCATCGCTTGGATCAGCGAGGCCGACTACCGCAAGGCTGAGTTGCTCCGTAAAGATTTACCGGCTCAACCGGTCACGTTCTCCGAGGGCGGAGTGACACTTTTCGCCCTCCCCCTCCCCGCGCAAGCGCTCCCGCTCGAGCTGCCGAGCGTGCAATCCTACCTCCCGAGCGGTAACGGCGAAAGCCCCCTGGCCAACGAGACGGCGTGGCTTGAGATCTGGCTCAATGTCACGACCGGTGCCGCGGTGTCCGCCACCGAGCCTTTTCCGGCCGGCGACGCGTGGATTCGCGCCCGTCGGGAGACCAACACCATGCCGCAATGGGCCGGCTCATGCTGGTATTATCTGCGTTTTACCGATCCCGCCAACGCCGACGCCTTTGCCTCTCCCGGGGCCTTAAACTATTGGGGCGTGCCCGATCTCTACGTAGGCGGCGCCGAACACGCGGTCCTCCACCTGCTTTACGCCCGCTTCTGGCACAAAGTGCTCTTCGACCTCGGGGTCGTGCCGCAGGCCGAACCCTTCACCAAACTTTTCCACCAAGGCATCATCCTCGGGGAGGACGGCGAAAAAATGTCCAAGAGCCGCGGTAACGTGGTCAGCCCGGACACCATCATCGCCTCCCACGGCACCGACACCCTTCGGCTCTATCTTATGTTCCTCGGCCCGCTTGAGGCGATGAAGCCGTGGTCCATGCAGCAGATCGAGGGCGTCCACCGCTTCCTGCACAAAATCTGGCGCGAGTGCTTGACCGCCGACGGTTCGGTCAACCCCAAGATCGCCACCGACCCGGCCTTCGCCGACTCGGTCGAGTTCACCAAACTTCTGCACGAGACCATCAAAAAGGTCGGCGACGATATCGAGGCCATGCGCTTCAACACCGCGATTTCCTCGATGATGATCTTCTCCAACGCGCTGCAAAAAGCGCCGCAGGTGAGCCGCGCCGCCGTGCTTACGTTTCTGCAATTACTCGCCCCGTTCGCGCCGCACCTTGCCGAAGAACTTTGGGCCCGCCTCGGCGGATCCGATTCGATCCAGCGCGCACCCTGGCCCGTTTACGACCCGACGCGTTTGGTCACAACCGACGTGAAGCTCGTTTTCCAAGTGAACGGCAAACACCGCGGCGACCAACTCGTGCCCGTCGGCCTCGCCCAAGACACCGCTGTCGCCCTTGCCCAAACCAATGCCAAGATCGCCCCGCACCTCGAGGGCAAAGCCATCGTCCGGATTATTTACGTTCCCGGCAAGATTCTGAACTTGGTGGTGGCCTAGGTACGTGGTTATGCGCCCTGCCTAGCCTGAGTAAAAACCCTAGTCACGACGGGAAATTCCATATCTTTGTCGGGCTCGACCTCGGGTCGGACCGTTCCGTGGGTCGGGCTCCCAATAGGAAACGGCCTCACGCAAGGTGAGTCCCTACCACGAGAAAAAATCAGCCGCCCCGCACCCGGCCGGGAAACCGCCATTTAAATCGTCAAGCTTCCAGACTCGGAGTTACGGCGCATCGAGTATGATTCGAATTACCGCTACTATCGCAGCTACAAGAAATACTACGGCGCCCAAAGCTGAACGACGCATCCGCGCCCGTCGACGCCGCCCCAGTCCTTTACGCCGCACCCGCCATGCGGCGTTTTTCTTGTCCCGCATTTGGCTTCATTCCACCGCAACGCTCGCGCAACCTCTCGGCCTCTCCCGTGCCCACCCCACTATCTAGTTTTCTTCCGGCCAATTTCGACCGAACCCGCCCCGTTGCCCTGATCGCCGGCCAAGGCATCTACCCGCAGCTCATCGCCAACGCCGTCCGCCGCGCCGGGGTCCCCTTGCGTTTGATCGCATTCGAAGAAGAAACCGGCCCCGAGCTCATCGCCACCTTCGCCCCCGACGAGCAGCGCAAAATTCTCGTCGGCCAGATCGGAAAAATGCTCCGCGCCCTCAAAGATTTCGGTGCCGCCAACGCCATCATGGCCGGTCAGATTTCCCCGCGGAAGCTTTTCAGCGGCCTTCATCCCGACCTGAAAGCCATCCGCATCCTCGCCACGCTCAAGCGCCGCAACGCCGAAACCATTTTTGGCGCCATCGCCGAGGAAATCTCCGGTATCGGCGTCACGCTCCTCGACGCCCGCTCCTTTCTTGACGACCAACTCGCCACCTCCGGCAGCATGACCGGACGCAGTTTTCCCATCGAACAGGACTACATCGATCACGGCATCCAGATCGCCCGCGAATGCGCTCGGCTCGATATCGGCCAAGGCTGCGTCGTCCGCAAAGGCACCGTGCTCGCCGTCGAGGCCTACGAAGGCACCGATGCCATGCTCACCCGCGCCGGGGCCCTCAAGACCGACCACACCCTGTTCGTCAAAACGGTCAAGACCCGCCAAGATTTCCGTTTCGATGTCCCTTGTTTTGGTCTGCGCACCCTTGAAACGATGCGCGCCGCCGGCATCACCGCAGCCGCCCTCGAAACCAGCCGCGTCATCATGCTCGAAAAACCTGCTGTCCTCGCTGCCGCGAAGCAGCACGGCATCAGCCTCCTTGGTTTCGAATGACGCCACCCTGCGGCTTGCGCTTTTCTTCCGCCGCGGCAGGTTCTCTTCCCTCATGAAACCAGACGTCGTCACCGTCGCCATCAAGGGCGTCATGCCCACCGCCAACGGCTGCGCCGTATTCCTCGGCAACGAAGAGAAAACCTTCGTTATCTACGTCGATCACTCCGTCGGCAACGCCATCCAGATGTCCCTCAAGGGCGAAAAGAAGGAGCGTCCGCTCACCCACGATCTCATCGCCAGCATCCTCCTCGGCCTCGGGGCCAAGCTTGAGCACGTCCTCATCAACGACGCTCGCGAGGGCACTTATTTCGCGCGCATTTTGCTCCACATGGAGAACGAGCTTGGCCGCAAACTCATCGAGATCGACGCCCGCCCCAGCGATTCCATCGTCCTCGCGCTCCAGCACAAGCGCCCACTCTACGTTGCCCGCGCGGTTTTTGCCGGCGTCGACGACATGTCCGAAGTCTTGGAACGCGTGCTCAAGCAGCAGGCCGAAGAAAACGACTCCGGCGACGACAAGTGACCGCGCCCGTCTCCCCCGCAGCGGGCCCCACCCCGCCCGCCACGCCCCTTCCACTCCGGATCGTTCCCGGCCAGCCGCTCACCGCGCTCGCCCCGATGCAGGACGTCACCGACCTCGCCTTCATGGGCGTCGTCGCCCACTACGGCGCTCCCGACTATTTCTTTACCGAGTTTCTCCGCGTGCACTCGATGTCGCGACCAGAGAAACACATTCTCCGCTCCATCGACGAGAACGCCACCGGTCGTCCCGTCTTCGCCCAGCTCATCGGCGAAGACATCACGCACCTCACCCGTACCGTCGCCGACCTGCTCTCGCACCCCGTCGCCGGCATCGATCTCAACCTCGGGTGCCCGGCGCCCAAAGTTTACAAGAAAAACGTCGGCGGCGGCCTGTTGCGCGATCCCGAAAAAATCGGCGAGATCCTCGCCGCTCTGCGTGCCGCCTGCCCCGGTCTCTTCACCGTCAAGATGCGCATCGGCTTCGAAGACACCCGTCACTTCGACCGCGTCATTGACCTCGTCAACGCACACCGCGTCGACCTCCTCAGCGTTCACGGCCGCACCGTGAAGGAGATGTATCGCAGCGAGGTTCACTACGAATTCATCGCCCACGCCGTGTCCCGTGCCCGCTGCCCCGTCCTCGCAAATGGCAACGTCACTTCCGCCCCCGCCGCCGCCCGCATCGTGGGGCAAACCCGTGCCGCCGGCGTCATGATCGGCCGCCACGCCATCCGCAACCCCTGGATCTTCCGCCAGTGCCGCGAGATTTTCTCCGGCCAACCCGTCACGCCGCTCACCCTCGCCGACGCCCGCGACTACGTGGAGCGCCTCTACCGCGCCACCCAACGCCCCGATCTCGAAGAGCGCTACCACGTGAACAAGATGAAGAAATATCTCAACTTCGTCGGTCAGAGCGTGGACGCCGACGGCGCCTTTCTGCACGCCATGCGCCGCACCGAGACCGAGACGGAGCTTTTTACCGTCTGCGACCAACACCTCCTCGCCGACCCGTCCCGCGAGTTCGCCCCCGAACCCTACCCCGGCGTCATCGCCCGCCCGAATTGCGAGACACCGCACGCCAACGCCGACGGCTGCTCCCTCGAAACCATCACCGCCTGAGGCCGCTTCCAAAGTGTAGTCGGAGTGACCCCAAACCGCTCTCCGTCGCCCGACCCGGCTCGAAGTCTGCCCTCCGTCGCCCCGCGACGATGCCCACCCCGTAACAGCTTTCCGCATAATCCGCGCAGGATTTGCTTTTGACCGTCCAACCGCGCGCACGTTTGCTGGCCATTTACCCTCTCAATCTCCTCATTTTTCCCAACATGTCCGCCCATCCCACCATCATCTACACGATCACCGACGAGGCCCCGGCCCTCGCCACTTATTCCTTCCTGCCGATCGTGCGGGCCTTCACCAAACACGCCGGCATTAACGTCGAGACCCGCGACATCTCCGTCGCCGCCCGCATCCTCGCCGCCTTCTCGGATCTGCTCCCGTCCGCCCAGCGCGTGCCCGACGCCCTCGCCGAACTCGGCGCCCTCACGCTCAAGCCCGAGGCCAACATCATCAAGCTGCCCAACATCTCCGCCTCCGTCCCCCAGCTCAAAGCCGCCATCGCCGAGCTCCAGGCCAAAGGCTATGCGCTCCCCGATTTCCCCGAGGTCGCCACCACCGACGCAGAGAAAGACGCCAAAGCCCGCTACGCTAAAGTCATGGGCTCCGCGGTAAATCCCGTCCTCCGCGAGGGCAACTCCGACCGCCGCGCCCCCAAAGCCGTCAAGGCCTACGCCCGCGCCCATCCGCACTCCATGGGCGCATGGTCCGCCACCTCCAAGACTTCCGTCGGCACCATGGGCCACGATGATTTCTTCTCCAACGAGAAGTCTGTCACCGTCCCCGCCGCCACCACCGTCCGCATCGAGTTCGTCCCCGCCGTCGCCGCGGATGGCACCCAGGCCCCGACCATCGTCCTCAAGGAAAAGACCCCGCTCAAAGCCGGCGAAATCCTCGATGCCACCTTCATGAACCGGAAGGCCCTCGGCGCCTTCTTCGCCCAGCAGCTCATCAAAGCCCAGCAGGACGGCACCCTTTTCTCCCTCCACCTGAAGGCCACCATGATGAAGGTCTCCGACCCCATCATGTTCGGCCTCGCCGTCCGCGTATTCTTCAAAGACCTCTTCGCGAAACACGCCGCCACCCTCGCCACCCTCGGCGTCGATCTCAACAACGGCTTCGGCGACCTCCTCGGCAAAATCGAGAAACTCCCCGCCGACCAAAAGGCCGCCATAGAGGCCGACATCGCCGCCTGCTTCGCCTCCCGCCCCGCCGTCGCGATGGTCAACTCGGATAAGGGCATCACCAATCTTCACGTCCCTTCGGATGTCATCATCGACGCTTCCATGCCCGCGATGATCCGCACCTCCGGCCAGATGTGGAACGCCGCCGGCAAGGGCCAGGATACCCTCTGCGTTATCCCCGACAGCTGCTACGCCG
>Ga0315905_10002582_pt1 | contig 19055 bp, 16 predicted proteins | sample LakEriMetagenome_5_FD_203522 | JGI IMG/M metagenome (GOLD analysis project Ga0315905, IMG submission 203522) | Freshwater fungal communities from buoy surface, Lake Erie, Ohio, United States - Buoy 4 MA121 | ecosystem: Environmental > Aquatic > Freshwater > Lake | place: USA: Lake Erie, Ohio... | reverse complement strand
GGATATTTGTGTGAAGCTGGCGGAAGCAGGTCTCCTTGCTAAGCCCACCCATGGCAACATCATTCGCTTTGCGCCACCTTTGGTACTGACTGAGGAGCAGCTACACGAATGCGTGGATATCATCGAGGCGGTGGTCGCCACCTACGGTTGATCTCAACAAAACCCTGCTGCCCACAGTTTTCCTTCAAACAATCCTTCTGATGTCCAAAGCAGTCATTTTTGATATGGATGGGGTGATTTGCCATACCAACCCCTTTCATGCCCAGGCCTTTTCTCGCTTTTTTGAGAAGCGCAACCTTTTTCCAACGGAGGAGGAGTATTTCCAGCACATGTATGGAAAAAATAACGGCTACATCTTAAGTCATTTTCTAGGGAGAAAAATTGAGGGGCAGGAGCTCCTTGACCTGGAATTTGAAAAGGAAAGTTTGTTTCGAGAGATTTACCAAGCCCACGTGGATCCCATCGCTGGATTTTTGGAGTTTTTTCATGGGCTGAAGCAAGCGGGACTGAAGACGGGCATTGCTACCTCTGCCCCTTTTGCTAATATGGAGTTGATTGCAGGAAAGCTGGATCTTTTTCCTCATCTGGAATCCGCGCTGGCGAGTGAGCAAGTGAGTAAGCACAAGCCAGACCCCGAGGTGTACCTCAAGTCTGCGGCCAACCTCTCCTTGACTTCCGATCGTTGCTTGGTCTTTGAAGATTCCTTTTCCGGAGTGAGCGCTGCAAAAAATGCGGGCATGAAGGTAGTAGCCGTCCTTTCCTCCCATCAAAAATCCGATTTGCCTCCTTGTGACTGGTATATCGAGGATTATTCCGAAATTCGTCCCGATTTGATTCACCAATTGATACCCTGATGAACTCCCGTAGACCCCGTCGAAACCGTAAATCTGAAGCTGTACGCAACTTGGTTGAAGAAACCCAGGTGTCTGTGAAGGACTTGATTTTCCCCTTGTTTCTCGTAGAGGGCAGCGGCCAGCAAAGTGAAGTAGCCTCCATGCCTGGGATCTTCAGAAGGTCTTTGGACGGGACCTTGCGGGAAATCGAGGAATGCATGAAGCTGGGAATTGCCACTTTCGATGTGTTTCCAGCCTATCCAGAGGCACTCAAGGATGCTCAAGCAACGGAGAGTTACAATCCTGAAACGTTTTACCTGAAAGCTTTACGACAAATCAAGAAAGAGTTTCCTGAACTTTGCTTGATGTCTGATGTCGCTATGGATCCCTACAGCAGCGATGGTCACGATGGATTGGTCAAAAATGGCAAGATCCTGAATGACGAAACGTTGGTAATCTTGGGAAGAATGGCGCTGGCGCAAGCGGATGCTGGTGTAGATATCCTCGGCCCCTCGGACATGATGGATGGGCGCGTGGGATTTATCCGCAACCTTTTGGATGAAAATGGCTATACCGATACCTCAATCATGTCCTACACGGCCAAGTATGCCAGTGCCTTTTATGGACCGTTTCGGGATGCTTTGGACTCTGCTCCCAAGTTTGGGGATAAGAAAACCTACCAGATGAATCCTGCCAACAGCAGAGAAGCCTTGGTAGAGGCTGCACTGGATGTAGCCGAAGGAGCTGATTTTTTGATGGTGAAGCCGGCTTTGAGTTACTTGGATATCATCAAGTCACTGAGCGAGGCCCATCCACTTCCGATTGCGGCTTACAACGTGTCTGGTGAATACAGCATGGTCAAGGCTGCGGCAGAGCGCGGCTGGTTGGACTACGAGCGAAGCATGAACGAGATGCTGCTCTCCATTAAGCGAGCGGGGGCGAAGGTGATCTTGACCTATTTCGCGAAGGATTTTGCGAAGCAGAAAAAATAATAGGATTATCCGCAATTAGGCCAGTGGCTCAATAAACACCTAAAAACACTGCGGATAATCGTCCACAGTTGGCAGTCCATGGTCGACAGCTCACTTAATTGATCCTTAAGCCCTATTTTCTTTGGGTAGTCGTGAAAAAACCGGATAATCATTAAGAATAAAAGTACTTAGAATGAATGTAGAAAGCCCCGAAAAGATTTGGGGCTTTTTTTATTTCCAATCCAGTGTTGGTGGGCTATCACTTGACTTTCCGCTTTTGGGAAGTGATTTATAGTTTTTATGCATTTTTAGAAAATCAGGTTAAAAAAATAGCCCACTATTTGATAAAAATTAAATAAAAATAAAAAATAGGTTTAAAAATGATTAGAAAAATAAAAAAATAATGAAAAAAATATAAAAATAGGTTTGTTTTTTAATGGATAAAATAATTACATTCGAAAAACTTCTGGATAAGCTTTCAGAAGTACCCTCTCAAAAACCTATTTCAACACCGACCTATGAGCTACGAACAATTTTTAAGCGAAGAATCAGGTTAAGTCTGATCTTCTTACCACCTGTGCCTAAGGCTTAGCTAAGGGTTGGTTTGGGTAAAACCCAGTTGCTTTCCGATATCCTGTTGAGGGGATTAATAATTTCCACTTTCAATCAGGTATGCTCCTTAAGAAGCATTTCCCAAAGTATTAAAAAAGAAGAACCCCGTCCGGAGAAAAAAATGCGACTCTCTTTCGACCGGATCGGGGCTCTATTGGTCAACTCTATCATTCACCAACACTCAATATTAAAATGAAAAATCAACTCCTACTAGCTATAGGGCTTCAAATATCAATTGTACAAGTAGTTTTTGGACAAGTAGACGATAAAAAGAAAGAAAGTCCGTTGTTTTCTCCCCTTGGGACAGAAAAAAATCAGATTCATGTACTGGCATCAAAAATAAATAAGGAGGAAGGCAAAAGAGGAGCGGCAGCTGAGGTCGCCTCGCCTTTAGATTTGCCTCAGCTTTCCGCAGAACTAGGAGTTATCTCTGCCATTGATACGATCTCGCCGCTAGAAGAGGATCAAGAATTAGAAGAAAAAGGAAAGCTATCTATTTCAGGATACATCGACAGTTATTACTTCACCAATTTTAATAATCCTGCATCGAGGGACAACATGGGTGTGTCGGGAGTAGGCCGGGGCTTCGATCGAAAAGTGGATCAATTTTCTTTAGGAATGGTTCAAACGGTCTTTACCTACAGTAACAACAAATCCGAGGCAATACTTGACTTGGCCTACGGACCCAATGCTCAATACGGAAACTACGGCAATGTTCCCACCTCATTTCCTGCCTATGGGTACCAATTCGGAAAGGAGGATAGTTTTTCTGCCCTCATCATCAAGCAAGCCTATTTCAATTACCATGTGACCGATAGACTAACCTTTACCCTAGGGCAATTCGGAAGTCACCTCGGCTATGAATTCATCGATGCCCCGCTAAATTTTTTTTATTCCATCAATCATACCTTCAACAGTGGAATCCCTTTTTACCATACGGGTTTGAAGTCGAGCTATGCATTTAGTGATAAAGCTTCCCTAATGCTCGGACTTGTGAATGGCTTTGACTACGTGCAAGACAACAATCGCTCAAAAGGCTTGATTGGGCAGTTGTCCTTAAAACCGGTGGAGAACCTTCAAATTTATTTGAATTACATCAACTCGAATGAATCTACTGCGGATGACCAGGGGCATACCCCTAAGGGTAATTTTACGGTGTATGACCTCAATGGTGGGTACCAACTAACCAATAAATTCTTTATCGGCTATTGGTTCATGTTGGGTACACAAAAGGGAGCCTTGGGTTCACCAGGCACTTTTATCCCAGCCGATGGGGACGTGATTCACACCAAGACCTGGTATGGTGCTAATCTTTATTTTACCTATGCCCTAACAGATTTCATTGATCTAGGAATGAGAGCTGAACATTTCAATAATGAGGATGGGGCAAGGGGATTACGGAATTACGATATCAAATCGGCTTCATTTATTGGGGCTTCTGTGAATACCCTTACCCTAACGCGCAACCTAAAATTGGCAGACGGCCACCTCTTATTGAAGCCTGAATTGAGATTGGATGTTTTTCAAAAGGTGCCTGAAAGTGGGGCTGACCAAGGCTCCCAACAATTTATGGATTCTAAGGGTTTGTTTACCAAGAATAGTCAAACTACCCTGGGGGTCGCGGCAATTTATAAGTTTTAGCCTTGGCAGATCTTAGGCTGGCAGCTGTAAGAACAATAGGCTTGAAAACCCCTAGGTAATTCTGATTTGGGATTTTTTAAGCCTTTTTTAAAGCAACTCCTTTAAAAAGATTGGATGGCTGGCCAAACCTCATGAGATAGATTTCTCAAGTAGGTTGGCAAAAATTGATAACAATTTAATTTCAAGAAAATCTTTAATTCTTTGGTGGCTTCGTCTAGTATTTCCTATACATTTGCAAAAAAATTAGTGGAATGATCCGTTTAGGGCTTCTTATCACCTTGCTGCTATCTACATTCTCTTTCGAGCGAGTGGAGGTGAAGGCGTTGGAGGCTAGCGATATCTCGCAAAACGTAAAAACGGTCGTTGAATTTTCCAATTCCTCCGGAGAATATTTCTTTGGTGGTCGAGAATCTTCAAATTTACCCACCTTCAATCCGCATCAACGATTTACGGAATTAGGAGACCTTACCTTATACAGCTCCTTTTTTCATTTTTCTTCAGGAGTTGATTTTTTTAAGCAATTCGTTGCTTCTACCCCGCATTGGATAGTCAAAGACATCCTTATTTTTATCAGCGTTTTACGCATATAAAAGCATTCAGTTCTTGAATTGCATACTCACCGCCTAAGTCTTAGGTGGCGTTTATTCCTTTTATTCTCCATTAACATCATTGTATTTATGTATAAATATCTAATGGTATTGCTCTGCATTGCCATTCCAGAAAAGCTGTTGTCCCAAGGAATGAATGCGGACAATAAAGTGCTTGAACTTACCTACACGGATGCGGTCGGTATTTTGTTGGAGCAAAATTTACCACTCTTGAGTTCGCATTTTCAGGTGGAGGCTTCCGAAGGAGAATTGCTACAAGCAAGGGCTTGGAACAATCCACACTTCAACTGGAACCAAGACTTGTATAGCGCGGAGCGAAACGAATATTTCAACCAAAAAAATCAGCGCTTGATCCAATTGGATTTCATGTTTTCGGTATCCGGAAAACATACCCGGGCGGTAAAATTAGCTAAAATAGGGGTGGAGCAAAACCAGCTGCAGTATGAAAACACAAAGCGAAGTTTGGTTTTTGAGCTGGGCTTGAAATTCCATCAGCTACTCATGCTTCAAGAAAGAAGCGAGATCTACAAAGAGGTGTTTGCTCAATTCAAGTCACTGATTGACAAGTATGAAATTCAATACAAGGTCGGAGAGATCCCTGGAAGTGAATTGATTCGTCTCAAATCCGAATTGTTGACGCTTCAAAATACCATCGTTTCCAACCAAAATGAGGTGGAAATGGAGATGGCTGAAATCCGAATGTTGTTGAATTTGAGACCCGATGTCACCATCAAAACCAAAGAGTCCTCTGTTGCCCTTCCCGATGCAAGTCGGTTGAACTATGGGGAATTGATCAGCTATGCTGAGGAAAACCGCCCAGATTATTTGGCAAGGCTCAATGAAATCTCCTACGAGGAAATGAACCTGAAGCTTCAAAAGTCAAGATCTGTTCCAGACCTCATGCTGGGTTACCAACCTCATGACAAGGGAAGTAACTATGTAAGACCCTATTCAGGTCTAGTCTTTGAAATGGACGTACCGATTTTCAATAGAAACCAAGGTAACATAGCTGCATCAGAAGCAAATATCAACCGTGCAAAAACAGACGCAGAGCAGGCTTTGGTTGCATTGCAAAATGAGATCTATTCTGCTGTGAATAAGTATTTTCATTCACGTTCAGCCCTAGATAATTACAACCTGGAATTTTTGAAGGAGCTCGAGCAACTCAATACCTCTGCGCTTCAGAACTACAACAACAAGAATATCAACATCCTGCAGTACCTCGATATGCAGCGGACGTATATCAATACCATGTCAGAATACCTTGGGCTTAAGTCTGAGATCGTACAACGAGTAATTGACATTGAGTTCACCACAGGTTATCAACTTTACAACTAAACAATTATGAATAGCTATAAAATTTCATTCCTAGTACTTCTATCCACCCTTGTGTTTGCTTGTTCTGAAGAAAAAGCAACTGAAGCAGAGGTAACTAGTACCCCCGCCACCAGCATCAAGGTAAGTGAGGAAGCTTTAAAGAACATTACTACGGTTGCAGCGGATAGCATCAATGATTTCAGCAGGTTCAACACTGTCGGTGAAATTAGTTTTGATGAAGATAATGTGGTGCGAATTTTCCCAATCGTTAGCGGTAGTGTAGAGAAAGTCTACGTGTCTTTGGGGGACTATGTGAAGGCTGGTCAGCGCTTGTCGACTATCCTAAGTACGGATGTCATTGCCTTCCAAAAGGATTATTCGATTGCCAAATACAACCTTGATGTAGCTGAAAAAGGATTCCAAAGAACCAAAGAGCTCTTCAAATCCAATATTGCTTCTACCAAGGATTACACTGAAGCAGAAAATCAATACAAAAACGCGTTGGCAGAGTTTCAAGAGAAGGAAAAGAAGTTGGAGCTCTATGGTACTTCCAATAAGCCTGATGCCGTATTTGAATTGTATGCGCCTAAAAGTGGCTATATCGTCGAAAGAAATGTAAACGAAGGGCAGCAAATCCGTACCGATAACGATGCCTCCCTTTTTACCATTTCGGATTTGAAAACCATTTGGGTATGGGCCAATATCTATGAAAGTGACCTTTCTAAGGTAAATGTGGGCGATACCATGGAAGTAACTGCCCTAGCTTATCCGGATAAGCTGTACAAAGGAGCAGTTTCAAAAATCAATACCATGTTGGATCACGACTCACGCATCATCAAGGTGCGTACCGAAGTAGACAACTCTGATGCCTTGTTGAAGCCGGAGATGTTTGCCTCTGTATCGATGGTGTCATCCATTGGGAAAAGAGCTTTGGCCCTTCCTACCGAGTCTGTCATCATTGAAAGCAACAAAACCTATGTAATGAAAAAAGTAGGCACGAATGAATTTGCAAAGGTAGAAGTGAAGGTGGGTAAGACGATTGGAACCTTTACGCAAATTGAAAGTGGTATTGCTGTTGGGGATGTTGTCGCTAAGGACTACTCTCTATTTTTGATGACCGCATTTAATAACGCCAAGTAATTATGAATAAGTTATTAAGTGGATTAATATCCTTTTGCTTAAAGAACAAATTAACTGTTTTTGCTGGCACTGCAATTCTTGCAGCTTGGGGATATTTCAGTTTTGCAAATACGCCTATTGAGGCATTTCCTGACGTAATCAATACCCGAGTAGTGGTCATTACCCAATGGCCTGGTAGAAGTGCGGAGGAGGTTGAAAAGTTCATTACTATTCCTGTGGAAATAGAGATGAATGTGGTACCGGATAAGACCAGCTTGCGTTCTATTTCGGTGTATGGTCTTTCAGTGGTGACCATGATTTTTGATGACCATGTTGATTATTTCACGGCGAGGCAGCTCGTAGGCAATCAACTTCAAAATATTGATTTGCCAGAAAATGCGGAGGCAGAGATTCAGCCCCCATCTGGTCCTACCGGTGAAATTTACCGCTACACGTTAAAAGGAGAGAACAAGTCTGTACGCGAACTTAAGGAAGTACAAGACTGGGTAATCGACAAACGACTTAAATCCGTTCCGGGTGTAGCCGACGTCATCAGCTTTGGGGGTGAGGTAAAAATCTTTGAGGTAATCATCAATCCCCTTCAGCTGAATCAATACAATCTGGCTACAGATGATGTGTTTCGAGCGCTTCGAGAAAATAATTCCAACGTGGGTGCAGATGTCTTGGAGATCGCTCCGCAATCCTTTATTGTGAGAGGTATCGGTTTGGTGAAGAATATTGAGGACATCAAACAAATCCCAATTAAATCTGTGGAAGGTACGCCAATCCTCATTTCGAATGTGGCTCAGGTCATGGAATCCTCCAAGCCTCGACTTGGTAAGGTAGGTCGTGACGATCAGCCCGATGTGGTGGAAGGAATTGTGTTGTTGAGAAGAGGAGAGAATCCAAGTGAGGTACTGAAGGTGCTCAATGAAAAGATCACGGAGCTAAACGAACGCGTTTTGCCAGAAGGAGTCAAAATTGATCCTTTTTACGATCGAACTACCTTGGTGAATGTGACTACCCATACGGTGATGGAAAACCTTATCGTCGGGGTCTTGCTGGTAACCTTCATTTTGTTGATTTTCTTAGCAGACTGGAGGACTACCTTGATCGTTTCGATCATTATTCCACTTGCCCTGCTTTTTGCATTTGTTTGCTTGAAGCTTCAGGGAATGTCAGCCAACCTACTTTCCATTGGGGCAATCGATTTTGGAATCATCGTGGATGGCTCGGTGGTGATGGTGGAGGGAATGTTCGTCTACCTGGCTCACCAACAGCAAAAACTAGGAGTTCAGCGCTTCAATTTGATCTCTAAAATGAGCATGATCAAGCGGATTTCCGTGGAGATGGGTAAGCCAATCTTCTTTTCGAAGCTCATCATCATTACCGCATTACTTCCAATTTTTGCTTTCCAGAAAGTGGAGGGTAAGATGTTTTCTCCGCTTGCCTATACCATTGGATTTGCGTTGCTAGGTGCGTTGATTTTTACCTTGACATTGGTGCCTGTTTTGGGGCACATGCTCCTCAACAAAAATGTTCGCGAGAAAAGTAATCCACTCGTTACTTTTTTGGAGCGAATCTACAAGCCTGGATTGGAGTGGTGTATCCGAAAGAAGAAAACTGCGCTTTTGATCTCAGGATCTATGCTTTTGGTCAGCTTGCTTATCGGTTCAAACTTAGGTACAGAATTTCTTCCTCAATTGAATGAGGGGTCGATTTATGTACGAGCTTCCATGCCTCAGAGTATTTCCTTTTCGAATGCCAACTTGCAGTCGGAAAAAATGAGACAGATTGTTCGGAAGTATCCTGAAGTAAGGGGAGTGATTTCTCAGAACGGCCGACCCAATGACGGTACAGATCCAACGGGTTTCTTCAACATGGAGCTTTTCGTAGACCTGCATCCGAAGGACGAGTGGGAGAGTGGCTTGAAAAAGGAGGAGCTGATTGCAAACATGCAGAATGAGCTGGAACAAGCCTTCCCAGGAGTAGTATTTGGATTTTCTCAACCCATCTCAGATAACGTACAAGAAGCAGTCTCTGGGGTAAAAGGAGAGATGGCGATCAAAGTTTTTGGGGATGACTTCACCAAAATCGAAGCAAAAGCCGATAGTATCAAGGCCATCATGGGTAAGATTGATGGGGTACGTGATTTGGGGGTTTTCAAAAGTTTGGGTCAACCTGAACTGAGCATCAAGCTGGATCATGCTAAAATGTCTCGCTACGGGGTCACCAGTAAAGAGGCCCAGGATATTATCGAAATGGCCATTGGAGGTAAAACGGCATCGCTGCTCTATGAAGGAGAGCGAAAGTTTGATATCCGTGTCCGTTATTCTGCAGAGTATCGAAATAGTATCGAGGATGTGGGCAAGCTGTTGGTACCTAGTACCAGTGGAATTAAGATTCCATTGAGTGAGATCGCTGACATCAGCCTTGTAACCGGTACCGCTTTCGTATACAGAGAAAATAACCAGCGATTTGTTCCTGTTAAGTTCTCCGTTAGGAATCGAGATCTAGGCAGTACCATTGCCGAAGCTCAGGAAAAGGTAGGGGCTGCAATCCCAGAAGAAAAAGGCTATTCCTTGAGTTGGAATGGGGAATTTGAAAACCAAGTTCGAGCCACGAAAACCTTGTCCTATGTGGTTCCGGTGTCGGTGCTCCTCATCTTTGTGCTCTTATTCATCATGTTTGGATCGGCAAGGGATGCCAGCATCGTATTGCTCAATGTGCCCTTTGCCCTGATTGGAGGGATTATGGCCCTTTACATGACGAATATCAACTTTAGTATTTCAGCTGGGGTTGGATTTATTGCCCTATTTGGGGTCTGTATTCAAAATGGAGTTATTCTAGTCTCTGTGTTCAACAAGAATGTGGCAGAAGGGATGTCTATTTTGGATGCCGTAATCGATGGGTCAATGACCCGAGTACGACCCGTAGTGATGACCGCCTTAATGGCTGGACTGGGCCTTTTGCCTGCAGCACTGTCTTCAGGTATTGGTTCGGAGACGCAACGTCCGCTGGCTGTAGTGGTCATCGGTGGATTGGTTACCGCCACCGTGCTCACCCTTTTGATTTTGCCTGTGATCTATCTGATTTTTGTCAGAAAAAAAGAGAAGAAATCAAAGTCAAAATCTGTTGCTACTCATTAATCGAAACACGATGAAAAAACTACTCATTATACTAACAATTGTCTTTGGGACCACTTTGGCCCATGGACAAGAAAAAGGTCCTGAAGCGGCAAAGCCAAAGCATGACAAATTCAGATGGGGATTTACCTTCATGAATGTGTGGAGTGATGTACAAGGAAGTACGCCTGATTTGTACACCAAGCCTTCTCTTGGTGGTGTTGTAAAAGTGGAGTATTACCCAGTGGAGTTCCTAGGAATCACTGCGGGCGTGGGCTTCCAACAACGAGGCTATGGGCTCATTTTGCCTGACACAGGGTTTGTAGCCCCATCGCTCAATACCTATCGAAACAGGATTCGTACGAATAATGTGGAATTTCCAATTGGCTTAATCTTGAAAACGCCCAAGCCTATCGCGGGTGGATCCACTTGGTTGACGGCAAATGTGGGGATTTCACCGCTACGAATGTTTGAAGCCAATGATGTCTACTTGAGCGTTGAGGATGGCTTCCATGTGGTAAATGATGTGACTACTTCATTTAGCCGTACGGATTCTCCTTTGTTTGTATCGATTGGACCAGAAATCGATACCTCTGCAGGATTTCTTCAAGTCCATTTGATTGGTTCCTTCGGGTCCAAAGAGGTCTTCACGGACGTAAACAATCCCAAGGGCTACTCAGGAAAAAATAGGTTCTTCGGCTTTTCCATAGGTTGCACTTTTTGAAATTTTTAAAAAGATAACAACCCCCTTTTTCTTAATTACACCGTTCCCAGTAAACTAGCAAAAGAGGCAATTCACCGCCTCTTTTGCTTTTCAACTAAAGTCTTCAGAATGAATAAAAAGGTTCTACTCTTTGCTTTTACTCTCCTTTTTTTTGGCAAATGCCTAGGGCAAGGCTTGCTTCAAACGGATCGACCAGATCAGACGGAAGGAGTATTTATTGTGGGGAAAAAGATTTTTCAGATCGAAACAGGTGTTTTGGCTGCTCAAAATCGAGGAGGTGGATCCAATTACCTCTTACCCACTACCTTACTTAAGTATGGATTAAGTGACAATTTTGAGCTGCAGTCAGTGGTGGATCTTGTCCAAGAAAATGGATCCTTTGGCTTATCGCCTGTATCACTTGGTTTCAAGGCAAATCTGGCAAAAGAAAAAGGAGCTCGTCCGGAAATTGCAGTCATTGGGAGGGTTCAAGTAAAAAACTTAAGCAGTAGGGAATTTACTTCCCCCAAGTCCTTGCCTATGTTTCGAGTAGCTTTTCATAATACACTTTCCAATGTGGTTGTTCTAGGATATAATGTGGGCATGCAATGGAACGAATTTGAGAAGCCAAGTTATATTCTATCGGCCTCTTCTAATTTCCATCTTTCTAAGGAACTGGTCCTCTATGCCGAACTATTCAATTCTACTCGGGATAATTCGCTCCTAAATCCCATTACGGATATGGGACTGATGTATGCGATTCAAAATCGATTTATTGTAGATGCTTCCATAGGGAAATACTTGAATCCCAATCAGGAGGAAAATCTGTATGTGACCGTAGGATTCACAACACGCTTTGGGTACAAAGAAAGATAGGTAATTGGTACATAGGTCTCTTACCTTTTTGACTACGTTCAACTTCCTACAATTCCTGCTCCCGTTCGAGCATCAAAATAGCTCCCTGGGAGACGATAAAGTATTTTTCCCCTTCATAGACCACCTCGTGTGCACCATTGAGTAAAAAGATAGCCAAATCCCCTTCTTTGGCTTGAAGTGGGACGTAGCGCGTTTTTTCTTCGGTCTCCATCCAGGGTTCCTGGTCTTCCATAGGCATGGGAATCGGATAGCCTGGTCCTGCCTTGATAATATAGCCTTGCTGCACCTTTTCTTTTTCCTGCACCCCAGGAGGGAGGTAGAGTCCTGAGCCGGTTTTTTCGTGTGGTTTCTTCAGTCGGATCAAGACCCGATCTCCCACAATGATTAGCTTTTTCAATTTATTGTCGGCAGTCAATTGCATGCGCTTCTGGTTGGATGAAAGAAAAGGCCAAGAGTCAGAACGGGGGGTTATGATTCTTGGCCCTTAAAAAAGGCAGCACCCATCGAGGACAGGTGCTGCTTTTGAATACTTATTTTTTGTCTTCGCTCACTTCTTCGTAGTCCACATCAGACACCCCGTCACCGGTAGTGCTATTGCTCGCTCCGGCTTCTGGTCCTGCGGAAGCACCTTCACCCTGGCCTGCTGCATACATCTCAGTAGATGCTGCTTCCCAAGCACTGTTGAGGTTGGCCATCGCTGCGTCAATACCTTCCATGTTTTTAGATCCATGGGCAGATTTCAAGGCGTCAACCGCTGAACTGATGTTCGCTTTGTTATTATCGGAAAGTTTGTCACCGTATTCTTTCAGCTGCTTCTCCGTTTGGAAAATCAAGCTGTCCGCCTGGTTCAATTTTTCGATGGTTTCTTTTTCAGCTTTATCTGCAGAGGCATTCACTTCTGCCTCACGCTTCATGCGCTCGATGTCGTCTGCAGAAAGGCCAGAAGAGGCTTCAATTTTGATTTTTTGCTCTTTTCCGGTGCCCTTATCCTTGGCAGATACATTCAAGATTCCGTTTGCATCAATGTCGAAGGTTACTTCAATCTGAGGTACACCTCTTTGTGCTGGTGGAATATCGGAAAGCTGGAATCTACCGATGGAACGGTTGTCCTTTGCCATTGGGCGCTCGCCCTGAAGGATGTGCAAGTCTACTGCTGGCTGGTTGTCCGCTGCGGTAGAGAACACTTCCGACTTCTTGGTAGGGATGGTGGTGTTGGATTCGATCAACTTGGTGAATACACCGCCCATGGTTTCGATACCAAGGGAAAGTGGAGTCACGTCCAAAAGAAGGACATCCTTCACCTCACCGGTCAATACACCGCCTTGGATGGCAGCGCCAATGGCCACGACTTCGTCTGGGTTTACCCCTTTGGAAGGCTTTTTGCCGAAGAACTTCTCTACTTCTTCCTGGATTTTAGGGATTCGGGTAGAACCACCTACTAAGATCACCTCATCGATATCTGCTGCAGTCATGCCCGCATCCTTCAAAGCCTTGATGCAAGGATCCATGGATCGTCTTACCAAAGTTTCGGAAAGTTGCTCAAACTTTGCTCTGCTCAAATTCCTTACCAAGTGCTTAGGACCTGTTTGCGTAGCAGTGATGTACGGAAGGTTAATTTCGGTAGAGGCCGAGCTGGAAAGTTCAATTTTCGCTTTTTCAGCTGCTTCCTTCAAGCGCTGAAGCGCCATTGGATCTTGTCTCAAGTCGATTGACTCTTCGGTCTGGAATTCAGAAGCCAACCAGTCGATAACTACCTGGTCGAAGTCATCTCCACCTAAGTGTACATCACCATTGGTAGACTTCACTTCAAAGACACCGTCTCCAAGCTCAAGGATAGAGATATCGAATGTTCCTCCGCCCAAGTCATAGACCGCAATCTTCATGTCTTGGTTTTTCTTGTCCATGCCGTAAGCAAGGGCAGCAGCAGTAGGCTCGTTGATGATTCGCTTTACCTCCAAGCCAGCGATTTGACCCGCTTCTTTGGTGGCTTGACGCTCGGCATCGTTGAAGTAGGCCGGTACGGTGATGACCGCTTCGGTTACTGTTTGTCCCAAGAAATCTTCTGCTGTGCTCTTCATTTTCTGAAGAATCATCGCGGAGAGTTCCTGTGGAGTATAAGAACGGTCGCCGATTTTAACGGTCACGGTATCGTTGGTGCCTTGCTCTACTTTGTAGGAGGCATGTTTTTTATCTGCAGAAACTTCTGAGAATTTTTTCCCCATAAAACGCTTTACGGAGGAGATGGTGTTGGCAGGGTTGGTGATGGCCTGACGCTTTGCAGGATCACCTACTTTTCGCTCGCCGTTTCCATTGTCTAGAAACGCCACGATGGAAGGAGTAGTTCTTCTTCCTTCGCTGTTTTGAATGACTACGGGCTCGTTACCTTCCATTACGGCTACGCAGGAGTTGGTTGTACCCAAGTCAATGCCTATAATTTTTCCCATGTGTATGTTGGTTTTGTTTGTTTTCTTTTTGAAAGACAAAGCACCTTATTCAAGGCTCATGCCATCTCCCATTTTCTACATTTTCGTGTCAGGTTGTCATAGTTTTGTCACGGAAAATTTGCCATGCCTGTACCAATTGTCACGGTGGGCTCATTTTAGACTTCTTTCTGTCAGCCTATTTCTTTACCTAGGTGCGCCAGTCCACTTCTTATTTTCGACTGGCCGGATCTCCAGTTTGGCAATCAATTCCAATTTTCTTGTAGTTTTATCGCATGAACCAGCCCCTTTTTGTCCAAAACCTGTACCTCTATCCCATCAAATCCTTGGGAGGCATTGCAGTGCAAGAAGCCCAGGTGGAGGAAAGAGGATTCAAATACGACCGCAGGTGGATGTTGGTGGATCAGTCAGGGGAATTTTTGACGCAAAGGCAGCATCCTCAACTCGCTTTGCTGCAAGTGGCGCTGGGTGAGTCGGAGCTGTCCGTTTTTTCCAAGGTAGATCCATCTCGGGAAATCTCCTTCGATCTGGAAATGAACTCAGGCAAGGAATTGCAAGTGACCGTGTGGGGTGATGTGATTACTGCGCTGCAAGTAGCTCCAGAAGTAAGCATTTGGTTTTCTGATTTTTTGGGGATGAACGTAGATTTGGTGCTGATGCCTGAAAGTTCACACCGCAAAATGGATCCCCGCTATGCGGTGCAGGGTGAGTCAGTCAGCTTTGCAGATGGAATGCCGTATGTGTTTATTGGGCAGTCTTCCTTGGAGGAGTTGAATCAGCGTCTAGAAGTGCCGGTTTCGATGGATCGATTTCGGCCCAACTTGGTTTTTTCCGGAGGGGAGGCTTATGCTGAGGATCAATTCAAACAACTTCAAATCGGGGAGGTGGAATTCCAGGTGGTCAAGCCTTGTGCCCGATGCGTGATGATCACCGTGGACCAAGAGAAAGGGACAAAAGGAAAAGAGCCACTGACTACGCTAGCGACTTACCGAAGCCAAGGTTCAAAAGTGTATTTCGGACAAAATGCCGTAGCCTTAGCTCCTGGAATGGTCCGGGTAGGCGACCTTATTCAGCAGGGGTAGCAGCGCCTAATTCTCTGGATCCTTAAAACTCTTTTACCGTTTGGATAAACACCTTGACCATTTCTGGATCGATGTCAGGGTAGACTCCATGGCCCAAATTGGCGATGTGGCGCTTGCCACGGAACTGCTCCATCATGTCTTGCGTAGCTTTCTGAACTTGATCTGGATTGCCATACAAGGCTGCAGGGTCCAAGTTGCCTTGCAGCGTTTTATTGGGTCCAATTAGCACACTAGATTCTTCAATGCCCATGTTCCAATCCAAGCCGATGGTCCCACAGGAGAGTTTGCCCAAGGCTTCTCTTGCAAAAAACGCTCCTTTAGCAAATACAGTCACCGGTACTTCCGTAATCGCATCGCAGATCTGTGCGATGTACTTCAGAGAAAATTCTTCGTATTGTTTGGGGCCTAGAATTCCCGCCCAGCTGTCAAATAGCTGAACCAAATCAGCGCCTGCACGGATCTGTGCCTTGAGGTAGTTGATTGTAGAATCGGTAATGAGCTGCAAGAGTTGGTGAGAAAATACCGGGTCTCGGTACAATTTCTCTCGGGAAAGGGAGAAGGTTTTGCTGCCACTGCCTTCGACCATGTAAGCAAAAATCGTCCAAGGGGCTCCCGCAAATCCGATCAAGGGAACGCGGCCGTTTAGGTTTTTCTTGGTGATGTGAATGGCATCCATCACGTATTGCAAGTCGTTGTCTCCTTCAGCGATGCGTAATTTTTTGAGATCTGCTTCGGAGCGGACCGTATTTGGAAACCAAGGCCCTCGCTTCTCCACCATTTCATAGGGCAAGCCCATGGCTTCAGGAATGACTAGAATGTCCGAAAAAATGATCGCTGCATCTACTCCAAGCAAATCCACGGGTTGAATCGTTACCTCGGCCGCCAACTCTGGCGTTTGGGCGAGCTCGATAAAGCCAGAAACTGACTCGCGTACGGCACGGTATTCAGGAAGAATTCTTCCGGCTTGCCGCATCAGCCATACAGGTGTACGTTCGGTTTTTTCACCTCTCGCTGCGCGGAGCAGCAGGTCGTTTTGGAGTAGCATGGCGCAAAGATACGAGTGGAAGGGGAATCAAAAACTCCCAATTCTAAAAATAGAACCAAAAGGAAGGTGGAGCCTTGAATTTAGCATGCTGCTAAAATTACAGGAGGACTGCTGGTCGGGACCTTTATTGAACCGGAGCGATTACATGAACTTCTGTTTCTCCAACGATCTTGTCAATGAAATAGCCGCTCAGGGTCAGCTTATTGGCTTTGGCGTAGTCTTGAATCTTTTCCTTGATCGTTTCTGGACTGGCCATTACCCATTTGCTGCCCGTTACTTTCGCTAAAATGTAGCGGGTTTCGGTGAATTTCTTTACCTCCAAGTCTTGGGTTCCAAAGGGGAGGTTGATCCCTGCAAACACCTCTAGGGTGTCTAGCTTCCCTGCGGGCTCCGTGTAATAAATGGTGTGCAATTGAGTCCCTGGATGCAGTTTTTGGGTGCTTTGAATCTTTTGAAATAGTTGTTCCATACCCTTGTCTAGAGGGGTGCCCCGGAAGGTTTCTCCGGAAAGGGTATCTGGAGATTTGGCTTCCACGCTAAGTTCTACGGGGCGATTTCCTCCTAATTGATCGAAGGCCAAATAGCCTCCAAGCCCAAGGATAAAGAGTACGATAGCAGCGATGAGTAGTTTCTTCATTACCGAATGGAGACTTAAATAGCAGTCATTTTTAACTGCATTTGGTGTAACTGGGTGTAATACCCTCCCTTTTCTAAGAGAGATTGATGGGTGCCTGTTTCTACGATTTCACCTTTGTTGAGCACCAAAATTTGGTCTGCCTTCTGAATCGTAGAGAGGCGGTGGGCGATGACGATGGATGTCCGTCCCTGCATCATTTTTTCGATGGATTCTTGGATCAGTTCCTCGGTCTCACTGTCCACTGAAGAGGTGGCCTCATCCAAAATCAATATTTCTGGATTGTAGACCATGGCCCGCACAAAAGAAATCAGTTGACGCTGCCCCACAGAAAGGGTAGCACCGCGTTCCATCACATTGTAGTCCAGTCCACCCGGTAGCTTTTCGATGAATTTGGAGGCCCCTACCAGTTCGGCAGCTGCCAGCACTTGCTCCTTGGTGATGTTGGGGTTCCCTAGTGTGATGTTTTGGTAGATGCTGCTGGAGAACAAGAATACATCTTGCAGCACTACTCCTATATGCTTTCTGAGCGCAGACAGTTCAAAGTCTTGGATGTTTGTTCCATCAATGGTGATGGTGCCCTTGTTGATTTCATAAAACCGTGAAATCAAGTTGATGATCGAAGATTTGCCTGCTCCTGTAGCACCAACCAGGGCAATGGTTTGTCCCTTTTTTGCTTCAAAAGAAATGTTCTTAAGTACGTAATCTTCTTCCTTGTAGGCAAACCAGACTTGATCCAAGCGTACATTTCCTTGAACTTTTTCTGGGCTAAAGCTGCCTTCGTTGGCAATGTGCTCGCTGGATGCAAGCAGCTTGAAGATTCGGGAGGAACTTACCACTCCCATTTGGAGCGTGTTGAAGCGGTCGGCAATCATTCGTATCGGGCGAAAGAACAATTGCAAATACATGATAAAGGAGATCAAAATACCGATTTGCAAGTCCATGCCCAGCACGCCTACTGCGCCGTACCAAACCACTAGGCCGATTCCAATGGCCTGGATGATTTCTGCTACAGGGAAGTAGACCGAATAATACAGTACTGAGCGAATGTGTGCTGCGCGGTGCTCCCGATTGATTTCTTTAAACTTGTCAAACTCACGTTGCTCGCGATTAAAAAGTTGCACGATGGTCATGCCGGTGATGTGTTCCTGGAGAAAGGAATTCAGGTTGGCCACGGCATTGCGGACATCGTTGAAGGTCACCTTAATTTTTTCCTTGAATACATAGGTAGAGATGATCAACAAGGGGAGAGTGCACAAGCTGACCAAGGTCAGTTTCCAGTCGATGTAGAACATCACCCCAAGGATGGTGACGATTTGAAGTAGGTCCCCGATGATGGCAGCAAGCCCTTCGCTGAATACATCCGCGAGGGTTTCAATGTCGGATACATTTCGGGTAACCAGCCTTCCGATGGGGGTATTGTCAAAAAACTTGAGACGAAGTTTGAGTAAGTGCTTGTACAGGCGTACGCGAATGTCTTTGATGATCACCTGTCCGATCCAACCGGAGTAGTAGGTGTGAGCCCACTGGGCAAAAGCTTGGACGACCATCAGCCCCACTAGAATGTAAATGATTTGAAGTAGCCCCGCTACATCCCCCACAGCCACATGCTCATCGATGGCAATTTGGATCAGGTAGGGCCGGGTAGGCGCTAAAATCGCGAGTGCCAGCGTGAGAAATACCAGAAAATAAAATTGCTTTTGGTACGGCTTTACATAGGTGTACAGCTGTCGCAAAACCTTCATGTCTAGGATTTCTCCTGCCGACTCTTTCTCTTTTTCTAAGCTCAATGCGGGTTAGTCTAAATAAATGTGTGTTGGGTACTCAATATTGCTGAGGAATAATCCTTTGGCGGGGGCTGCTTTTCCGGCTTGATTTCGATCCTTGGAAGCAATCACCCGGTGAAGGTCTTCCACTGGTTTATGGCCAAAGCCAACATCCAACAAAGTGCCTACGATGGATCGCACCATGCCTCGCAGAAATCGGTTGGCCGTAATGTGAAAAAGCAATTCATCTCCTTTTGGTTCCCAATGGGCTTCGTAAATCTT
>Ga0315905_10002581_pt1 | contig 19056 bp, 18 predicted proteins | sample LakEriMetagenome_5_FD_203522 | JGI IMG/M metagenome (GOLD analysis project Ga0315905, IMG submission 203522) | Freshwater fungal communities from buoy surface, Lake Erie, Ohio, United States - Buoy 4 MA121 | ecosystem: Environmental > Aquatic > Freshwater > Lake | place: USA: Lake Erie, Ohio... | reverse complement strand
ATTTCATTCTGATAAAATTCATTCACGTTCTGGTTATCGTTGGAAGCATCCCTGCCACGAAATTCTTGTACCGACCACTGGCTTTACAGAAAGCTATGAGTGGACTGACAAACAACTAGTCACACATTACCCAGACAAAACTAAGTCGCGCGGTCAGTACATGGATCTTTTATCCACGTCGATTAAAGAAGACCCAAACTGTTCTCGTAATGCTTTTTACTACGCGCGCGAGTTGACATACTATAGTCGTTGGGTTGAAGCAATTAACGAACTAAAACGGTATTTAGAGTTACCTAGCGCGACATGGAACGCTGAAAGATCATACGCCATGAGGTTGTTATCCAAGGCGCACACAGAGATAAACAATAAAGACGAAGCCATTAGGTGGGCCCGTTTGTCTGTTGCTGAGGATCCCACAGTGCGCGATAGTTGGGTTGAGCTATCTCAAGCGGCGTATAATCAACATCTGTGGACAGAGAGTTATTTTGCTGCTATCTCAGCACTTAACATTTCTCAGCGGTCCTACATATACATGGAAGAGCCAATTAACTGGGCAGAAAAGCCGTTTGATCTTGCATCTATCGCTGCATGGAATTTAGGCTTTAAAGATCAAGCCGTCGAGCTTTGCAAGAAGGCACTTGAATTTAACCCAACCGATAGCAGGCTGATTCAAAATTTAAAATCAATGGTAGAGGAGTAAACGTAATGGATGGTCAGAGTATTTTTAACGCCGTCGTCACCATATGTAGTGCGGCTGGTGGATGGTTCTTAAAAACAGTTTGGGATTCCTTGCGCGATCTTAAATCAGAGATTCGTAGCCTGTCTCTTGAAATGCATCAGGATTTTGCGCGAAGGGATGACTTCAAGGAAGCCATTAAAGAAATTAAAGACATGCTAGTTCGCATTTTTGATAAGCTCGATGACAAGGCTGATAAGCCTAATCAGTAACACCCTCCTGACGCTGGTGTTGATGGGCTGTTCAATGGTGCCGCCAAGGCGATGCACTCGTGGGTGTGTTCAGGCACCCCAGTAGAGAAAGTTTTGAGGGCCAGACGTCGGGTTGAGTCTGCCCTTTTTCAGGGCGAAAGCCTTCATTTTGATGGGTAATTTACAGTAGAGAGGAACTTAACATGGCAAAATATACACCCCGCATCGATCACTCCAAAAAAGACTACGACAATGAGTCTTCAGACATGGCTCAAGACAAAAAGGTAGTCAAGAAGGCGTTCAAGATGCACGACGAACAAAAGCATGACGAGCCTACTACGGATCTCGCCAAGTTGAAAAAAGGCGGTCGTGCGAAGAGCAAGAAGCCATCCGTGCGCGAACACAAAGCTGGCGGCATGATCGACGTCAAAGAGATCACCAAGAAGCCTGACGCTAAGATGCCTAAGAAGATGGGCGCAAACAAGTTCAATCGCGGCGGCATGTGCTAAATGAAAAAGCACGACAAGCCTATACCTCGCAAGACAACAGGTAAAGATAAAACGTACAATTCTACTGAATCTGGTGCCGGCATGACTGCAAAGGGTCGTGCCGAGTACAACGCCAAAAACGGTAGTAATTTAAAGCCTCCTGCACCAAATCCAAAAACAAAAGAGGACAAGGGCAGGAAGGCTAGTTTTTGTGCCCGTATGGAAGGCGTTGTTCAAAAATCCAAAGGCCCTGCAGAACGTGCAAAGGCCTCATTAAAGAACTGGAACTGCTAATGGCTACTAAACCTGGGCTTTACGCCAACATCCACGCCAAACGAGAACGCATCGCTCGTCAAAAGGCAGCAGGAAAAACTCCTGAAAAAATGAGGACACCAGGCTCAAAAGGTGCCCCGACTAATGACGCGTTTAAGCAGTCCGCTAAAACGGCACGAAAAAAATAATGGCAAGCGACTACGGTAACACCTCTAATACAACTGCCCAGACCACCGTAACGGTGGATCAGATGATTCGATTCGCCTATAAAGAGGCTGGTAAGTTGGCAGAGGAAATGACGCCAGAGTATGTGCAAGACATACGTCTGGCGTTGTGGTACATCCTGATTAATCTTTCAAATCGAGGTGTTAACCTGTGGTTGTTGGAATATTTAATGATTGGTTCGGCGGCACAACTGCGTGAGTACATCATGCCTCGTGGCACGGTGGACGTTCGCATAGCCAACTACCGATTGCTGACACGCCCAAGCACCACGACGGATAATATCTTTGGTGCTTTTAATACCACGTCAGTTGACATAAATTACACGATTGCAGCGGGTGCATCAGCTCGTGCGTATTACGAAGACGGTTATCGTTTTTTGAGTGCCGGTTTTAATTCAGAGCAACGAGATATCACACTTCAAGTCGAATATAGTTTTGATGATATTACTTGGAATTTATTAGGCACGGTAACTAATAGTGATACAAACAGTTGGGGATATAAACAAATTGATGGCTCCCCTCAGGCTAAGTATTGGCGGTTCAGAAACGCATCAGCAGCTGGAATAACTGTCAGGGCACTTTCATTGGCCTCTGTACAACAAGACATTCCGATAGCCCGTCTAAATCGTGACAGCTATTTTAATTTACCGAACAAAGATTTTTTAAGCAATCGCTCGTTACAGTTTTGGTTTGATCGCCAAGTGACGCCGATTGTAAATATGTGGCCCGTGCCGCAAGATTATTTTCAAGCGTTTCAGTTTATTATTGAGATGCAGCCTCAGGATGTCGGCAGACTGACAAACGAGATTGCGGTACCAGATCGCTGGTTGCCTGCGATGCAAAAACAACTATCTGCTGCGGTAGCAAAATTGCTCCCTGGTATTGATGAAAACAGAATTATGCGGCTATCTGCCGAAGCAAAAGAGTTAACGGTGACGGCAGAAGAAGAAGATAGAGATAAGTCACCGATCTACTTTGCACCTAACATTTCGTACTACACAAAATAAAAGGAGCCACTAGATATGGCCGCCGCCAACTTTACGCCAATTAGTCTCTATTACAGTACAACAGCAGCCGCCGTACCAACGTCTGGTAATTTAGTCAATGGTGAACTAGGTTTAAATATTACCGATGGCAAACTGTATTACAAGGATAACACTGGGGTAGTTAGGTTGTTAGCAAATACCGCAACGACTACAAATGTCTCGACGCTCTCGTTTGGCACTACTGGCTTAACACCGAACACGGCCACCACTGGAGCCATAACAGTGGCAGGCACGTTAATTACGTCTAACGGCGGCACCGGTCTATCCACGTACACCGCAGGCGATTTGCTTTATTACGCTGCGGGGACGTTGCTATCTAAACTTGCTATTGGCACCGCTGGTCAAGTTTTAACATCAAGCGGTACAGCTCCTCAGTACGTGGCACAAAGCACTCTGTCAGTTGGATCTGCCACAACGGCCACAACGGCCACAACGGCCACAACGGCCACCAATGTAGCGGGTGGTGCAGCAGGATCCTTGATTTACCAAACAGCAGCTGCTACCACAACCACATTAGCGATAGGAACTGCCGGTCAAGTTTTAACATCAAGCGGTACAGCTCCTCAGTATGTAGCACAAAGCACTCTGTCAGTTGGATCTGCCACAACGGCCACAACGGCCACAACGGCCACCAATGTGGCCGGCGGCACCACTGGTGCAATACTATACCAGTCGGGGGCTGGTGCATCGGCATTTTTATCTGGTAATACTGGCACTACACCTCAATTTGTAACTTCCACAGGTACAGGATCAGCAGCTCAAGCGCCAACATTAACAAGCTCCACTGGCACGGGCAGTGTTGTATTAGCTACTTCACCTACTTTAGTTACTCCAATTTTAGGTACACCTACCTCTGGCACATTAACTAACGCTACAGGTCTACCAATATCTACAGGCGTTAGTGGTCTAGGCACTGGCGTTGCTACGTTCTTGGCTACACCGTCATCAGCCAATTTAGCTACGGCTGTCACTGATGAAACCGGGTCAGGATCACTTGTATTTGGCACATCTCCAACTATTACTACCGGCACCTTTACTGGGTATACAGAAACTTCACCTGCATCAGTAACGGTTGGAACCGGAACTACTGCCATATCTGACGCTATTATTGATTCAGGCACAGTATTACGTTATACGTTGACTGCATCACAAGCAACTACATTTACTATGCCCACTGCTACCGCAGGTAAGTCATTTGTGATGTTGCTGAAACAGGCTGCAACCACAGGTAACGGCACGGCTACGTTTACTAGTGTTAAGTGGGGTACCGCTGGTGCTCCGACTATCACTGCTACGGCTGGCAAGATGGATATTTTGACGTTTGTGGCTGACGGCGCGAATTGGTATGGATCAATCGCTCAAGGTTACACACCATAAGGAATATTGATGTTTGCTTTTACTAAATTGATGCAAACAATGGTAGCGTCTGGTGCGGTAAATGACCCGTATTTTTATTTGAATACGTTATTGCTTAATACGACTAGCACTAACCTTGCGCAAAACAATACGTTTCAAGATTCCTCTGGTAATAGTTTTGCTGTAGTTCGCGCCCCAACTACTGGCCCTAATGCGCCGACACAAGGCACATTTTCGCCGTACAGTCAGACGGGGTGGAGTAATTACTTTGGCGGCACCAGCGATGGTTTAAGTATAGCTGGTGCTACTGCTAACTATCTTGGCTCCGGCGACTACACTGTTGAAACGTGGATATATGTAAACAACATAAACACACTTCAAACTGTTTTATCTTACGGTGCAACAGGAGCTACATTTAGAGTCTTTGTTAATAACGCGACAATCTGGGTATTGGCTGGTGGCACTAATATCACTGGAGCCGCAGGCGCTTCAGTTGTAACACCTAATCAATGGATGCACTTAGCAATTACTAGGTCTGGATCAGCCGTTGGAAATACTAAAGTTTATATTAACGGGATAAATGTAATTACTAGCGGCATTAGTAGCACGACAAACTTTAATACCGGAACGCTTTATATTGGTCTTGAAAATGGCACAAACCCATTTTCAGGGTACATGTCTAATTATAGAATTATTAAAGGGCAAGCACTTACAAGCGGCAACTTCACCCCACCAACCGGCCCAGTAAATGCGGTTTCTGTAGGGTGGACAGGAGCAAACGTGGCTGGCTCAATAACTGGCACTGTCCCATTAGTTACTTGCCAGTCAAATAGATTTGTTGACAATAGCAGCAATGGGTATTTGTTTACTGTAGCTGGCACACCTTCCGTACAAGTCTTTTCACCATTCGCGCCTACTGCTGCATATAGCACAAGCACAATTGGCGGTAGTGGGTATTTTGATCGTACTGGTGATTATCTTGACATTAATAGTAGCATTGGCGATAACCCAAACCTTACTATTGGCACAGCCAATTTTACGATTGCTATGTGGGTTTACTTCAGAGTTATCGATGGCACATCGCAATTTATATTTGATGGAAGACCAAGTAGCGTAACGGATAATGTTACTCCACAAATAATATATAGCGCACCAGCAAGCGCGTTTGTTTATCAAACAAACGGCAGCATTGTAATTACGGGTACGGCATCTGTAACAACTGCTAATCAGTGGTATTACGTTGTTGTGAGTCGTGTAAGTGGCACTACCAGGCTATTTGTAAATGGTGTGCAACAGGGTAGCAACTATACCGATACAAATAACTATGTAGCTTTTGCTTTAGATAGACCAAGAATAGGTGCCAGGAGTAACAGCGCTGGCGCAAGTCTTTTTTTTGGTGGCTATATATCAGGATTGCAATTCTTGGTCGGCGCAGGAACTTCTGCTCCAGTAACACCAACAGCGCCGCCAACAATAGCCACCTCAAACACGCAACTATTGCTTAACTTCACCAACGCTAATATTTATGATGCCACTGCTAAGAATGTTTTAGAGACTGTAGGCACAGCGCGAGTAAGTACGTTTACTCCGGCGAAATTTGGTACGTCGATATTTTTTAACGGAACAACAGATTATCTAGATGTAAAACCATATCCAGGAAGTCTTGCTCCTGTATTTAATAACGGTCCTTGGACAATAGAATTTTGGTTTTATACGTCATCAACAGCAAGACAGTGTTTTATAGATACTAGGTCAACAACATCATCTAACACTGGATTAACATTTTATGTGAACCCAACGACTCCAACACTAGGGCTACAAATTAATAGCATTGTTTGTACATCTACTGCTACTTTGCCGCAGAATACTTGGAACTATATAGCTGTCACGTCTACAGGGGGGACTCCAGCAACCGCAACAATTTATTTAAATGGTGTAAGCGTGGCTTCTGGCTCAACTTCACAAACCATAACCGATCAATATTTACGAATAGGCGCAACTGCGGGAGCCTCTATCGGAAGTTTTGCTAATGGCTACATGGATGAACTTCGCATTACAAAAGGTCTTGCAAGAAACGTAACCACTGTCCCAACCGCACCATTCCCAATTCAATAGGTGACGTATGCTCTACTCTAAAAACGGTTCTATACCGGATACGAAAACCGATGGCACAGAAGGTTGGATTGAGGTTCCTGATGCGCCTATTGCTGCCGAAGGACAAGAAGTTATTTGGTGTTTCCCTCCAGGGTGGATTGTTCGTGATGTCATGCCCCCACAAAGAGAAGGCTATCATTGGGCACACTACATAGACGCTGGGTGGGTTGAATACAGTGAGTAAACAAAACTAAAACTGCTTCTTGAAACTAAAGGCGAATAAGATGAAAAACTTTGTATTAGGCTTTTTGATTGCAATCTCTGGTTCTTCTTTAGCTTACGAGTGGAGCAAAGACGGCGGCTTAACAATGACTAGCGATGAAGTAAAAGAAACAGAAATAATGTTTTATCAGCTAAGGCAAAACTTTAACATAGCGGTTGATCGTGTTAAGGAACTACAAAAGCAACTAGATAAACTACAAAAAGAAAAATGCACATAACATGCTAACACTACTATCTACCTTTATCTCTTTCCTGTCTGGCGGCCTTCCTAAGCTACTGGATTTCTTCCAAGATAAGCAGGACAAGAAGCACGAACTGGCACTAGCCCAGTTGCAGATACAGATGCAGATGGAGCTGCAAAAGGCAGGCTTCCAGGCACAAGAGCACATCGAGGAGATCCACACAGAGCAGCTACAGATCCAGACTCAGGCAGCCGAACGGCAGGCACTTTACGCCCACGACGTAGCCATCGGTCAGGGCGCCAGTCAGTGGGTAATTGATGCCCGTGCGATGGTCAGACCTACGATTACTTATGGGTTATTCTTTTTATTAGTGGGTGTAGATATTGCCGGTATCTGGTACGCGTGGACGATGAACGTGCCTTTTAAAGAAATGATCGACCAAATTTGGGATTCTGATACCCAGCTAATTTGGGCATCGGTGATCGCATTCTGGTTTGGAACACAGGCTTTTAGTAAGAAATGAACATCTCACCAAAGGGCCGCAAGGCCCTAGCTCATCATGAGGGTGTACGTAAGAAGCCGTACCTTGATAGCATACTCCTCTGGACGACTGGTGTAGGCCACTTGATAGCGCCGATTGAGCACCAGAAGATGACCTTGGATGAGCGTAAGGCTGCAAAGGCCGCAGGCAAACTGCCCTGCCCTCCTGAATGGAATAGGACGCTAACTGATGACGAAGTGGATAAGATACTGCAGGACGATCTACGTCGGTTTGAGCGCGGCGTTTTACGTTATTGTCCTGGTGGCCTTACTCAAGGGCGCTTTGACGCGCTCTGCTCTTTTGCGTTCAACGTCGGACTGGGAGGACTTCAAAAATCTTCTATTAGACAGTGCCACAATAGGGGCGACTATGAGGGCGCAGCCAATGCCTTTTTGAAATACAGAATGGCTGGAGGTAAAGTTTTTAGGGGCCTAGAAATCAGGCGTAACGATGAACGAGCAATGTACCTAGGATAAAAAATGGCAGCTGAGGCAATGACCTATGACAGCCTTGTAGAGGACGTCATAAAGTATAGCGAAAGGGATGACGAAAACTTTGTCAACCAAATACCCCGCCTGATCATGATGGCGGAGCAGGCCATTGCGGCTGAGATTAAGACACTCATGCAGTTGAACGTGGTTAACACTACGGTGCTGGCCAACAACGCGGTGATACAAAAACCAGCACGCTGGCGCAAGACGACCAGCATGAAAATTAATGGTCAGCCGGTGATGTTAAAGTCAATGGACTACGTTTCAATGTACCAGTCGGAGTCGGACCCTGGCGTGCCACTTTACTACGGCGACTATGACTACGATCACTGGGCACTGGCACCAGTTCCGGCTACAACGTACCCACTACAAATCATTTACTACAGCAGAATTCAGCCGCTAGACATAACCAATCAGGAGAATCTCTTGACGCGCGAGGCACCACAGGCGCTTTTGTTTGGCACGTTGTTACAAGCTCAGGGCTACTTGAAGAATCAAGAGAAGCTAATGGTTTGGAAAAGTTTTTACACTGACGCTATTGCAGCGTTAAAAACTGAAGATCAAAAACGCATGATTGATAGAAATTCTGTGAGGCCAGAACAATGACAATTTTCGTATCACCCTTCACTGGGGACGTAATCCAACCGACAGACGTAAGCTACGCATCGGTTTCATTTAGTGCCAACGTACAGTTATATTGGCCGCAGTACATCGCTACTAGTGGCCAGCAGGTGGCCGCGCGTATCATGGAGTTCACGGCGACAGCGGCGGGGCTCTCTGTCTTTCTGCCTAACGCACAACAGACCTCGGTGGGCCAAGATATTTTGATCCGCAACACCGGAGCCAATTCGTTTGTCGTCAATCGTTTTGGTGGTGGCGGATCATTTACTGTAGCCGCAGGGCAATCGTTTTACACCTACCTGATAAACAACACGACAACCGCAGGCATATGGGCCGTGTTGCAGTTTGGCACTGGCACCTCTTCAGCTGATGCCAATACACTTGCGGGTGTAAGCACGGCGGCCATTGCAGGCAAGCTTGAGGCGGCACTTGTTACTTCCGAGTACAGCTCATCAGCACCCACAATTACTGATAGTCAACGCGGCAACTGCTTGGTGTGGACTGGCGGTTTATCTACCTGGACACTTCCACCAGTAACACAGCTTTCTACTGGGTGGTTCATTCTTGTCCGTAATAACGGAACGGGCGCGTTAACTATCGCAACCTCTGCAGTCGGTTCAACAATTGACGGACTAGTAAATATTGTGTTGCCCTTGGGTGACTCGTGTTTTATTTGCGTCAATCGTGATCCAGCAAAACAAGACTTCTTTACTGTGGGTCGTGCAAGACCAAACAGCTTGACGTTTACCTCCGCAACGTATGACGTGGATACCATTGTTGGTGCTACGTATAGTTTGGTAAGTAACACGCCAATCATTCAGCGATACACCGCATTGAGTGGAAGTCGCACTACTTCGTTACTAATTCAATTGCCTGCGGTTACGCAAGTTTACTACCTTATAAATAACACCAATCAAAGTGGGTACAACATTAATTTTCAAGTTCAAGGCAGTAGCCAAGCTCCAATTGCACTGACTAACGCAAGTCAAGTTATTATGTTGAGTGATGGTAACTTTCTTTACCCGTTAAACCAGTCCTCTACAGGACAGCAAACTGTTGCAGACGGAACTGTGGCGGCACCAGCCTACTCATTTTTATCCGACAGCACAACGGGTATGTACTTAGCCAACCCCACACAGCTAGGGTTTTCTACCGGCGGCGTAAACATTTTGACGTTGGATGGGTCAGGTGGTGCAGGTAATTTTGTATCTCGTTTTGTGGGTCGAGTACAGGCCACATTAATTGCAGGCGGGACATTCTAAATGGCTGATCAGGGTCAAGATACTTCAAAAATATTTACCCTCTACGTCAAACCTGGCATTAAACGAGACGGTACGCAGTTTGAGGGTGATGAGTATACCGATGGTCTATGGGCTAGGTTTCAACGTGGGCGTGCTAAAAAAATAGGCGGCTATCGTCAGATGTTTGCCTCCCCCACTGGCGTACCCCGTGGTATTATCACCAACACACAAAACGGCGTTAACTACATCTTTACTGGAAACAGTAATGGTATTGAGGTGTTTAACACCGGCACCGATCAGGGTGTTGGTGTGGGCCCGTTCACGGTGGAGTTTAATACGACGTATGTGGTGACTGCGGTACACGCCGGCCCCTCTACCATTGAGGTTGTTGGCAACTACACCGCGCTATTTGTAACTGGCTTTATATTCTGGGCGTACAACACAAGCCGCGTAAGAACCAACTACACCGTATCCGCAACTGCGTCAACGTACAACTCAGGAAGCAATCGCACAACGGTACACTTAACCAACGTGACAGGTATGCCATCCGTGCCAGCTGGCCAAACCACGATGGAGATATATAACCCAAATGGTATAGCGGCAAACAGTAAATACCTCTGGCAGTTTGATATTGCGTATGATTCGACAGGTGGTGGCAATTCAAAACTTTTAGCTCACCCTGGGCAGAATCTACAAAACATTGACTCGGGTGTTTTGACTTCCTTGTATGCCGGCGACTTCTTACCAGATCCTACCGTTAACAGGTACGTGTTAACACAGGTCTTGGATTCAACGGGTGCAAACCCAACGTATCAGGCAATTAACGCGAGTGGTGGTGTGGTTGTCTTGCAGCCGTTTGTTTTTGTCTACAGCAACTACGGGCAGATAACAAACAACAACATCGACTTTACAACGATCTCCACAAACAAGCAGACGTTTAGTGATTGGAACGGCACACTAGCCAATGATGTCAATTCAGCTGCGGGTAAAATTGTAAAGGGGTTTCCAATACGTGGTGGTACGGCGTCACCCTCTGGTTTATTTTGGTCCACCAACGCATTAGTTCGTGTGTCGTTTACTTCAACTTCGCCCTACTACTGGCGCTACGACACCGTGGCGGATCAGATTTCAATCATGTCATCAAGTGCCATTACAGAGATGGACGGCGTGTTTTTTTGGATGGGTGTTGATAGATTCTATCTGTATAACGGATCAGTTAAGGTTCTGCCGAATGACAAGAACGTAAACTACCTGTTTGATAACTTGAACTTCTCGCAGCGTCAAAAGGTATGGGCGACTAAGATACCCCGCTACAATGAAGTCTGGTTCTTCTACCCGCGTGGAACCGCAACAGAGTGCACCGACGCGATTATCTACAACGTCAAGGACCAGATTTGGTACGACGCCGGACAAGCAGAGGGTGCTCGTAGATCATGCGGCTACATGACTGAGCTGTTCCCTCGTCCGATATGGTGTGACTGGCAATTCTCTGGGAGCATAGGACAGACGTATACCTTGCTTTACGGACCCTCACGCGCCACAGCGCCAGTCACTAACGCAAAGCAGGTGATTGTGGCTGGAGACATAACGACCAACCCACCAGGGTCGTACATGGTGTTCAATGTGAATGGGGCGCCTTCTTTCGCTACGGCAAATCAGATAGCCTCAGCGGTGTTTACAAATAACGCATCGGGCGGATACACCACCGTGACCTTTGTTAACACTGTCCCCAATACAATAGTCGCTGGCAGCTTTATGTCACAGGCAACAGGTGGGTACGTGATTTGGGAGCAGGAGTTTGGTTCGAATAAGATCACGGCTACAACTGAGTTAGCTATTGATTCGTATGTGGAGACGTGCGACATCAGCTTTATTGGTGGTACCCCCGCTGAGGATACGACAATCACATCTAACCGTAGGATGCACTTGACGCGTGTTGAGCCTGACTTTAAGCAGTCCGGCGCGATGACTATGACGGTGGTGGGTAGGCCCTTTGCGCAGTCTTCAGACATTCAATATAACGGCCCATACGAGTTCTTTGACGATACGGGCAAGATTGATTTGAGGGTGGAACACAGGTTAATTAACCTCATATTCCGCAGCAATGAAGTTAACGGCGACTATGAGGCGGGTCGTATTATGATCACCGCCGAGTTGGGCGACGAGAGGCCGTAGTGCAGATCGAGTTCTTACCAGACTACAGCACGTGGGAGGACTGGAACGGCAACATACTCCACTACTATGGTGAGCAAAACTTCCCATTCTTGCCGGAACCCCAGTGGCGTGATGTGGCGTTTGCGATCACCTTGAACTCGGTGTTCGATACGTATGGCATACCGGCACCCGACACCTTCGAAGACTGGCGAGACTGGGCGAGGGCCTTCACAACATCCGTTAACGGCAAGACGTCCTGAGGGCGCAGAACACCCCTAAAATGGGTAATTCCGTATATGAAAAGGCACAATTTTTAAGGAAAATTCATGCTAAGTAAGGTCGATAAGGCAAAGGACGGACTGTTTAAAAATGTTGACCCTGATACAGGGATGCCTATCCTTGACCGAGCAAAACTCGATGCAATAATTAAAAAACACGGCGACAGCATTAGGGGCAACGGCAACGCCCGTATGTCGTTTGATGATTTTGGCTGGGGTATGGTATCAGACAATGGGCAAATCCTTCATGGTCCTGCCATTGTTGGGTTGTACATGGCAAATGTACCAGACCCAAGTAAGTCGCAAATGAGCGGCTCGTCTATAAGAGGTGTTGTAAATTCTGACGGCGTTCCCGCCAAACAAAAAGACTATGAGGCTGCTGCCCAAAAAGCGGGAATTGATTTTAACGCCTACATTAAGCCCGAAAAGTTTGTTCCAAAAGTTACAAACACTTTTGGTAACTCATTTACAGAAAAGGCCACCGCTAAAAATACTGCGCAATACACGGATCCCATAACAGGGGAATCTTATTTGGCGCGTATTGATGGTAAGGGCAAATTTCAAACCGTAATGGATACGTCAAAGTTGTTTGAAGACATATCCGCTAAAACAAATGACTTGTATTTGGTTGCCAACGCAGTAGACGCTAAGGGTGCCAATAAGTCTTCACCCCACGCGGCCATATTGTTTAAGGCAGACGAAGACGGCAATCTTAGAACAGTAATTGGCCCTGACAACAAACCGGTAGTCAATTATTATAATGGCACAACGGTTAGCCATGCTGGGTGGAAAGGACAACTTGCAGAGTTGGGACCTCTCATTTCGATGGCACTCCCTTTTGTTTTACCTGGAATTGGTAGCGCATTATCTAGCGCATTAGGCAGCACCGTGCTCTCAGCAGCAGTGGCACCGACGGCGTTTACTGTAGGTGTCCCTGCAGTTACACTAGGCTCTGCACTTGGTTCAACAGCAATTAAAGTGATAGCCAACGCAGCAACTAATGCTGTTGTTACCAAGCTATTGAACCCCAATGCGAGTGGGTTAGATATAGCTAAGGCAGCTGGATTAAGTGCGGTCAGTACGCTTTCCGCAGGCAACGCAGCAAAAGTTGTTAATAACCTTGGGATTAGTCCAGACACCGTTAATAAAATAGCTGCGGCTAGTAATTTAAACGTAGGTCAAGTCAACAACATTATTGCAAACGGGGTTACAAAAGCTGCGACGGCAGTAGTTACACAAGATCCTGACGCAGTAACAAATGTAATAGCAAGTGTGGCTGGTCAGTTTGTTGGCTCACAAGCTCAAAATTTAGTTGCCGATGCACTTAAAAACGCAGACCCAAAAGCATTACAAGGCGCAATCAGTGTTGCGGGTAACGTAGGCAACATAGCCACACAAACGCTTATAAAAAATGGCGATGTAAATGCTGCGTTAATTAATGCTGCTCCAGATATATTGGCAGACGCAAAAGACGAAATTGAAGATCTTAATAAAACTAAAAAACCCACAGGCACTAAAACAACAACAACACAAAAAGTTGTTGATGCCGGTGACATTGAATGGGACACACTAACTCCCGAACAAAGAAAATATTTAGATTCATCTACGGCTGCGTTACAAGGTTCTAATATCGACGGTAGTCAAGTAATTTCTGGTTTTACGTCTGAAGCAGATGAAAATGATCCGGTGCTTTTTGAAGGTGGTCAGAGGCGTCTTGGGCGTGATCAAAGAGCGGGTGCCGTATACACAGTCACCAATGACAAAGGTGAAACATATCAAGCAAGGGATATAGTTGACGGGAATGGCAATACATTTACTACGTATTTTGATCCTGCGACAAAGACATACGGTCAGGGCAAAATTACTTTTTCGGAAAAAACATTAGCAGACTCGGGCACTACACCTACAGGTAACGCAAGACTAACGCTTAATCAAACAAAAAGCAATGTTTTAGATACAATTCTATACGGCGCTGATGTAAATGATTCACAAGTTGAATTACTTGACTCAGAGGCTGAAGACATACCTAGTAAGCCAGTAAAACCTATTGACGCCGATGAAAGTTTAGACAATTTAAATGTTTCTAAATCTACTAGTCAGGTTAAAACGCTTCAAGATGCAGTAGATATTGCTGACGCTAGGCTACTAGCTGCTGAAAAGCTATATAGGCAAACACCTACAATAGAAAATAAAAAGAAATTTGATATTGCAAAAATTAAATCAGAAAGAATACACGCCGCATTTGATATAGCTTTAACAAATGCTCAAACAACAAGCAATTATACAGGCCCTAGCCTTGTGGACAATCCACTTAGAGGTGGAGAAGTCACTGGAATTACGGGGCTTGATAATGACAGAATAGCTAATAGTGTTAATACAGCCGCTGATTCAAGAGCGGCAGCTGAAGAAGAAAGACAGATAAACTATACAGGCCCTGGCCTTGTGGACAATCCACTTAGAGGTGGAAAAGTCACTGGAATTACGGGACTTGATAATGACAGAATTTCTGTTGGCACAACAGATACAGCCGGCACAGGCACAACAGATACAGCCGGCACAGGCACAACAGATACAGCCGGCACAGGCACAACAGATACAGGCGGTACAGGCGTTACGGGTACAGGCGTTACGGGTACAGGCGTTACGGGTACAGGCGTTACGGGTACAACAGACACAACAGTCACAGTGGACACGACAGGTGTTACGGGTACGACAGGCACGACAGGCACGACAGGCACGACAGACACAACAGTCACAGCGGACACGACAGGTGTTACGGGCACGACAGGCACGACAGGCACGACAGGCACGACAGGCACGACAGGTGCAACGGGTGCAACGGGTGCGACAGGCACAACGGGTCCTAGTGGACCAGGGGGTACCATAGAATCTGGTGGGTCGGGTGGATACAATCGAAGCACGGGTCAAAAATTATTACCTGGAAGTATGACCCCCAACTACTTACCGGCTGCACAATTTAACTACAAAAAAATTGGCGACGAGACTCCCATGCTTAACCCTCTTCTGTTCTCTTTGGCTGGAATGGGTCCATTAAACCCTGACCAATCTCCGACAGAAGAAAAGACGTTGAGTGATTTAAACACAGGCTCATCCAGTTTTGACCCGACGACACAGGCACCTATCTTTGATATGTTTGCTAAAGGCGATACGGGGCAATATGATCCGCAAGAAGAAAGCCCGTGGTCTGGTTTTGCTGCGGGTGGTTTAGCAACCACACACCCCGCTGGTGACCCCCAGTTTTACTCTCAGGGTGGTCTTGGCAACATGTACGTTCGCGGTGATGGTGATGGCACATCAGACAGCGTGCCTGCCATGTTGGCCAATAACGAATTTGTTATACCCGCTGACGTTGTATCCGCATTAGGCAATGGTTCCAGTGAAGCTGGCGCCGGTGTATTAGAGAAGTTTATGTACGAGATTCGTAACCACAAACAAGCACACAACCCTAAGGACTTGCCTCCGCAAAGTAAAGGCCCCTTAGAATATTTATCATCTGCAATGCAGAAAGGTCACAGAACATGAGCAACGTATTTGACGTCAGCAAAACCACAACCACCGAACTACCGTCGTGGTATTCGGATGCACAAAAAGCTGCGGCCACGGGTGCTAAAACAGCGTTAGATGCTGCGACTCCTTATGGTAGCACCGTACTCACAGGGGTCACCGATGCTTTTAGTAAGCCTGACAACGCGTATACTCAAGCAACAAACAACCTGCTAGACATACAGAAGGGCAACGCAAACCCGTATAACGCAGACGGCACAGTAAACACATCGTCCCCCCTTGGTCAACTCTTTAGCGCGCAGAACGCACAGTTAAATCAAATGCTGCCTGGCATTACAGGCAAAGAGGGTGCGGTTGGTATTGGCGGCGGTAACTTTGGTTCCTTGCGTGGTCAGACGGCAACGCAAACCGCGCGTGGTGGTGCGTTAACTACGATGCAAGAACAGCAAGCGAAGGCTCTGCTAGACGCACAAAACCAATCAATTCAAGCTGGTCTTGGGGTGGGTAATCTTCAAAGCCAATACGGCACTGAGGGCATCAATTTAAGTAATGCTCAGTTACTTGGCGGCCTGCCTGCTTACTCTAAGTACGAAGACATCCTAGGCGCAATGGCACCTACGTTGAACACAACAAAAACTGAGACAGAAAGCCAAAGTGATTACCAAAACGTACTCAGTTCTCTTGGTGCAATTTCAGACATTGGTAAATCAATTGGATTACCAGGGTTAGACTTGACTAAATTATTGTCCGGAAAAACAGGATATAGCTGGTATGATGACTTGTTTAAATCAAATCCGTCTAGCGGAACCATAACTTGGAACGACAACGCCGGCGATCAAGATACATCGTCGTACACTGGCAATAATAACAGCAGTGGTGGTGGTGGTAATGAAACCTCATCAAGCGGACTTGGAATATCATCTGAGTACACAGGTGATAGGTTTGGCGGTTAATAAAAATGGAAATGTAAATGGATAATCAAATAGTAGGTGGACTCTCCGCTGGCGCAGAAGAACCGTTACCTGGATCCAACAAAAAAGGGATAACGGTTGCTGGCACAAAAGGCGTTTCTTTAGAACCAGAAAATAGTATGGAGGTTCGCAATCGTCTACTTGAATTGATTAGGCAACGTGAGGCGGAGCGTTCAGGTTTCGGTGCGCTACTTGAGCGTTTGTCTATCTATAGTCCGAGCCGCAACACGTCGTTTCAGGAGCGTGTGGCCGGCTATAATGACAAGCAACGTCAACGCGATCAAGACATATTCAACATGCAGTTGGGTGTATCTCAGTTGGATACTGAGACGGCACGTTTAGCTCAAGAACGCGCTAAAATAGCTCAACGCAGGCAAGAGTTTGCACAGTCTATCGGTTTAGGCGATCAAGGCGGTCAAGGTGTTCAAAGCGGTCAAGGTGTTCAGGGCGATGGTGGTGTATCTGCGGAAATGATGCAGCAAACATTTAACGGTCTCTCGCCTCAGCAGAAGAGGGTATTGCGTAACATGCATGATCAAAATCCTTTAGAAGCAGAAAAACAATTGTTGATGTTAACTAGGAAGACTGACGCAGAGCGTGAAGCAGAGGCCGCTGGTTTAGTTCCTGGGTCAGAAGAGTATCAAGCCTTTATGCGCGTCAAACTTGCTGGTTCTGGTGCGTTTAATCCGCAAGATGTTCGCACAGTAGGAGGCGATATTCAACGCACACCATTAGAAGCCGCTCGTCCAAATGCAGGTGGGGCGTTGCCTACAACATTGGCACCTGCACCTGCACCTGCACCTGCACCTGCACCTGCACCTGCACCTGCACCTGCACCTGCACCTGCACCTGCACCTGCACCTGCACCTGCACCTGCACCTGCACCTGCACCTGCATCAGCTGTATCTACTACACGAGGTCCGCTGACTACAACAGTAACACCTCGTGTAGTATTGCCTGAGACTACAACAGCACCAGCTGCTGCACCTACAACTACACCTGGTCGTCGTCAAGGAGCATTACCTACACCTGCAGCGGCACCTGTTGAAACTGCCACCGGTTTTACGGCAGGGTCTAAACAAGATCTTGACGTCCGACTAGAACGAGCAAAGGCCAATATTGCTCGTGAACAAAAACTTAAAGAGGTGCCTATCGCTGGAGCAACAAGAGAATCTGAAAAGATGGGTGAAGCAGACGCCGCAGACCAAGTGATACATTCTGATAATGTAAAACAGGCCCCAACCAATGCGCTTATTAGTAAGCAGTTAGAGACTGATATTAATTCAGTGCCGGGGTTAATTGGTAAGCTAAATAAGCCAACCATTTTCTCAGCCATCATGAACTTGGCTGACAAGGGTGTGCAAGTTGGTAATTTAGGCTCAGTATCTATACCAGGATTAAAAGAAGGAATTATTCAGCTCGATCCTGAAGTTCGTAAGGATCCTAAAAAACTCGAGGCTTATCAACGTGTGCTTAATAACTTTTCAAGAATTGGTCTTGAATTTGCGCGTGTTGTTAATAAGGGTATGGGCTCCATGTCAAACTATGAGCGCAGCATCATAGAACAGGCAGTCGGTGATCCTAGTCGCATGAGCGCAAACAACTTGATGTTGAAAGCAAAAGCACTCGAGTGTGATGCCAAGAACGCGATGGAAAAAGATAGGCTGTGGAAGCAAATGAAAAACGCCAACTATTCTTGGAGTCAATTTAAAAGTAGTCCTGAATATAAAGATATGGAGCGCAAACAATTCTACCGTACAGCCAACGCGATGCGTGTGCCCGATGCTAAGTTCCCAGGCGATCAATAATGGATTTTTTAAATCAACTTTCTAAAGAGCAACGGGATATTGCTGACAAAGTAATAGCCGCCGCACGTAAGTACGGGGTGCCTGAAAATATTGCGTTAGGCATGGCCATGCAAGAGAGTAGTTTTGATCAGAGCAAATCATCCGGTGTGGGTCCTAGGGGTGTAATGGGTGTCGGCATTCGTGCATCCAAAGACCTCAACATTGATCCAAAAAACGTAGATCAAAATATTGATGGCGGCATGCGGTATTTTAAACAGCAACTTGATCGTACCGGTAACGTGGATGACGCGCTGATTGCATACCATGATGGCCCTAACAGTGCGTATTTTAAAGGCGGCTCTATGAGCCCCGCAGCAGCAAATCATATAAAAAAAGTGAAAGGTTATGCTGGTATGGCAAACGACACAACAAAAAAAGATGCTAATGCAAGTTTCAGCGTTGACGTTGAGGACATCACACCAGCGGCTCAATTTGATGAGGTTGCAACAGGCGGCGGAGAAGCACGCGGCTATGAAGATGTAGCTGCTGGTGCCGTTGGTGCTGCGACAGGTTAT
>Ga0315905_10002580_pt1 | contig 19060 bp, 22 predicted proteins | sample LakEriMetagenome_5_FD_203522 | JGI IMG/M metagenome (GOLD analysis project Ga0315905, IMG submission 203522) | Freshwater fungal communities from buoy surface, Lake Erie, Ohio, United States - Buoy 4 MA121 | ecosystem: Environmental > Aquatic > Freshwater > Lake | place: USA: Lake Erie, Ohio... | reverse complement strand
GCTTCAAGGCGAAAATTCGGCGGGCGTCGCAGAATTAGCGATTCGCGGCCTGGCGGAGACGCTCCAGGATAGTCGCGATTAACAGAATGTTTCCGGGCTGAGGCGATTTTCGGGGTCAGGGGAGGCCTCGACGGAGAGGCCGGATGGCCATGACGCAAGCGATCGATATTTCCCAACTCGAGATGATGACCAGCGGCGATTCCGCCCTGGCGGTCGAGGCGCTCGGGATATTCCGCCAGTCGGCCGAACTCTGGTCGCGCCTGCTCGACGCCGAGGCTGATGCCGAACAATGGGCCGACGCCGCGCATGGTATCAAGGGCGCCGCGCGCTCGATCGGGGCGATGGCGCTCGGGGACGCCTGCGAGACGGCCGAGAAGCTGGGCCGGAGCGGGATGGCCACGCGCGTCGAGGCGGTCGTGGCGATTTCCGCGATAAAAGACACGCTGGGGCAGGCGCTGGAGTCGATGGCGCATGTCGAGCATCAGCTGGTGATGCGGCGCAGCTTCGACGGGGTCCGGCTGGACGCCTAGCTAGCTAGAACGTCCAGGTCAGTTCCGTATATCCGTAGATCGGATCGCCCCGGCGCGTGGCGTTGGGGGCGTCTTCGAGGAAGTCACCCGCCAGGAGAGTTGTCGCGCCCAGACTTAGGCGAACTGAATCCTTCACCAGCCAGCGGCGGTAGCGACCCTCGATCTGCAGTCCGGCATGATCGCCGGACAATCCGGCTGCATCGCGCACCCCGGAATTGGCGAGACTGTCGGTTGTTGGGTCGAGGCCGACATCACGGGCCATGATGTAGGCGTCGCTGGCGCTGTCGGGTCTCACCTCCAGCCGGATGCCCGGCGAGGAGAGATTGCTGCGCGAGATGAAGCCGAAGATGCTGGTCGGTCCAAACTCGAAAGCGCGGTCGCCGAACGGCGGATCGAAACGCTGGTTGTCACCGTCTGTCGGCGAGCGATCGCCGGAGGCGAAATCGTACTGCAGCGCAAGGCGCGGCGACCACGCGGCGTCGAAGCTGAAACCGATTTCAGCATGCGCCATTTCAGCCGTGTGATCGAGCGAGGTCTTGTCAAGCGCGCTCGCAGTTGCATGCACCGATCCGGATTGGTGCGCGTATTCGAGGTCGAAGTCGAACTGGTTGTCTTCGGGCGCCTTATGCAGGCGCACGCCAAGCGTCGCGAGATCGCGGTCACGCGTTGCCGCTTCCGGGCCGTCCTCCTCGTCCAGATCCAGCAGGTAAACCTCCCCCCTCATGCTGAAGGGAAGGGGCGCGTCGAGGTGGGCGACCGCGAAACGCGTGTGGTCCAGGCTTGGGTTCAACGCGACCTTGTTGTCGATGGCTGAGGCGGCGTCGGACGGCGCGCGGCCGACAGATGCGGTGTAGGCAAGGGTGATCTTCAAATCGTCAGCGGACGTCCAGATCGCACGGACGCCGTCGAACGACACCATAATGCTGCGATAGTTGGCGCGCGCGACCAGACGTCGGGAGCCGACATCCATGGTAAAGCGGCCGGCCGTCAGGTCGAGGCTCGCGCCCTCCGCAAGAAAATCGTCGGGCCGCCAAGAAAGGTAGAGTTGGGCCGGTTCCAGCGTGTCGATCTCGGATGCAGCGCCGCCGGTTTCGTTGCCGGCGATGAAGCGGGAATCGAGCAGCTCGCCGCCAATGGTCAGCGCCGGGGCCACATCGAACTCGGCTCGGAGCTCGGTCTGGAGTCCGAGAAACTCGTCGTCCTCCGTCCGCCCTGCCACGAACGGATTGCCCAGCGCCTCGTAGCGCGGACGGATAGAGCCCTCGACACGGACGTTGTCCGGCAGGTCGAGAGCCGCCTCCAGGGTCCAGGGTGTGCCGGATTCCTTCGGATCGCCCTGCGCTAGAGCCGCCGGGGCAATCAGGACGGCCAGCGTCGCCATCGGGAGAAGGGTGGGGAAACGGTGCAATTCGCCTATCCAGAGGTCGCCGGCGGGTGAGCCGGGCATATCTCACAGTGATGTCACATACGTTAGCCCCCTCCATTCTGTAGGGGACAGGCGTCCGTTTACTTACTCTACAGACCCAATATAGTTTCACGGCGAGTCGTCCCGGCTGCCGGGGCGGCGGTCCCTGTGCAGGCTGAGCGTTCCGGTATGATTTCCCAGAAGGCAAAGTACGCGCTTCGAGCCCTGGTTGCTCTCGCCAAGAAGCCCCAGGGCCTGCCGGTTTTCATCGGCGACATCGCCGAGAGCGAGAACATCCCGAAGAAGTTTCTCGAGCAGATCCTGCTCGACCTGAAGCATCATGGCCTGGTGGCGTCGCGGCGCGGAAAAGCTGGCGGATATGGGCTTTTGCGGCCTGCCGACACGATTTCCTTCGGCGAAGTGCTCCGCATTATCGATGGCCCGATCGCGCCGCTGCCCTGCCTGTCGAAGATCGCCTACCGGCGCTGCGACGACTGCGCCGAGGAGGCCACCTGCGAGGTGCGCCGGGTGTTCGCCCAGGTTGCGGATGCAACCCGCGCCGTGCTCGACCGCACCACGATTGCGGACGCCATCGGAGCCGATCTGCCGATCCGTCTGCGCGAGATGGTCGCCTGAGTTTCCGCGCCCGTCCGGGTTTGACAAACCCGACTTAGCAACTAGCGTAAAGGGGACGGAGGAAGTCTCATGCGCGGTGGATGGATCGTCTTGGCCGCGGCGCTGGCGCTTGGCGCTTGCGGTGGCGGAAATGCCAACGAGGTGACGCTTCTCAACGTATCGTTCGATCCGACGCGCGAACTCTATGAGGACTTCAACGCGGCCTTTGCGGCGAACTACAAGACGCCGGACGGCAAGACCGTGAAGATCAGCATGTCGCATGGCGGCTCGGGCAAGCAGGCCCGGACCGTGATCGACGGCATCGACGCTCAGGTCGTGACGTTGGCGCTGCAGAACGACATCGACTTGATCGCGAAGGAGTCCGGCAAGATCCCGGCCGACTGGCGCAGCAAGCTTCCCGACAATTCCTCGCCCTACACGTCGACGATCGTGTTCATGGTGCGCAAGGGCAATCCGAAGGCGATCCAGGACTGGAGCGATCTTGCGAAGCCGGGTGTTTCTGTCGTCACGCCCAACCCGAAGACGTCGGGTGGTGCGCGGTGGAACTACCTCGCCGCCTGGGGCTACGCCTCGCGGCAGTTCGGCGGCGACGAAGCGAAGATCCGTGACTTCGTGGCCTCGATCTACAAGAACGTCGCCAAGCTCGATTCCGGTGCGCGTGGCGCGACCACGACCTTCACCAACCAGGGCACGGGCGACGTCCTTATCACCTGGGAGAACGAGGCCTACTACACGCTCACCGAACTCGAGCAGGGCGCGTTCGAACTGGTCTATCCATCACTGTCGATCAAGGCGGAGCCGCCAGTTGCTGTCGTTCCGGGCAACGCCAAGAAACCGGGTCAGGCCGAGGCCGCAGAAGCCTATCTCCGGTATCTCTACGCGCCTGAAGGGCAGCGTATCGTCGCTAAACACTTCTACCGGCCCATCGATGGCGCGGCCGCCGATCCGGCGGACATCGCCAGGTTCAAGCAGATCGAGATGCTGACCATTGACGATCCGGTCTTCGGCGGCTGGGATCAGGCGCAGCCGAAGCATTTCGACGCTGGCGGACTGTTCGACCAGATCTATCAGCCGGCGAGATAGTTCATGACGTCAGTGGCGCGGGACGGGGCGCGAAGGACAAGCTGGAGACGGCGAAGCGTACTTCCCGGGTTCAACCTCGCCCTGGGTTATACGCTTGCCTACCTGTCGCTCATCGTTCTCATCCCGCTGGCCGCGCTGGCCATTCGTTCAGCCTCGCTCGGCTGGACCGAATTCTGGGCGATCGCCACTGATCCGCGAATTGTCGCCTCGCTTCAGCTGTCATTCGGCGCCGCGATCCTGGCGGCTGTGGTCAACACCGTGTTCGGCGTGATCGTCGCCTGGGTCCTGGTGCGTTACCGCTTTCCGGGACGGCGCTGGCTTGACGCCGCCGTTGACCTGCCGTTCGCCTTGCCCACGGCCGTGGCCGGCATCGCGCTTGCGACACTCTACGCGCCCAACGGTCCGTTCGGCGCGGTTCTCGATGGGATGTTTGGCGTCAAGGTGGGCTTTACGTCGCTTGGCGTCGTCGTCGCGCTGATCTTCGTGGGATTGCCTTTCGTGGTGCGCACCGTCCAGCCTGTGCTGGAGGAAATTGATCGTGAAACGGAGGAAGTCTCCGCTACGCTTGGAGCAGGGCGGTTGCGGACTGTGACCCGGGTGATCATGCCGGGGCTTCTGCCTGCCATTCTCACCGGCTTTGCGCTTTCGTTTGCGCGGGGGGTGGGCGAATATGGCTCCGTCATCTTCATCGCCAACAACCTGCCGTTCCAGTCCGAGATCGCGCCCTTGCTGATCGTCATCAAGCTCGAAGAGCACAATTATGCAGGAGCGACGGCGATTGCGACCATCATGCTGGTGATCTCGTTCGCCATGCTGTTCGTGATCAACCTGCTCCAGGCCTGGAGCCGGAAGTGGTTCGGCCATGACTGAGGCGACGGCGACCAAGGGCAAGATCAGGAAGCCTCGCCAGGCGATTGGCGAGGGACCGCGCACGCGGTTTGCGCTGATCGCGATGGCGCTGGTGTTTCTGGCGCTGATGCTGATCGCGCCGCTTCTGGTCGTGTTCGTCGAAGCTTTCAGCCGTGGGCTCGGCGTCTATATCGAGGCGCTAGCGATGCCGGACACGATGTCGGCGCTGCAACTCACGCTGCTGGTCGCCGCCATCGCCGTTCCCGCGAACCTGGTGTTCGGGGTCGCTGCGTCATGGGCGATCGCTAAGTTCGACTTCAAGGGCAAGGCGTTCCTGCTGACGCTGATCGACCTTCCGTTTGCCGTCTCGCCCGTTGTCTCGGGTCTCGTGTTCGTCCTGCTGTTCGGGGCAAACAGCGTGCTCGGCCCGTGGCTGGCGGACATGGGGGTACAGGTTCTCTTTGCTGTTCCCGGCATCGTGATCGCCACCATCTTCATCACCTTTCCGTTCGTCGCGCGCGAGTTGATCCCGCTGATGCAGCAGCAGGGCTCGTCCGAAGAGGAGGCTGCCGTGTCGCTGGGGGCCGGCGGCTGGCGGACATTCTTCCTTGTGACGCTGCCCAACGTGAAGTGGGGGCTGCTCTACGGCGTCCTGCTCTGCAACGCGCGGGCGATGGGTGAGTTCGGCGCCGTGTCAGTGGTGTCGGGTCACATCCGTGGACAGACCAACACGCTGCCCTTGCATATCGAGATCCTCTATAACGACAACAAGGCTGCGGCCGCCTTTGCCGTTGCTTCGCTGCTTGCGATGCTCGCGCTCGTCACTCTAGCAGTTAAGACCATGCTGGAAGCGCGCTTCGCCGGTTCACTTGCCGCTCAGCGGCGTCACTGAGTCAGTTCATGCAGGTTCGGGCCGAACATATCAGCAAGCACTACGCCAGCATGGCCGCTCTCGACGACGTGTCGCTGACGGTCGGCTCGGGTGAGCTTGTTGCGCTGCTCGGGCCGTCGGGCTCGGGAAAGACGACGTTGCTGCGCACGATCGCCGGACTCGAAATGCCGGATTCGGGAACCGTGTACTACAACGACCAGGACACATCGCAGATGCGCATCCAGGATCGTGGCGTCGGCTTCGTGTTCCAGCATTATGCGCTCTTCAAGCACATGAAGGTGATGGACAATATCGCCTTCGGCCTGCGCGCGCGGAAGAAGAACAAGCCTAACGAAACCGAGATCAAGCGCCGCGTGATGGAGCTTCTCGACCTCGTTCAGCTGTCCGGGCTCGAAGGCCGCTTCCCATCGCAACTGTCGGGCGGACAGCGTCAACGGGTGGCGCTGGCGCGTGCGCTCGCCATCGAGCCAAGTGTCCTGCTGCTCGACGAACCGTTCGGCGCGCTCGATGCGCGCGTGCGGAAGGATCTGCGGCGCTGGCTGCGCGAAATTCATGAGCGCACGGGACACACGACGCTGTTCGTCACGCACGATCAGGAAGAGGCGCTCGAACTGGCCGATCGCGTCGTCGTCATGAGCAAGGGCAAGATCGAGCAGTCTGCGACGCCGGACGAAATCTACGACACGCCGGCGACGCCTTTCGTGTTCTCCTTCATCGGCGAGTCGAGCGTGATTCCAGTCGCGGTCGGCAACGGCCGCGCGACGCTGGACGAGCGGCTGATCGATCTCGATGTCGGCACGCTACCTGACGGTCCCGCGCAGCTTTATCTGCGGCCGGAAGATGTCGCCATGGTCACTGATGGCGGGCCAGGAATCCCGGGTCTCGTCGTGTCGACCCGGCGCATCGGGGGCATGCGCCGCGTGACGATCGAGTGCGGGCTGGCAAGACATCGCATCGAGTTTGACGCGCCGGCGGAAATCCCGATCGCGAACTCCCAGCGCCTGCAAGTGCGGGTGATTGGCGGCCGCGTCTATGGCGCGGGCTCCGAAGGGTATGAGACCGAGAAGCTCGCAGGCTCGGCCACGTCCGATTTCAAATGGGCGAAGGCGGAAGGGTGGCTGGACCGCTAGGCCCGCCGCACCAGAGCCGCGACGACCGCCAGTCCCATGAAGGCGCCGCCGATGCAGCGCTCGAACCAGCGCTTCACGGGTTTGCGTGAAAGCGCGTTCGCGAGCAGGCCGCCGGCGGTGGCGTAGAGAACCTGCACGATCAGATCGATCCCGATCCCGAGGAAGCCGAGCACGAGCGACTGCGTCCACACCGGCCGGGCAGGGTCGATGAATTGTGGGAACAGGGCGAGGAAGAACAGGATGGTCTTGGGATTTCCAAGGCCGATCACCAGTCCGTCGCGATAGGCCTTCACGTTGGCTCCGCCCGTCGATAGCTGCGCGGGGTCGCCAGGATCGAACGAATGTCGGATGGCCTGGAAACCGAGCCACGCCAGGTAGCCCGCGCCCGCCCACTTGATGATTTCGAAGGCGGCGCCGGAGGCTGCAATCAGGCCGGCAAGTCCGATCGCGGAGAGAAGGACATACAGGGAGTTGGCCGTCTCAATTCCCGCAGCTGCGAAGAACCCGGCGCGCCGTCCGCGCCATGTCGATTGGGTCATGACGAATAGGACATTTGGGCCGGGCGCCACGCTGATTGCTACGGCAAGGCCGGTAAAGGCGAGAAGCGTGGAAAGTGGGACAAGATCGAGCATGAGCGGGTTCTACCAGCCCAACTTGCCAACCTGTGTCAGCATTGCGAGGGTCACGCGCCTCCGGTTTGCTCCATCGGGATGAAGGTGTAGGCTGCTGGCGATCGTTGGGGAAACAAGCCAGACCGGCGACGACAGGGAGAGACGCAGCCATGTGTGACGAGCATACCGAACTGGACAACGAAAAGGGTTTTGACGCCGGCCGTCTTTCGCGCCGTGGATTTGGCGCGATGTCGATTGCTGCGCTGGCCGCGTGCACGACGGCTCCGCCGAATCCCGAGATGGTCACGGAGCGCGAAGTTACAATCACCACGCCGGATGGCGTGATCGATGCGCATTATGTAGCGCCGGCTGCAGGCAAATGGCCCGCCGTTCTGGTGTGGCCGGATATCATGGGACTTCGGCCTGCCTTCCGGCTGATGGCCAACCGCCTCGCCAAGTCGGGCTATGCGGTTCTGACCGTCAATCCGTTCTACCGTCTGGCCAAGGGCCAGGTGTTCGACGCGACGACGGAGAAGTTCTCCGACGCGCCGGTTCGCCAGCGCCTCGTCGCCCTGATGGGACCGACCGTCGGCAATCCCGAGAACACCAAGAAGGACGCGATCGCAGCCGTCGCCTGGCTCGACCAGCAGGCCGAAGTCGACACGTCGAAAGGCATCGGCACGACCGGCTATTGCATGGGTGGTCCGCTGGTGATGCGGACGATGGCGTTCGTTCCCGATCGCGTGAAGGCCGGCGGCAGCTTCCATGGCGGCGGCCTTGCCACCGCTGCGCCGACGAGCCCGCACCTGCTGGTAGCGCAGATGAAGGCGAAGGCTGTTCTGATCGCGGTTGCCCAGAACGACGACAAGCAGGACACCACCGTGAAGGAGAAGGTGAAAGCTGCCTTCGACGCCCAAAGCATCGCGGCTGAAGTCGAAGTCTATCCGGCCGAGCATGGCTGGTGCCCGCCTGACAGCCAGGTGTTTGATCAGGTCCAGGCCGATCGTGCGTGGGCCAGGTTGCTTGCGACGTTCGAGAAGGGGCTGGTCTAGCACCGGATTGAGTTGAAGGATGGCCCTGCGCTTCGATGAAGCGTGGGGCCATTGTCATTTGGGCGCGCGCGTCATTTCTTTTTCTTTGGCGGCGCCTTCTTCCTTTTTTCCGCCGCGCGATCAGACGCTACTTCCAGATTCTGCGCGATGCGGGCTTTCACGGTCTTCTTCACGAGCGCCACGGGGATCAGCTTATCCGGCTGGAACTGCATTGTGCCTTTCGACGCGACGAAGGGGGCGGCCTCGGGAAGATCCGCGATGATGCTGGAGCTCATCGGGAAGAAGCTGAGGTGTTTCTTGAACGCGCCGAAGGCCACGAGATGGCCGTGCAGTTTGAAGGTGGGCTGGCCGTAGCTGCGGGTTTCCTCCGCGCCGGGCGCCGCTGCGCGGATCTGTGCGCGCAGTTTTTCGAGCGCCGTGCGTTGCGCGGCCTCGAGGCGCGAAAGCCAGTGGTCGATGTCGGCGGCAACGGGTGCGTTTCTCATTTTCCATCGGGCGCCGTGATCGGGCGGGCGTCTTCCCAGCGATAGGGATAGACGTCCGGTTTGACATAGACTTCGGTTGTGACTTTCAGCGGGAATTTTCCGCCTGTCGGGTAGGTGAGTTCGACGAAGTACGCGCTGAAACCGCTGGCGGGCTTATCGATATTGCCGATGTAGCTGCCGTCGGGCTGCGCCGTTAGCGGCGTGGCTGTAAAGGCCTTGTCGCCCAGTGTCGCCACACGGAAGTCGCGGGCCTTGGGATTGTTGCCTTGCCACAGCAGGACCTGGCTCGGCTTCGCTGTGCCCGGATCGACGACGAGGGCGCCGTCGTCGCGGACTTCCCACGAATACTCGGGCGTCGCGCGGTTGTGGATCAGATTGTCGTACCAGGCCGTCATGCTTTCGTTGATGTCGGTGCCCGCCGTCGAGTGACGCGAGTTCGGAAGCATGCGGAGCTGCTTTGAGCCGGGGAGAAGGTGGTAGGAGAACCTGGTGTTGTCGGGCGGGAAGAATTCGTCGCCCACGGCGTTGATGATGAATTTCGGCATCTTCATCGCGGGGCGGCCGCGATAGTTGAGCGGGTCTTCGATCGTGTTGATCTCGACCATCTTGCGGCCGATCTCGTCGGGGATGAGCTTGTGGTTCACATAGTCGCCGAGGGCGGGCGAGAAATAGCCCATCGTCTCCCAATGGTGACGCGTCGTGGCGTCGACATCGAGCACGTTGATGACGATGGGCATCATGCCGATGACGCGCTTGTCGAGCAGGCCGACGAGCCAGCTTGTCCAGGCGCGCTTCGAGCCGCCGGAGACGACGAAGCCATCGATGGTCTTCTTGCCGCCTGCATCGCTGACGAGAAATTGCTGGATCGCGGTCATCGCGGTCGTGCCGCTTTTCACCATCGGCAGGCGCGCGAGCGCCAGCGGGTTTTTCGCGGCGTCATAGCGCGCCTGTAGATAGGCGATCATGTCGTCTTCGCTGCGCGGCTTGTCGGGCGTGTCGGCGAAGCGCATCGGCTGGTTGGGCGTCTGGCCGAGTGTGGCGATGACGGAGCCGGTGTCGATGGCCATCTGGGCGAAGCGCGGTGTGGCTGTGGTGGGGGGCGTGGACGAGGTCGAGCCGCCGTCGATGTAGAGGAAGGCCTTCTGGCTGGTGAGCTGGTCGGGGACCGTGATGGTGAGCCAGTGCTTCCAGACGGGGCGGTCGGATTCTGCGGCCGTCATCCAGGTCTGCGAGGTGAGTTCAAGCACGGCGCCGTGGAAGCCTGCTCCGGTGAAGGTCTTCTCGACTTTCCATGCGAAGGTGGGGTCGGGCGCAGCGACATAGGCGTCGAGGATGTTTGGCGGGTTGGGCTGGATGCTCGGCGCCGAGGCGCATGAGGTCGCGAGACCTAAGGCGAGGACGAGGCTGAGGGTGTGGATGAAGCGCATGTGTCTCTCCCGCGGCCTGTACCGGCCTTGGGAAGAGTGGAGCTTGGGTTGGGCCGGGATGCAAGCATGCGTTCGCGTTCCCGCAGGTGGCTGCGGGTTACGGAAGCTGCGGCAATGGGGGGCAGGCTATCCCGGCTCACAGCGCTCGTTCCACGCGGCGAGACGGTTCTCGATCAGCGGCATGACAAGCTCCATGCCGGTGCGGATGAAACGCTGGCCGCGGTTGAGCATGCGTTGGGAGTCCCACGCGCGGGCGCCAAAGAGGCGCGGTTGGTTGGCCTTCGCGTTGCCCGCGGCGATGCGGGCGAGTTTCACCGCGATGCGATGGGCGCGCTTGTCGGGATCGGCGAGGACGCGGGGCTGTTCGCGTCTGGCGCGGCGGAGCGGGGGCATCTCGGGCGGCTTGCGCGGGAACATGCGAAGGCGGACGATCCAGCTGGAGGGGTTCTTCGGCCAGATGAGGACGCGGCGGCGCCGGCGCGGCTTGTACTCGCGTGAACTGGTTGGTTGGAGCACTACGTTGATGCTGAGCGCCGCCGCGAGGATGAGGCGGCGGGTCAGGAGTTCCGGGGGAACGGTGCCAGCTGTCCATCGCGCGGTATTCGGGGACTTTGATGTGTCCGCGGGCGGCGACGGTGACGGGCGCGGCGAAGAACTCGCAGAAGTTGGCGAAGACCCAGCGCAAGTGTTCCCAGACTTGCAGAAGTTGTTCGCTGAGTTTCGGGCGCTGGAGGATGCGTACGGCTGCGCGACGCTCGCGGCGCCGGGATCGTTTAAGGCGTGATGCGTACATCGCTCGCTCCGTGGGCTGGAGCGCGGATTACGTGTCCGGGCGTGTGGGTTGGGGACGCAAGGGGCTAAGGTCGGCCGGTTTGATGCGGGCAATTGATTGAGATTGTTCGGGACGGGTCCGAAAACGTGCGTCCAGAATCGGCGGGTTTGCGTCGGGGCTTTGGCAGTCCCTTGCTGATTCCCCATACGCCCGTCTTCCCCGCGCTTCGCGCAGGGGAGGACCGGCTTGCGGCAAGGCGTCCTTCCCCGTTTACGGGGCAGGTGGACGCGGAGCGGACGGATGAGGGCGCGACGTGGGGATCGGCGGTCCGCGGAACGTGCCGGAGATCAGACCCCGATCACTTCGCTCGCCTGCGCTTCGCTCTTGAGCCAGGCCATGAAGGTGCGGGCGAGTTTCGAGGGGGTGCGCCATTTGGGATAGACGATCCAGTAGGCGAAATCGATGTCGCTGGAGCCGTCTGCGAAGGGCGAGATGAGGCGGCCGCGTTCGAGGTCGCCAGAGGCGATGGCAAACTTGGCGAGGGCGACGCCGCGGCCGGCGGCGGCGGCTTCGACGACGAGCGAGGACTGCGTGAAGCGCGGGCCGCGATTGCCATCCACCGTCGTCACACCGCGCGCTTTCAGCCAGCTGTTCCAGTCGGGGCGCGAGGGATCGTTCTCGGGGCTCTCGTCGTGGAGCAGGACGTGATGCGCGAGGTCGGCGGGCGATCGCAGCGGGTGCGGGCCGGACATGAGATCGGGCGAGCAGACGGGCAGGCAGGATTCCGACATGATCTTTTCGGCGCGCAGGCCTTCATAGATGCCCTTGCCATAGCGCAGGGCGAGGTCGATGTCGGACGAGTTGAAATCGGTCATGGCGACGTCGGCCGAGACCCAGACCTCCGCCTCCTGGTTCAGCTCCTGGAATTTCTCGAGCCGGGGCGCGAGCCATTTGGCTGCGAAGGACGGCGCCGAGGACACCATCAGCCGGTCGCGGCGGGCGGGCGCGCGCATGTGGTGGACGGCTTCGGACATCATCTCAAAGGCGTTGGTCAGCAACGGCAGGGCGGCCTGGCCGGCGTCCGTCAGCAGGACCTGGCGGCCCGTGCGGCGGAAAAGAGGGGCGCCGGCGAACTCTTCGAGCTGGCGGATCTGCTGGGAAATGGCGCCCGGCGTGACGTTCAGCTCTTCGGCGGCGCGGGTGAAGGACAGGTGGCGGGCGGCCGCCTCGAAGGCGCGCAGGGCGTTGAGAGCGGGCAGGCGGTCTTCCTGGGCCATTTTGCTTGAGGTTTTCTGCATCTGGAGGCGGGTGAGGGCGTCTAATGGTTCGGCTTAGCTGGGGTCCATTGCGCTGGCAGCGCCTTCCGGCCATTTGCCGTTGGGGCTACAGCGGGGCACAAACCAGCAGGCGCCACGTTATATGCGCATGCGTGAGAAAAACTAAAGGGCCGAATTCAATGTCGGACGTGCCAGCCTCTCGGACCGGGGAGTGCGGGAAGCAGTCCCAGACGACGGGATCCGTCGCGCTGGTGGGTGCTGGCCCGGGCGACCCGGACCTGCTCACGGTGAAGGCGGCGCGCCTGATCGGCGCGGCGGACGTGATCTTTGCGGACAGGCTGGTCGGCGATGGCGTGCTGGCGCTGGCGTGCGGCGAGATCGTGTATGTCGGCAAGAGCAAGGGCGAGCATTCCGTTCCGCAGGGCGAGATCCATGCGCGCATGGTCGCGGCGGCGCAGGCAGGCAGGCGCGTGGTGCGGCTCAAGGGCGGTGATCCCTTCATCTTCGGGCGCGGTGGCGAGGAAGTTGAGGCGTTGCGCGCGGCGGGTGTTGAGGTTGATGTGGTGCCGGGGATTTCGGCGGCGCTCGGCGTTGCGGCGTCGGCGCAGATTCCGCTGACGCATCGCGACGTGGCGCAGGCGGTGACGTTCGTGACCGGTCACGCGAAGCTGGGTGAGACGCCCGATCTTGATTGGGATGCGCTGGCGCGCGGCAACCAGACGGTTGTCGTCTACATGGGCGTCGGCACGGCGGGCACGATCGCGGCGCGGCTTGTGGCTGCGGGGCGCGATGCGGCGACGCCGGTGGCGGTGATCGAGAACGGGACGCGGGCCGAGGAGATCCGCGCGTTCGGCGTGCTGGGCGAGTTGAGCGAGATCATCGTGCGGGCCGGGATACAGGGTCCGGCGCTGCTGGTGATTGGCGAGGTGGTGAAGGTTGCGCGTGGTCATTCTCGGGCAAGCGAAGCGAGACCCGAGAATCTTTCTGTTCTTGCTGGCGGCGCGTTCGAAGACGGAAAGAAAGATTCTCGGGTCAGGCCCGAGAATGACACCCTGAGTCGGGCGACGACTGCGCCGTCTCTCTCTGACCTCTGGAGGATGTTCTCGTGAGCTCCGAACGTCCCAAGCTTGGGCCTGATGTTCCGAAGGTGGTGACGGCGTGGCTGTCGGCTTCGGGGCGGGTGGTTTATCTGACGAAGGATCGCGGCTGGTCCGAGGACATTGGCGATGCCGAGGTGATGACGGGGCTCGGCGCGAATGACGTGCTGGCGTGGGCGGCGCAGGACCAGACGCGGGTCAGCGACCCTTACTTCATGCAGGTGACGGCGGACGGGCAGGTCACGGGGCGCGAGACGATCCGCGAGACGATCCGCGCGAAGGGGCCGACCAATCATCCGATGTTCGGGAAGCAGGCGGGGAACAACTGATGCCGGATCGCGAAGTCACCAAGCTGACGCTGTATGGCGATTCAATTTCGGGCAATTGCCTGAAGACGAAGTGGACGGCGGACTATCTGGGCGTCGACTATGACTGGATCGAGGTGAGCGTTGTCGAGGGCGGCACGCGGTCGGACGCGTTCATGGCGATGAACCCCTCGGGTCAGGTGCCGGTGCTGCGCCTCGCCGATGGCCGGATCCTGCCGCAGTCGAATGCGATCATCCTCTACCTCACCGAGGTGTATGCGAGCGAGGCGCTGGTTCTGGCGGACCTGTTCGAGAAGGCGAAGATGATGAGCTGGCTGTTCTGGGAACAGTACAGCCACGAGCCCTATATCGCCGTGCGCCGGTTCAGGAAGAAGTTCCTGAACATGAGCGATGACGAGCTTGATCCGCAGCTTCTCGCGAGAGGCCGGCGCGCGTTGGGCGTCATGGAGATGCAGCTCACCTTCTCGAACTATTTCGTCGGCGACAGCCTGACGCTCGCTGACATCGCGCTGGTGGCGTACACGCGCGTGGCGGACGAGGGCGGTTTCGACCTCAACGAGTTTCCCAATGTGCAGCGCTGGGTGGCGCGGGTCGAGACGGACCTGAGCATCGAGCACTCGAAGAAGGCGGCCTGATGTATCGTTACGACCAATTTGACGACACGCTGGTCCGGGAACGCGCGAAGCAGTTCCGCGGGCAGGTGGAGCGTCGGCTGAAGGGCGAATTGCGGGAAGAGCATTTCAAGCCGCTGCGGCTGCAGAACGGCGTTTATCTTCAGCTGCACGCCTACATGCTGCGGGTTGCGATTCCGTATGGACAGCTCAATGCGGCGAAGCTGCGCCAGCTCGCGATGATCGCGGACAAGTTCGACAAGGGCTATGCGCATTTCACGACGCGGCAGAACATCCAGTACAACTGGATCAGGCTGGCCGACATGCCGGACGTGCTGGATGCGCTGGCTGATGTCGAGATGCATGCGATCCAGACGAGCGGCAACTGCATCCGCAATGTGACGTCGGACCATCTGGCGGGCGCGAATCTCGACGAGATCGAGGATCCGCGGCCGTGGTGCGAGATCATCCGGCAGTGGTCGACGTTTCATCCGGAATTCTCGAGCCTGCCGCGCAAGTTCAAGATTGCGGTGACGGCCGGGGCGACCGATCGCGCGGCGGTGCGGGTGCACGATATCGGCCTGCACATGAAGACGAATTCGGAGGGCCGCGTTGGCTTCGAATTCATCGTCGGCGGCGGTCTGGGGCGGACGCCGTATATCGGGCTGACGGTGCGCGAGTGGATCGCGAAGGAAGACCTGCTCGACTATCTCGAAGCCAACATGCGCGTCTACAACCGCCATGGGCGGCGGGACAACAAGTACAAGGCGCGGATCAAGATCCTCGTGAACGAGCTGGGGCTCGAGGAGTACAGGCGCGAGGTCGAGGAAGAATTCGCGGCGCAGAATACGTGGGAGAAGGTCGTGCTTCCGCAGGAGGAAGTGGACCGGATCACGGCTTATTTCGCGCCGCCTGCATTCGCGAAACTGCCGGCGGTGTCGGAAGGCTTCGAGGCGTTCAAAGCAACAAGCCGCGAGCAGGCGCGCTGGGCGCGGAACAACCTGAGGCCGCATCGCGTGCCGGGCCATATCTCGGTGCATATCGCGGTGAAGCAGCAGGGCGAAGCGCCGGGGGATGCGACGTCAGACCAGATGCGCGCCATTGCAGACATTGGCGAGCGTTACGGGTTCGACGATATCCGCGTCGCGCATGAGCAGGACGTGGTGCTGCCGCATGTGAAGCTGGACGATGTGCCGGCGGTGTACGCGGCGCTGGAGGCGGCTGGACTGCACGCGTCGAATGCTGGGATGGGGTCAGACATCATCGCGTGCCCGGGGCTGGATTACTGCAACCTGTCGAATGCGCGCTCGATCTCGGTCGCGAACGAGATCCAGGCGGTGTTTGCCGATCCGGAATTCGAGGACGAAGTTGGCACGCTGCATGTGAATGTGTCGGGCTGCATCAATGCGTGCGGGCACCACCATGTGGGCCACATCGGCATTCTCGGCGTCGATAAGAAGGGCGAGGAATTCTACCAGGTGCTGTTCGGCGGGCGCGCGGACGAGAAGGCGACGATCGCCACGATCCAGGGCCCGGGGCTGAAGCACGAGGAAGTGGCGCCGGCGATCCGCCGTGTGATCGACACGTATCTCGGGCTGCGTCGCGACCACACGGAAAAATTCATCGACACGATGGGCCGCGTCGGCCAGGCGCCTTTCAAGGAGGCGCTGTATGCCGCTGCTTAAGGACGGCAAGGTTGTCGATGATATCTGGGCGTTCGTGGAGGACGGGCACGAACTGTCGCCGGGCGGATGCATTGTGGTGTCGCTCGGGCGCTTCCTGTCGGAGCATGACCAGCTGCTGGCGCGCAACCGGTCGATCGGCGTGCGGCTGGTGAACAGCGATGATCCGGCGCTTCTCGCGCCGCATCTGGACCAGCTGCACCTGATCGAAGTGCAGTTTCCGAAATACACCGACGGGCGCGCGCTGAGCCAGGCGCAGCTGCTGCGCCGGCGGCTCGGTTACAAGGGCGAGATCCGGGCGACGGGTCAGGTGCTGCGTGACCAGCTGCGGCTGATGATCCGCTGCGGGATCGACGCCATGGTGATCGCGGAAGCCGACGCCGAGGGCGTCTACGCCGCGTCTGCAAATGAGTTTTCAGAGTTCTACCAGTCTGCCGCCGACACGTCGGAATCGATCTTCGTGAAGCGGCAGAAGCTGAGACAGTCGAAGGCTGCCGAATGAGCGCGCTTCCCATGACAATCGAAACTCCCGACCAGATCGTCGAACGGCTGAACGCCGAGCTGCGCGGGAAGGGGCCGCACGAGATCATCCGCGTGGCGCTGCGCGAGTTTGGGCGGAAGCTGACCTATGTGTCGTCCTTCGGCGCGGAGAGCGCGGCGATGCTGGGGCTTATTGCTGACGTCGACCAAGGGACGCCGATCGTGTTCATCGACACGGGGATGCATTTCCACCAGACGCTGCAGTATCGCGACACGCTGGGGCATGTGCTGGGGCTCACCGACATTCGCACCTTTTATCCGGTGAAGGACGAGGTGAAGGCGATCGATCCCAAGGGCGTGCTGAACAAGACCGACCCAAATGCGTGTTGCGAAGTGCGCAAGGTGCGGCCGCTGGCGCCGGCGCTGGAAGGGTTTGATGCGTGGATCACGGGGCGCAAGCGCTTCCATGGCGGCGGACGCGCGAGGCTTCCGGTGGTCGAGTATTTCGAGGGGCGGTACAAGATCAATCCGCTGGCGGACCAGACGCAGGAAGACCTCGCCGCGCTGTTAGCCGAGAAGAACCTGCCACCGCATCCGATGGTGGCGGAGGGCTATCCCTCGATCGGCTGCTGGCCCTGCACGGCGCGGCCGCTCGACCCGAACGACATCCGTTCGGGGCGCTGGGTCGGCTTCAAGAAGGAAGAGTGCGGACTGCACCTCAAGCGGCAGGAGCGGCCGCGGGTGTTCTAGGACTGCCGGTTCTTACGCCACCGTAATGACGCTGCGGCCGCATGCGCATCGCATGGGTGGGCAGGCGCTCTGCCATTTGTTAGACAAGCCCCGGGGGAACGGATGGGTTGCTGAGCCCGTTCGCGTCAGGGGCGGTGCAAGCAAGCGCGGAGTGGCGGTATGTCGATCTGGTGGTTGATCCCGGCATTCGTCGGCCTTGTGGGCGTGCTGATGCTGGTGGGCGGCTTCGCCAAGCTGTTCAAGGCGAACCTTGGCGGCGGTCTGGTGCGCGTGCTGTTCGGCGGGTTGACGCTGGCGGGCGCGATGATCGTGGGACTGATCGGGCTCAACCTGCAGACCTATGCGCAGCTCTCGAAGGAGCGGCTGGCGGGGCAGGTGGTGCTGAAGAAGAACGGCGATTTCGACTACACCGCGACGATCGATCTGGCCGACGCCGAAGGCCGCTTGCGCGGCGAGCCGAAGGATTTCCAGATCACCGGCCAGCGCGTGCACATCGAAGGGCCGGTGGTGAAGTTCAAGCCTTGGGCCAACGTGATCGGCATCGATTCGCTGTTCAAGGTGACCGAGGTCTACGGCACCTATGTGAACCCCAACTGCACCAACAAGTACACGCCGCGCCGCGAGACGACAGAGGAATGCAAGACGGACGATTTCATGGGCTGCCTCGGGTCGAGCTGGCAGATGCTGGACCTCGCGGACTTTTCCCACACATCCGCAAGTGGCCAGCTGATGGATGACGGCGCGATCTACGACATCTATGCGAGCCAGGATGCGTTCGAGCTGAAGCCGAACGAGAGCAATGCGGTGGCAATGGCGCTGCAGGGCCAGGTAGCGCCGCGCGGGCCAGTGGACTGCGATCCGGTCACGGGACCTGTGCAGACGCCGAGCGGCGCGGTTGAGTATCGCCCGCCTGCAGCGACGGTGGCGCCGCAACCGACGCTGCCCCCTGTGCAGGGCACGGTGCAGCCGCAGGTGATGCCGCAGGCGCCGGCGCCGAACTAGGCTTCGAAAGGTCTCTGACAAAGAGCAAACGCGTCAGCGGCCCTCGCCCATGTCGGCGAGCGCCCAGTCCGCAAACGCCGCCAGATCGCCACCGGTGAAGAGGAAGCCACGCACGCCCGCAGCCTTGGCGGCGTCGAGGTCGGCCTGTTTGTCGCCGATGAGGAAGGAGCGTTCCTTGATGACGGTGAAGTCCGTCATCGCGCGGATCAGCATGCCTGGCTTTGGCTTGCGGTCGTAGCTGTCCCTTGTGTAGCGCGGGATCGTGCCGTCTTCGTGAAAGGGGCAGTGGTAGATCTGGTCAAAGCGTGCGCCCGTGCTGGCGAGTTCGGCTGACATCCAGTCGTGCAGCGCCTGCATCTGCTCTTCGGTGTAGTAACCGCGCGCGATGCCGGACTGGTTGGTGACGACGAAGACCCACCAGCCCATGTCGTTGAAGCGGCGGATCACGGCCTGCGCGCCATCGACCCACTCGAAATCCTCGCGGCGGAAGACATAGCTGTGATCGACGTTGATGACGCCGTCGCGGTCGAGAAAGAGGGCGGGGCGCGCGGTCGGCATCTCTAGGCGGACTGCGTGGCTGGCGCTGCTTCGGCCGGCGGATCGGCGGGTTGTTCTTCAACCTTCGGCGCGACGGCGAGGCCGCGCATCAGCGGCAGCAGCGAGACGGCGCAGAACACGGCGGCGAGCGCGAAGGCTGCGCCGGGGAAGAAGAAGGGCGCGCCCGAGGCAGTGAAGTAGTGGAAGGTTTGCGTCATTGCGAGCGGTGCGAACATGTTGGAGAGCGAATTCACACTGGCGATCGCGCCCTGGAGTTCGCCCTGTGCATTCTTCGGCGTACGCACGGACATGATCTGGTTCATCGCGGGGCCGAGGACGCCCGCAAGCGCGCCGAACGGGATGATGAGGTAGACCATCCATCCCTCTGTCGCGGCGGCATAGGCGGCGAAGGTCACGACGCAGACG
>Ga0315905_10002579_pt1 | contig 19066 bp, 21 predicted proteins | sample LakEriMetagenome_5_FD_203522 | JGI IMG/M metagenome (GOLD analysis project Ga0315905, IMG submission 203522) | Freshwater fungal communities from buoy surface, Lake Erie, Ohio, United States - Buoy 4 MA121 | ecosystem: Environmental > Aquatic > Freshwater > Lake | place: USA: Lake Erie, Ohio... | reverse complement strand
ACCACAACTGAAAACACAGGCCGTGGTAAATCTCTTTCGCTGATCTACTGTGATGAGTTTGCATTTGTGCAACCACCAGAAAAAGCCAAAGAGTTCTGGACAGCGTTATCACCAACATTGGCCACAGGTGGTAAAGCTATTATCACATCAACACCCAACAGTGATGAAGATCAGTTTGCCATGATTTGGTTAGAAGCCAACAAACGATTTGACGACTTTGGCAATGAAACTAAATTAGGTGTCAACGGCTTCTTTCCCTTCTTTGCACCGTGGCAAGAACATCCAGACCGAGACGAGGAGTGGGCTAGATTAGAACGTGCCAAGATCGGCGAAGAACGATTCCGTAGAGAGTTTGAATGTGAATTCTTGATCTATGATGAAACTCTAATCAACTCTGTGAAGTTGGTTGAACTTGCGGGATCGGACCCTATGATGAACATGGGGCAGACACGTTGGTACAAAGAAATAAACCCCAGAGCCACATATCTAATAGCTTTAGATCCTAGCTTGGGCACAGGCGGAGACTACGGCGCCATACAGGTCTACGAAATGCCTGAAATGGTGCAGGTAGCAGAGTGGCATCACAACACCACTCCTGTGCAACAGCAGGTTAGGGTCTTGCGAGAAATACTAAAATACATACATGAGCGCGGAGAAGAACGGGGCGGCGCACCTATCATGTATTACAGCGTTGAAAACAATACCATAGGCGAATCTGCACTGATAGTAATCAACGACATAGGTGAAGAAAACTTCCATGGACTGTTTCTTTCAGAGCCCATACGCAAAGGACACATACGCAAGTTCCGTAAAGGATTTAACACCACGCATAGATCTAAGATATCTGCTTGTAGCCAGCTAAAAAACATGATCGAAAATCACAAAATGACCATACACAGCAAGCCCTTGATATCCGAACTAAAAACATATGTGGCATCGGGGCTGGGATTTAAAGCCAAGAGCGGTGAACACGATGATTTGGTCAGTTCCACCCTGCTGATCATGCGCATGGCAGATGTGTTGGCAGATTGGGATCCGCAGATCTATGACAAAATGACAGAAAAAATCACCGAGGAAAGCATGCCTATGCCGATCTTTGTCAGCATGGGTCTTTGATAAATATACTTATGGACGCAACAAACAACATAGCCACCGATCTATTCTATAAAGTACGCAGCCGTTTCTCTGGGTTGAAGCTGGGTGAAGAAACCGGCGCAATCACTATCAATCCGGAACAGGCAAGATTCTTTGATTTTGACTATACAGAAGGGCAAACGCCTATAGGACATGTCAGTATCAGCCTTGCAGAACCCAATAGCATGAAGGTGTATTTCTCTAATGGGATCACTGAAGGCATGGACGACGGACAGAAAACAAGTTGGTATGGATTCTTGAAAGAATTGCGTCAATTTGCCAAACGCAGATTATTGAGTTTTGACACTAGAGACATTGCCAAAGACAATCTTGACAAACGAGATTATCAATTCCTTAGTCAGAATGCACAACCTAAACCACAGACAAATATGGTACAAAAACCAGTTGGAGAAAGCCTAATGAGTGAAAACATAATGAGTGAAAGCTCGATGTACGGTAGCAAAACAATGAGCTATCAAAAATTAATGGACACACGTCTAATTATTAAACACAGCCATGCGGTTATGGATGACACCCAACCAGGGGCTAGAACTAGAAATATCAGTGCCTTGTTTGTAGAAAATCAAGACGGTGAACGATTCAAATATCCCTTTATTCATCTTGCTGGTGCCAGAGCCATGCAACGACATGTGGCTAACGGCGGTTTACCCTATGATGAATTGGGTGCAAGCATTACTAAAATGAGTGAAGAGATTGCTCAACTCAAGAGTTTCGGTAACTACGTGGTACGTAATGATCTAATGAATTCAGATACCAACTCAGTGGTCGAAAGAAGCACAGAGTATCTAAACGGACTACGCGAACAAATCAAGGCATTGAGCAAACAAAGCCACTACGAGGCATATAAAGAAAACTTCCAGGCCTATGACAGTGAAGAAATACCTCAAGATGTAGTTGAAGATTTCAAACAAAAATTCACAGTAAGATCATTCAAAGAAGATATCGCAACTGTGTTTCCGGTCTTATACAGACTGATGAAAGAAGGAAGCACCATAGGCTATGACGACATAGTCGCTATGACACAAGAAGAAATCAACAACGAAGACCTAACGGTTGAAACAGAAGACAACGACCCATTTGCTCAATTTGAAAATTGGGTCATGGGCCTAGGCGAAGATAGTGCAGTGACCAGTGAAGACCCTGAACAACAACAGGCAGCATTACAAGAACTACAAGAACTAGTAGGTCAAGCATTTCCAGCAGGTGTAGACGGCACCAATGCCATCGAAAGCCTCAAAGGATTGATTGAAGATCCAGAACTATACAAGCGAATCAAAGAACAGGCCGCAGAAGATCCCGAGGCAGATGTGAGACCATTGGTCAGCGATTGGTTGGAATTTAATGCACCTGAAGCATTAGAACAGTTGGATTTTGGCGACATGGTGATTGACCCGGAAGCAGCCCAAGGAGGTGACCAAACTGCCCCGGAAGCGGAACCAGCACCGGTTGATCCAGCGGCAGCGGATATGCCTGCAGAAGAGCCAGTACCACAAGAAGCTGTAGATCCAGATAATTCTAGAGACTATGAAAGACCAGCAGTGGATAGAAAAAAAGCAGGTCAATCACCGCTGACTATGAAAGATATAGAATACAAAGATGACAAGCCAAAACGTGATTTTGAAAAAAGAAAACAAAGATTAAACACTGAAGAATTAGCAGAGTTTATCACGTCATTTTATGATCGTGACACAGGCACATTCCCCAAAGGGCCAGAAGGCGTTTGTACCATGGTAGGCAAGAAGTTTGGTGAACAGGCAGAACAAGTTGCTCGTAAATTTGTAGAAAGAATGGCTCCACAACAACAAGATCCACAGATTGCAGAATTGTCTCGTATTAGAGAACTTGCCGGAACGACGGCTCCAGTCTCAGAGGATCTACAGGCAGACGATGGACAGTCATACGACGACTCTTCTGACTTCTTTGCTAAATTTGAAGCAGATCATTTCGACGACACACAAGAAAGCGAAGACGGTATGGAGATTCGTGGATATATCGACGGAGTTAACGTGATGGTTTGGCAATTCAACGATGAGAGTAAAACCAGCGGATACGGTAACTACGACGAGTCAGCACTAAGTCAGGAAGAATCAGCAGAACTATCACGTATTAGAGAATTAGCAGGCTATTAATAAGTTTCGTAGCAGTTAGATTGGGCACTTAGGTGCCCTTTCTTTTGGCTATATTGATTGTCAACAACTCTACTGGCTACCGCGTTATATATATGTAGGGGTAGAGATTCCTACTTAACTAAAAGGAAACTTTAAAATGAAATCAGCAATCGCAATCCTCGCTACCGTGTTCGCAGTATCAGCATTTGCACAAGCACCTGCTAAGAAAGAAGAAGCCAAGCCAGCAGCACCAGTTGCCGCAGCAAGTGCTCCAGCTAAAGCTGAAGTTAAGAAGGAAGAGAAAAAGCCTGCAAAAAGTGACGGTGCAAAGAAGGACGCACCTAAAGCAGACGCAAAGCCCGCTGTTCCAGCAAAGTAAATTTGATTTAGAAGACAGTGACCTCATAATAGACGATGAGGTTACTTTTGGCCGTAATCGAAGAAGTGCAGAGTTTGGTAAGGTAGTCGAAGATGAACTATCGGACTATGTGAAGTTTAGATTATGGCTGGCTAGACAACGAGCAATGGCAAAGTATAAAGAAAAGTGGGCTTGACCCGCTTTTTCTTTTGGTAAGATAAATCAAAAAATACGTAGATAATCATTGACCTTGATAAATAAAAAGCGCATAATAAAACATGTGCATAAGGCATATAAACATTTTAGGCATAACACAAGGAGGCATTTAAAATGGCAACATTATCAGAAATCCGTGCGAAACTTCAAGAAGCACAATCAAAGTCCACAGGACAATCCACCGGCGGTGGAGACAATGCAATTTACCCACATTGGAACATGCAAGAAGGCAAAGAAGCTGTCGTACGTTTCTTACCTGATGGCAATCCCAACAACACATTCTTCTGGGTAGAACGTGCAATGATCAAATTGCCATTCGCTGGCATCAAGGGCGAAACAGACAGCAGATCAGTACAGGTACAGGTTCCATGTGTGGAAATGTACAACGATGGTACAGCATGTCCGATCCTATCAGAAGTGCGTGGTTGGTTCAAAGACAAGAGTCTTGAAGAAATGGGTCGTAAGTATTGGAAAAAGCGTTCATACATTTTCCAAGGCTTTGTTGTTGAAGATCCACTCAAGGAAGACAAACTTCCAGAAAATCCCATCCGTAGATTTATCATCGGACCTCAGATCTACGCTATCATCCGTTCAGCGTTGATGGATCCAGAATTGGATGAGTTGCCAACAGACTATCTGAAAGGTCTGGACTTCCGTATTGCCAAGACATCAAAAGGTGGCTTTGCTGACTACTCTACTTCAAAGTGGAGCCGACGTGAGCGTTCGCTGACAGATGTTGAATCATCAGCAGTAACAGCAAATGGTCTGTTTGATCTCAGCGGATTCTTGCCAAAGAAACCCACTGATGTGGAACTCAAGGTCATGAAAGAAATGTTTGAAGCTTCCGTAGATGGTGAAGCCTATGACATGGAACGTTGGGGTCAGTATTTCAAACCAGCAGGTATGAGTCAAGCCACTGGTGATCCTAACAAGCCAGCTGCCAGAACAGCCGCTGCTCCAGTTGATGATCACATTGATGATGCTCCAGCACCAGCAGTCAACACTGCTCCAGCTGCCGCAGCACCCGCAGGTGACAACAGTCGTGCGCAAGACATCCTTGCCATGATTCGCAATCGTCAGAAGCAGTAAGACTAAACATAGAGTGTGGGGCAACTCACACTCTATTCTCAACAGGGCAAAAAAATAATGGCAAAAGCATTTGATATTTCTAAATTTAGAAAGTCAATTACTAAATCTATCGACGGTTTAAGTATTGGCTTCAACGACCCAACTGACTGGGTTAGTACAAACAACTACGCATTAAACTATCTTATCAGCGGATACTTTGATCGCGGCATTCCGTTGGGCAAGGTTACTGTGTTTGCAGGTGAAAGTGGTGCAGGTAAATCATTTATCTGTTCAGGCAATCTAGTCAAGAACGCACAAGCACAAGGTATCTATCCTATCTTGATCGATACAGAAAATGCACTCGACGAAAAATGGTTGCATGCTCTTGGGGTCGATACAAGTCCAGACAAGTTGTTGAAACTTAACATGGCCATGATCGATGATGTAGCAAAGACTATCACAGAGTTCATTGCAGAATACAAAACCATGGATGAAGCAGATCGTCCTAAGATCTTGTTTATCATCGATTCCTTGGGCATGTTACTGACTCCCACCGACGTTAATCAGTTTCAGGCTGGGGATATGAAGGGTGACATGGGCCGTAAGCCTAAGGCACTAACAGCACTTGTTCGCAACTGTGTAAACATGTTTGGTGCCTACAACATCGGTATGGTATGTACCAATCACACCTACGCAAGTCAAGACATGTTTGATCCAGATGATAAAATTTCAGGCGGTCAAGGGTTTATCTATGCAAGTTCAATCGTTGTTGCTATGCGCAAGTTGAAGTTGAAACTTGATGCAGATGGCAATAAGACTACAACTGTGCAAGGCATCCGTGCTGCTTGTAAGATCATGAAAACTCGGTATGCAAAGCCGTTTGAAAGTGTACAGGTTGAGATTCCTTATGAAACAGGTATGAGTCCGTATAGTGGATTAGTCGACTTGTTCGAAGCCAAAGGCATGCTCAAGAAAGAAGGTAACAGCCTTGTATACACTACCAAAGACGGTGAGATCATCAAGCAGTTCCGCAAGGCTTGGGAACGCAATGAGAAAGACGGTCTAGACATTGCTATGGCAGACATTTCTAAACACGGTGAAATTTCCACATCTGAGATAACTACTACAGTTGAACCAGACTTGGAGGAAGCTCAATGAAAGAGGATTTAATTGCTGACCTATGGCATGTGGTAATTGGACATATCCCTGAAAAACAAAGACCGGATGTGGCCACTGATTTCGTAAACACATTGTTAGATTATGGTATCAAAGAAAGTGTGTTGGACAGTCTGCAAGGAGTCGATCCTTTTCTTGACGAAGCTATCACATACGCCATCGACGGTGAAGAAATCGAAGAAGATGTTGACAGCTACGATGAAGAGGAATAAATGAATTGGTACGACAAGGTTAGTAAAGATATAAGCAACATTCCAGATGCTGCGGCCTATTATGAAGCTGAGTTACTTGAAGCAAAACAAGATGTCCGCATAGCGGGTAACATCGAGAAGGCAAGTTCGCAAATGCCCGGCATCGTGGAAGAACGCTTTAATCAACTTCAAGAAATTGAAGGTATCCTTGAGTACTTAAACATTGAACTTCGTAGACTGCGTAGTCAACATTTTCGCAAGTATTTGGAAAACTATCAACGAGCTTTATCTTCAAGGGACTGTGAAAAGTTCGTAGAAGGTGAAGCTGACGTTGTAGATTTTGAAAAGATCATCAACGACTTTGCCTTGTTACGTAACAAGTGGTTGGGTATTATCAAAGCACTTGATCAGAAACAATGGCATCTCAGCAACATTGTTAAACTACGAGTATCAGGTCTAGAAGACGCCAGTCTTTAAATACTGTATAATATACGCAGATAAATATCTGCATGAAAATTGTTTTAATCACTGGTGGATTTGACCCACTGCATTCCGGGCACATTGCCTACTTCAAAGCTGCAAAAACTCTAGGTGACATGTTAATTGTTGGATTAAATTCTGATGATTGGCTGGTTCGTAAAAAAGGCGCTGCCTTTATGCCGTGGAATGAACGACTCTGCATTATCAACAATCTATCAATGGTCGACGAAGTTTATACCTTTGATGACGACGACGGGTCAGCAAAACATTTTATTCAACAAGCAAGGGCACATTACCCCGATGCTGAACTGATATTCGCCAACGGCGGTGACAGAACTAAAGATAACATTCCAGAAATGGATGTTATAGATTCTAATCTATCATTTGTATTCGGAGTTGGTGGAGAAAATAAAATGAATTCTAGTTCGTGGATTCTACAAGAATGGAAAGCTCCTAAAACAGAACGACCATGGGGCTACTATCGTGTACTACACCAAGACGGTGCAGAAATGAAATTAAAAGAGCTTACTGTTAATCCTGGATGTAGTTTATCAATGCAACGCCATCAATATCGTCATGAACATTGGTTTGTAACTGAAGGAACTGCGACAATTAATACTCTAGATGCAGATGACAATACAGTGATGAAAAACTTTGTGATGAAAAACATGCAGACATATATCGGTAGAGGGGAATGGCATCAATTAGTTAATAAAGGCAGTACACCGTTGAAAGTTATTGAAATTCAATTTGGTGAACAATGCACCGAAGAGGACATTGAAAGAAAATGAAAGATTGGGTTTTCTTAAGCAAAGATGGCACCGATGAATACATAGAAAAATTAGCAAGATCTTGCGGAGGAACAGTAATATCAACCGAAGACTTTGTTTACGAAAACACCACAGGTCCTATTATATTACGGGGCATTATGAAACACAAAATCATGAAACGTTGCCGACAAGACAGCAGAGATTTTTTTTACGTTGACACCGGTTACTTTGGAAATGAAAAATCTTCAAGCAATCCCAATGGTTGGAAGTATTGGCATCGTATTGTAAAGAATGATCTGCAACACGGTGAAATTATTTCAAGACCCGATGATAGATTTAAACATTTTAATAAAACGTTTAAGCCTTGGAAAAAAGATGGTCGTAAGATTTTAATTGCAGCTCCTGACGAAAAACCTTGCAAATTTTATAATACCACCCAACAAGAGTGGATAGAAAATACAATTAATAACCTAAAACAATATACAGATAGACCCGTTGTTGTAAGAGAACGTGCTCCAAAGCGAATTGATCGAATTAGCACAGACACTCTACAATCAGCATTAGACGATGACGTATTTGCGTTGGTCACTTTTAATAGTGTAGCAGCCGTAGAAAGTATATTTTATGGTATTCCTGCTTTCACCCTTGCGCCAACAAATGCCGCAAGTCCTGTTAGTCTACAGGATCTTTCAAAGATTGAAAATCCCTACTATCCAGACCAAGATAAATTATATGCTTGGGGTTGCCATTTATCTTATGGGCAATTTCACATCAGCGAAATGGCATCAGGAAAAGCGTTGGAAATGTTAGGAATATAAAATGCGAGCAATTTTTTGTTTTGTAGGAAGAAAAAGACCCACCGACGAATGGAACAATATCCTAGATGAATTAGGCCGTCCCTATGTAAAGTTTCAAGACAAAGATTCTTTTTGGTATATGAGAGATCATTGGAAAGATGACATCCAGCGGGCTTTAGATAAACACGGAAGTCCTGCACTTTCATTTGGTTCTAGCATGGGTGCATGGGGAGCATTGTATCATCAACCACAAATTCAAGCTCATCGTGTTTTGGCATTTACTCCTCAAGGAACTACCATAGCCAACGAAGTTAGACACATAGGTGGTGACAAAGCCGAGTCATGGGCCTACAATTTAGACTCTGTTCAAGGATCTAGATTACCTCCGCCTGATGGAAAGTCTGTAATATATTTCGGTGATCATCGAGACGATGGCATTGGCGACAGCGGACATAAACGATTAATTGTTGAGACTGGATATGAAATTAATACAATAAAATTATCTAAACCCAATGAACATAATATTGTTGGATTGTTGCATGCCGAAGGCAAGTTGGTAGATATTATAAGAAAACATTTAAAGGCAGGCGCAAAATCCAATGATGCCTAACGTAATAAAAGAACTTGAAGGGTTTTCTGGTAGCAGTATATTTTTAATTCAAGAAACTGATCGAGTTTTTGTCAGGAAAATTAATAATATTGAACGGAACTTTGAAAGACTAACATTTTTAGAATCTCAAGGTTTTCCCGTTCCAAAGATATATTCTAAAATAGATAACCAATTAGACTTAGAATACATTCATGGGCTTGATATAAAAAATTATTTAAAATCTAGATCACCCGACCACTTGATTAAATTCATCGAAGAAATAATTACTAAACTATCAAAAAATTCTGTAGAAAAAGATTATACAGATACATACTATCAAAATCTCAAAGGAATAAAGCTACATCCCCTTATTCCGTTTTCCGTTGACGACTTGATTGACAAATTACCTAAAAAATTGCCACAATCTGTATACCACGGTGATTTGACCTTAGAAAATATTTTGTATTCTGAATGTGACGAGTTTTATTTAATTGACGCTGTTACTACAAATTATGATTCTTGGGTATTTGACATTGCAAAAATGCGACAAGACCTAGAGTGCAAATGGTTCATACGTAAAGAACATTTAAAATTAGATATCAAGTTAGAATATATACAAAATAGTATTTTACAGACATTCCCCGAAGCAGCCGACGACTATCTGTTAATATTAATGCTGCTAAGGGTCTGGAGATACACGACTCCAAAGACCAAAGAACAAAAATTTATTTTAGAGAGTTTAATAACATTATGGAAGTAATTATACCAGCGGCAGGATTGTCAACAAGATTTCCTAATATGCGTCCTAAGTATACTCTAACAGATTATACAGGTAAAATGATGATTGAAAGAAGCATCGAACCGTTCATTGGCAAATATCGTATTACTATGGGTATTTTAAGAGAGCATGAACAGGCATACAGTGTGACTCAATATCTTAACTCAGAATTTCCAGAAATTAATATTATAATACTCGAAGAGAGGACCAAGGGTCCGGCTGAAACTGTCTATAAGATCATCAAGCAATCGGGCATTGATCTGCATTCAGACATACTGATTAAAGACTGTGACAGTTACTTTAATCACGATGTTGCTGAAGGAAATTACGTATGCGTTTCAACTATTGCAGAACATGAAATTTTAAAACGTCTCTCATCTAAGAGTTTTATTATTTCTAATGACCAAGGTATTATCACTAACATTATTGAGAAAGAAGTAATTTCTAATAAGTTCTGTGTCGGCGGATATAAATTTGAATCAGCAAAGCTGTTCTGCGACACCTTTGAAAAATTAGAAAATAAAGATGTTGGAGAAATATTTGTCAGCCACATCATTGAAGATTGTCTAAACAATCATAAAATATTTTTAGAAAAAAGAGTTAAAGATTATATAGATGTTGGCACCGCCGATGAGTGGTTTGCCTTCAACGACAAGGCTGTGTTATTCTGCGACATCGACGGAACTATAATTAAAGCACAGCCAAAAGGCGGATACAGCGAAGATCCAATTCCTCTAGAAGAAAATGTAAAACGTATACAATCGTTGATAGCTGCTGGATCTAAAGTTATCTTTACCACTGCTCGGCCAAAGAAGTATGACGATCGAACTGTTGAAATTTTAAATTCTCTTGGATTTATCAATTACGAATTAATCAGCGGTCTTCCAAATACCAAACGTGTGCTGATCAACGACTACAATGAAGCTAATCCTTACCCTCGGGCTGTTGCTATTAATATAAAAAGAAATTCAGATAATTTAAAGGATTATCTATGATAGCAGTGATATACAACGGAGATATCAGGTTCAATCAAGATATTGCTAAAGAAAATCATCAACGTCTTATCGACAGACTAACAGAATTTGGCAAAGTCAATACTTACAATTTTACAAAAAATGATCCGGATAGGCCAGTTTGCCCCTACGATGAAGGCGGCGCAGATAACGCAGCGCAAGGAACATATAGGAGAGCGGCCGGGGGTGCTGTGCAAGTTTGGGATTTTGTACAGAGTGTTGAACGAACTGTAGAACCAATTGTAATTAGAATGAGAACTGATACGTGGTTTACTGATGACAGTATTGAAATTATTATAAAAGAAATGCAGGATATTGTAGATAAAAAAGCAGGAGTTTATTTCTTTGGGTCAGATTTAATTAATGACAATGCTGGTAGAAAATATAAAAAAACATACTTGTCACATGTTGATGAGAACATAATACCAAACACTGTACAGGATTTTATTATTATAGGACGTAGAGAATGTATTATTAGTTTAGAAAAAATAAATGCAAGACTATCACAGTTGAGTGGAAATAAATTGCGAAGCGGTAATAAATTGTTTCGATGGGTTGTTGTTCAAAATAGTGTTGCCGCAACAGTAATCTGCAATATATTTTTAATTAGGAAATATTTTGATTTATACCCGACTGATCTAGAAGTGTATTGGGAGTATGTTAATAGTTACGTTTCAGCAGGGAAACCAGAACACATGAAACCGGCACTGGCCTATTATGAAAAATGGAAGGACTCGACATGATGATTAGTCACTGCCCTATTTGCGGAGGAGATACAGAGTCTTACAACATTTTTAATAAAATTCCTCAATCGTCAGCGCAACTATTTTCAGATAGTAACCTTGAAATAAAATATAGTTCCTTTACCGCGGGAATATGTAGACCGTGTTTCCATATTGTAAACACTACCTACGTTTCTAATGCAGTAGAAAATATCTATACCGATGCTAACTACATTACAAAAAAATCTATTAGCACAGCTATGTCAACTAATTTAAAAGACATTGTAAATTTTATTGAAGCTAATTTAAATTTAGTTAGTAATGAATTATTAGAAATAGGTTCGGGTTCGGGAGAAATTGCAAACTATTTTCAAAATCAAATGGTGATTACTACTGTTGACCCTTGCGTAGATTCATATAATAATCCTAATATTACACATTACTCAGAATTTTTCAATAAAAATGTTGTATCAAAGATCAACAAAAAATTTGATATTATTATAGCAAGACATGTTATTGAACACGTGACCGATCCTGTGGAATTTTTAAAACTATGTCAGTCAATATTAACGGACAACGGAGTAATTTACATTGAAGTTCCTAATCTCAATGATATACTATTAATTGAACGGTTAACTGATTTCTTTAACGATCACATACAATATTTTAGCAATTCTAGTCTTTCAAAAGCAGGAGCAAATGCAGGTCTTGTATCTGTAAATAGCAGGCTTTTCTTAAACAACGCCCACCTTGGGATGGTATTTAAAAATTCAAATTTTGATATCCTACTTAGATTAGACTGTGCTAAATTAAAAGTTGCTAATATATTACAAGACATAGATAGCGTTGATAATTTTATAATATATGGCGCTGGCGCTCACGCTGTGACCTTTGCATCTTTGCTTTCAACAGAACAAAAAAATAAAATTCTATTAGTAGTTGATAAGGACGGAAATAAATTAGGAAAGTTTTTACCAGGAACACAGGTTCCTATTTCAACACCTACTAATTTTAGTACTCCGTTAATTGTCAATACGTCAGTGTTGTACGCTGCCGAAGTTGAAAAATATTTGTTAGAAGAACAACAATTTATTGGAAAAATTTTACACTTATGATTGCAATAATCTATACAGGGTTTGATCGACATCGTGTAATCACAAAAGATACACATAATCGATTATTTGAAAAATTAAGAACCGTAGACGACGTAACGATATATAATTTTACCAAACCCAATAAATCAAGACCATTCTGTATATATGACGAGCACGATGCAAGGGGCGCAATTCAAATTTTTGATTTATTATGGGCGTTAGACTCTATTCAAGAAACATTGTTTATTAAACTTAGATCAGACTTATGGCTTACAGATGATGCAATTAATATAATTGTTGAGGAACTTAAACGAGTTAAGAATAATGAACAAGATCTATCCTTGATAGGTTGGCATTTTCATGGGTGGGACTTTGATCAACCCTACGGAAAAATAACCACTAAAGAGTCGAGAAAGCATACTCAAGACTTTGTAGTCATTGCTAAAAAAAATACCATAGATTCTAAAGAAAATATTTTTACAAAAATGAATAGTAGAGACATGGGTGCATTATATAGTGGGAATAAAGTTATTTGTGATCTAATAAAAGATCATTCTAATGCTTACACTGTAAAGACTCATATGTACCTAATTAGAGACGGAATAACTGCTAATAGCAGTATACACGATATTGTGCTGACCTATATGGCATCGTACGGCGGCAAGGGCAAAGCACACCCTTATCGAGATTGGTTTATTGCCAATAAACAATCAACCAAAATGAAATCCGTGTAAATATCATCAAGAGGACATAGTAATGAAAATATTTGTCGGATACGACCCACGAGAAGATATCGCATATCGAATATGTGAATACAGTATCAAGGCTAGAAGCCAAGGTGTTGAGGTTATTCCTCTCAAACAATCCGAATTAAGAGAAGCAGGAATTTATACTAGAGAACCGGATGCGCTGAGTTCAACAGAATTTACATTCACTAGATTTCTTGTTCCCCATCTAACAGAATATACTGGATGGGCAATATTTTGCGACTGTGATTTTTTATTCCAGTGTGATGTGGAAGAAATTTTTAAACAGGCACAAGACCAATATGCTGTGATGTGTGTGCAACACGATTACACACCGCCAGAAGGCGATAAGATGGACGGCTGTAAACAGTTGCCGTATCCAAGAAAAAATTGGAGTTCTTTAATTTTATGGAATTGTGGACATCCTGCTAATCGTGCGCTAACTCCAGAGGCTGTTAGCAGTGAACAACATACCGGTCAGTTCTTTCATAGATTTCAATGGCTGACTGATGATCTGGTCGGTCCAATAACACACGAATATAATTGGTTGGTGAATTGGTATCACGAACCCGAGGACGGACGACCTAAAGCCATACATTATACGGAAGGTGGGCCTTGGTTCGATAATTATAAATTCTGCGAATACGGATATCAGTGGGCTGAAGAGAAAAATCAGTATGAACGGTCATTGATTTCTCCACCTGTTGCCCATAAGTTTGCTACATTGCCAGACGAGATGAATAATATTATCGATAAGATGATAGAATACAGAATAGACTCAAGCAATGAGTATTACACTGTTACTCGCCAAGACTTGATAGACGAAATTGATAAGAGCCTATCTCCAAAAAGAGTATTTGCCGTAGACAGTGAATTCAGATACGCTAGAAAAGGAAATATATACGATCCTATGTTAGAACATTTTATGATTGGTGCGGGTGGCCAAATAACTACCTGGGACATGATTGAAAGCAATATGACCCCTGTGGTAATTCGAGGAATTGCCAAACGTAAACAGATTCATACCTGCTGGGATACTGGTAGAGATTTTTATTATATCGACACTGGATATTTTGGCAACGGCAAGAAAAAATTATATCATCGAATAACTAAAAATCATTTGCAAAACATTTATCCCATAGTTACTCGTCCACGAGATCGCTTATCCGCCACTGGATGGAGACCAAGCAAGTTTAGAAAAGGCAGTAACATCCTGCTATGCCCGCCAAGTGCCAAGGTTATGAAATTCTTTGATTTGGACTTAGATCAATGGATGGAAGAAACCATGGCCACACTAAAAAATCACACCGATAGAAATATCGTTGTTCGTTTAAAACAAAGTCGATCTACTAGAATGCACGACGATACCCTGGCAATGGCGTTATCTCAAGATGTACATTGTTTGGTTACATTTAATAGTATCGCAGCCACTGAAGCATTATTACTAGGCAAGCCTGCTATCACGCTGGGTCCGAATGCCGCACATTTATTATGTTCCAACAGTTTAACTGAAGTTGAAAAACTCAAAGTTCCAACGCTTGATGAAGTAGAAGAGTGGGCTGCCCATCTTGCATATTCGCAATTTACCGAAGAAGAAATGCGTAATGGTTACGCCTGGTCAATATTAAATGAAAATAGCAATATATCTAGCAGCAGTTCCGCAGAATAAAAACGCAATCAAGTTAGCTGTTTTAAAACGCTTTGGCGAAGGAGCTAGGCGTTGCGGTGACACTGTTGAAATCGTTGAAAGCGTTAACATCGTTAACAGCGATGTAGCAGTCATACAGGGATTTGTTCATCAGGATATTTCTAGACCTCACTTATTGCTAAGACGTGGTATTTTAGATTCCAACCCTAACACTGTGGTCATCGATAGTAATCTTTTTCAATTTTCAAATCCAGATCTTCAAAATTATTATCTTCGATACAGTCTCAACGGAATATTTCCAACCACTGGATTTTACTTTGATAACAAACTTGATACCTCGAGGTGGCAAGCAATCAGTAAGAAATTAAATATTCATATGCTAGACTGGCGCCCTGCCGGTAACCATATTTTAATTTGTTTACAACGTGTAGACGGATGGAGTATGTGTGGAAGTAATGTGCAGGATTGGTTAGATCAGACTGTGGCAAAAATTAGACAATATACTAATAGACCAATAGTAGTAAGAAAACATCCAGGGGATCGAAGGCAAGATCATTTAAAATTTTCGAAAAAGTATCATGTAAGTACTAACCCAAGTATATTACAAGATTTAAAAAACTGCTGGGCAACAATCACATACAACAGTAGCCCCGGGATTGCCAGTTTAATTAATGGAGTTCCGGTGTTTGTTACAGATCCTCTTCCTCAACAGAGTCAAACATGGCCTGTGTGCGACACAGATTTAAGTTTAATTGAAACTCCGACCATGCATGATAGGTCAGAGTGGATTCATAGAATAAGCCAAAGTCATTGGAATGACGATGAAGTTGCTGCTGGCGAAGCATGGAGATTTATGCGCGAACGCCTGTGTATTTTAAGACCCAATCTTTCTTGACTTGATCAATAACTTGGTATCCCCAAGATTCCAATATTTTTATAGATGGCTTATCAGCTATTGCATCTTTGTATTCATGCTTTTGTTGTTCTACTACAATCACTGGTTTATTAAATTCTATAGTTTTCATAGCTCCAGCAAGAATTTCTTCTTCAAATCCCTCGACATCAATTTTAATCATATCTATATTTGTAAAATTAAAAGAATCTAAAGTTTTAAGCGGAATCGTTCCTTTGCCAATAGATGTTGGATCTATATGACTATGGCCGGTGTTTCCTTGAACGATATTCATTTCGATCATTGTTTCAGTTCTACCTAACGCAACTGGGTGAATAACGTAATTTGAAGAAGCAACATTTTTTTGAAAACATTCTCTAAATTCAGCCACAGGCTCAAATGCAATCACCTGTTCAAACGACTTAACAAGGTCGCAAGCCCACAATCCAACATTGGCGCCGATGTCAATGCATATTCTATGTTGATCGCAAGCGGCAACCGCAGCATCTCTAGCCCGCCACTGATATCTTATTACTCCGTCATTTTTAAGACTCTTTTCCAGCATCCTAGGAAAATGTGTATCATAATCTGGGAACCACAAACCGTGTACTTGTTTCATTGCCAATATCCCTCTTTTCTATTAATCTTTAAATCTGCTATAAGACTCTTACCGTAATCCTTGCGCTTGCCTTTTAGATGATCGAGGTACGCACCCCATTCGCTGTTGATCAGAGGATGGCCTTCACCGGTAATAAGGTGTCCGCTCCAATCTAATTCATTTGTTCTAGCATAGTTTCTTACAGCATCGAATACAAAACTATCGTGCCATTCGGCTAATTTAAAAATGCCATCTTCTGCGTCATCGTACATCGCCTGAAAACGTTTTAAGAATTCTTGTACAGCTGGCGATCTAAGATTCATAGAATATAGCCCACACTCACTAAACTTTCCTTTTCTTCCTAGGAAACACAAATCTTTTTCTGCTGGGCATAGGCGTAAAATAGTTTCTTTTGTGATAGGACTGTGACAGATCATGTCGGCATCCATCCATAACAAAATGTCGGCATCTGTGGTTCTAGCACAGTCAAAGATCGAATAGACTTTGTGAGCAAATCTCACAGCATCCCATTTAAATCCTTTACCCGAATCACGTCTTTTAGATCTTACAGGATCGTCGCTGACATCCCCATTGGCTTTTGGAACATCTCTCCACTTTGCTTTGAATACATTAAGCTCTGATACTTCTTCTAGTCTTTTTAATGTAACATGATTGTGATTTCTAATCGCAGGATTACATTCTTCGGGGTAGATATGAAGCGTTACTTCCTCTGGCCAGTTTTCGCAGAAGCTGTCTATCATCTTCTGACCGTATTTTTTTAAACCTTCTGGATGAAAGGTAGTTACTACTGCTATTTTCATTGTTGTTTTTCCCATACGTGAAATATTCCTTGGAGGCTTGTGCAGCGCCATCCTGAATCGTATAATGGTTTTGAAAGTTCTCTAGGCAGAGCGTCTCCGCCTTCGATGAATATCAACGAGTTATTTTTTTTCCAAAATGTCTGCAGACTTTCTAATTTACCGATATGAGTGATGTCAAAAAATACTGCTCCAACATTTACGATGCTGTCTAATCTTTCAATGCTTTGCCTATAAATGAGATTTCTTGCTTTTAATTCTGTGTCACTTTCATTCACAACAAAGATTGTTGAATATAAATCCAACAGCTGTGCTAATTGACCAAATGCGGTTCCAATTACCAATGCGTTGGTTGTGTTCTTTGATAGTTTACTCAGTCTTTTTTTTATCTTATTCATGATCTATAAATATACAGCAACATTAACTACGTAGATTATTTATTAAAATTATGCGCTTCAGATTATATCGAGAATATGGTGCCTTGAATAGTCCCCCAGTGTTTGATGCAATTGAACACGGGTTGAGACAACAAGGACATGTCATTGTCACTGACAACGAAGATGTTTCAGTGATATGGTCTGTGCTATGGGCTGGTAGAATGCGACAAAATAAACTGATTTATGAAAGATGCCAGCAGCAAGGCAAGCCTGTACTAATAATAGAAGTAGGCAATCTAAAAAGAGGTGAAACTTGGCGGATCAGCCTTGACCATATTAATAATCTTGGCAAATTTGGCAACGATATCGACCTCGACTCAGATAGGCCTGAAAAATTAGGTGTTAAATTGCAGCCAATTCCTATGACACGTCGAGGCGAAATACTCATTGCTTGTCAACATCAAGAAAGTCTTCAATGGCAAGGCATGCCGGCCATGAAAGATTGGGTGGCAAACACCATTGAACAAATAAAACAGCATACCCATAGAAGAATCCGTGTGAGGTATCACCCTCGGTCATCGTTTCCGTTCAAACAGTCTGGAGTAGAAGTAGAAAGACCTGTACTTGTACCCAACACATATGACAGTTTTGATATTTTTTACAATTATCACTGTGTGATTAACCACAACAGTGGACCAGCTGTTCAAGCAGCTATAAATGGTGTTCCTATTCTGTGTGACTCGTCTAGTCTAGCCGCAGATCTCAGCATCAAATGGTCGGAACTGGACGATCCTTATGTGCCTGACAGGTCCGAATGGTTCGTGAAGTTATGCCACACTGAGTGGACCGTTGAAGAAATACGTCGAGGCACTCCGATTTCTAGATTATTCAGTTGACAACCGTAAATCAAGGCTGTATACTTGAATAATGCTACCATCAGAATTTGCCGAAGACATCTTCACAGAGTTTTACCACTGGGTCAGTCAACAGAAAATCTCAATCCAAGGTCAGGATTTCTCGCCTATATCGAGTTTTCATGAAAAAATTATCAATGGCAGTGAGCTTACTAAAAATCAGGCAAATTTCCTCATAAAATTATTGGAAAAATACAAGACCATGTCAGCCACGGCAGGGTTTGACTACAGACCTCAACTGCAAAATATCAAATGGCGCAAAGGCTTTCGAGTCCTTGATCTCAGCAAAAGCATATATGTAGAGCTGCGTGAAAACAAACTAGAAATTTGCTTAAAATTCCCCTATCAGTTGAAAAAAGAGTTCGAAGATGAAATCGAACGTCGAGAAACTCTGCATGCTCATAGTTTTTGGGATCCTGATGATAAAGTCAGACGCTTGGATTTTTATCATTATAACTTAATCACATTATACGAATTTGTCTGTAAGCATAATTTTGAAATTGACGATACTTTTATGAATGTGTTGTCGGATGTAGAAGAAATTTGGCAAAATTCTGA
>Ga0315905_10002578_pt1 | contig 19066 bp, 19 predicted proteins | sample LakEriMetagenome_5_FD_203522 | JGI IMG/M metagenome (GOLD analysis project Ga0315905, IMG submission 203522) | Freshwater fungal communities from buoy surface, Lake Erie, Ohio, United States - Buoy 4 MA121 | ecosystem: Environmental > Aquatic > Freshwater > Lake | place: USA: Lake Erie, Ohio... | reverse complement strand
ACAAAAAATTCAAATGTTGAATTTTATTGATTGCATATCAGTCGAGCATGAATCAACTTGAAGAACGAAATTTCATTTAACTTAGTTAAGAGCCCACAGAACCCCAGATTAACAGAAATCCAGGCTCGTCAAAAATCCATATAAATCAACGACTTACATTTAAAAATAGCCAGCGTGTAATATTTCGTGTAATTGAACGAAAACTGTAAATTACAGTTTTCCCAGTAATTTCGTAGATTTTGCACTTGTTGCTGTCATTTGGCTGGTGAAAAGTTAGGCTCCAGGCACAGGGCTCGAACCAGTTGGGGCAGAAGTTCGGATCTACGTTCGTGAGTCGAACTTGACCCGGCAATATCACCAATTCGAAAAGACAGCTGCAATTGAATCCCGCGATATGCTTCTTGTTGGAGGGGCTTAAATCTATTAGTCGATCAGCTTCCCACCAGTCCGAAATGGATAGGGCCCAGCGAAATTGCCGATGACCGCAGTGTGGGTAACCAATCGCTGACCGTCCCACCAGTGCAGTTGGTATCCTGGTGGTTCTAAAACAAAGTTGTCGGGTCCATCGGTGCTAAGGTCGAGTGCTATTTGGTGCGCAGAGCTAGGGCAGGTCGATGCGATGCTGCCTCCAAAGCGCACCTGTATTGAACGATGCAGATGACCGCATGCCAATCGCTCCACTTGGGAATGGCGTGATATCACAGCTTCAAGTGCGTCCGCACCTTCTAGTCCCAATCTATCCATATGGCCTAAGCCGGTTCGAAATGGTGGATGGTGCATCACCACCAGAGTCGGTGTATCGGGTTTATCAGCAAGTGTTCGGTCTAGCCACTGTAAGCGCTCTTCGCACAAGCACCCGCCTCCTTGGCCGGGGATGAGTGTGTCTAATGCAACGATTCGAACTGGATAATCATCAACGGTGTACTGAATAAACGGTGCCCATTGTTGTAAGTAAGTATGCTCGGGAAATGCTCGGCGTAAAGCGTCGCGTTCATCATGATTTCCTGGGACCAGGTACAAGGGCATGGTGAGTGGCTTGAGCAAAGTTGCTAGCAGTATGTACTCGTCATCTCGTCCATAGTCCACTAAATCGCCAGTTAGCAATACCACATCAGGGCGTTGCTTCAATTGCATCACAGAGTCAATACAACGCTCCAACATGGTTGCCGTATCCACGATGCCGTAAGCGTGCTTTCGTCCAGCTTTCAGGTGCGTGTCGGTGATCTGGCAAAAAAGCATTTCATTTCTCCAGGCTAACTAGGGTATGAGGATTCAGCGTGAACTCAAGGGTCTCGCCCTTTGCGAAAGTGCGTCGCTCAAATACACGCGCTATAAAAAAATCTGGCGCACCTGCATCGAGCACCAACCGAACATGATCACCCAGAAAGAAAGCGCTGACCACTTGAGCGGTGAAATTACCGCTGCCTGGCGCTGCAAGTTGTAGGTCCTCTGGTCGAAACATGAGACCTGCAGCAGGTGGGGGTCCGCTCCAGTTCACCCGACCTCCGGGGAACACCAGCGAGTTATTCTCTACTCGACCAAAAAGACGGTTCATTGTTCCAATAAAGTCAGCCACAAACGCATTGGCTGGTGCTCGGTAAATTTCCTCAGGGGTGCCGATCTGGGCAATGCGTCCTTTGTCCATCACAGCTATCCGATCACCCAGTGCCATGGCTTCTCCTTGATCGTGGGTGACATAGACCGTGGTAATACCCAGAGAGCGCAAAAGACGGTCAATCTCGACCCGAAGGTTTTCGCGCAACTTGGCATCAAGCGCAGTGAGGGGTTCATCCAATAACAAGACTCTCGGGCGGGGTGCAATTGCGCGGGCGAGAGCAACGCGTTGACGTTGGCCACCAGATAGTTGATCTATGCGCCGGTTAGCTAGATCTGTAATGTGCATCATCTCCAGTGATTCCTGCACTCGCAATTCACGTTGATCTGCAGGCACTTTACGAACGCGCAGGCCGTATGCAACATTTTCTTCAACACTCATATTGGGAAAAAGTGCATAGCTTTGGAAAACCATTCCCACGTTTCTGCGTTCAATTGGAATAGCGGTTACATCCTCATCGCCGAACCACACTTTGCCACCAACATCGGGCTCATCAAGACCAGCAACAAGGCGAAGCGTGGTGGTCTTGCCGCAACCTGATGGGCCTAAAAATACGATTGTTTCGCCTGCTTGGATAGTGAGATCTGTTGCTTCGAGTGCGCGCGTGCCATCTTCAAAGGTTCGTGCGCAGCGCTCCAGACGGATGCTGACATTATCTGCATTATTCATATTCGCTTTCTTTGGCTCACTGCGTTTGATGCCCATTGCATGGCAATCAACAAGGGAACAATGATGACGAAAAATACCAATGTATAGGCGCTTCCGACTTCCAATCGAAGTGAAGCGTATGTGTCGGCTAAACCAACAGGCAGCGTCTGTGTCAGTGGAGTGTGCAGCAAAAGCGTCATGTTGAACTCACCCAAGGAAAGCGTGACCACCATCAATGAACCAGCAATAATTCCTGACCTGCAATTAGGCAAAATGATGCCAAAAAATCGTTGGGTAAAGTTTGCACCTAAACTGCGCGCGCCTTCCTCCAGCGTTTTTAAATCGATCGAAGACATCACAGCAAGTACTGAGCGGACCATGAAGGGAAGTGTGAACAACACGTGGCCTACCAGTATAAAAAGCCAGCTGGTACGAAAGCCACCCAAGCCGCCATAGGTCACAATCAACGCAAGCGCAGTCGCTATTCCAGGGACTGCAACTGGCATCACCAGTAATTCTTCAATAGCACGTGTAAAAGCGTTTTGTCGTTTGGCCAACACATAAGCTGCTGGTATACCCAATAGCAAAGTACAGAGCAGGCATGCAATGGCGAGTTCCAGAGACAAAACGATGGGGCCGCGGTAATCGGTCAATACTTTTTCAACCCATTGAGTTGTCAAACCGCCAGACACTCCTGTCATGTAATTCAGTGTTACGCCAGCTGTCATCGACATGAACACAGGTACGATCAAGAACGCGCAGACAGTTAACGTGAACGCAAGCTGCGCCCAGAACAAGGGTGATCGACGTGGTTTTTTGATTGAGGCTTGCACGAAGCTTATCCAGAAGCTGCGACTGAGGAACCACTCAGAGAGCGGGCAAAGGCAAGAGCTGCCCAAGTGATCCCGCCAAGAACAAACGATAATGCAGCCGCCATGGCGACATTGGCCTGAAGTGTGAACTCGGTGTAGATGACCATTGGCACAACATTGATCCGTGTGGCAAGTGTGAAGGCGGTACCAAAGGCACCCATAGATGTCGCGAAACAGATGGCTCCTGCAGCTAGAAAAGCTGGTTTAAGCGCAGGCAATATGACATCTCTAGCTACCATGAATGAACCCGCGCCCAGTGAACGAGCAGCTTCTTCTAACCGCGGATCAATTTTTTCAGCCGCCGCCATCACAGTGAGAATGGTTCGAGGAATCGAAAAATAAACATAACCCATAAACAGGCCCGCCATTGAATAAGCGAAAACTAATCGCTCACCGAAGAGCAGATCGGTGATGTCGGGCACAAGCCCTTGTCGCCCAGCGAGCATGATTACCATAAAGCCGATCACAACACCTGGGAATGCTAGGGGTAGGGTCAGCATTGCCGTAAGTAAGGCACGTCCTCGGAAGCGGTTGCGCTCTAAAAATACGCCCGCTATGCCAGATACTCCAAGCGTGAATAATGTGACTGCAATAGACAACGCAATGGTTGCACCGAAACTTTTGAGGTACCGAATCTCGGTAAAAACTGCCCAATAAGCTGACCAGCCAAGTTTGCCACTGCCGCCGATGACCACAAGTTGGGCCAAGGGCAGCAAGAAAAAGGCCGCAAACAAAATTGCGCCTGGAGCCATCAGTGCGGCAAGCTGAATTCGCTCCCGCATCAATTGAGAAGTAATCAGCCAACTTCCTTTTGGTAGCGATCAGCGATCACCTTGGCTGCAGAAGCGAGTTTAAAAACATCAACCGCTTGTGTGCGCTTGTATTCTGAATCAGGCAAAAAGCGCGAGCGAGCTTCGGCTGACATGGCGGAAGAAATTACGGGTCGCAAGTAGGCGTTGGCCCAGTGGCGCTGCCCCTCATCCGAGAGCACAAAATCAAGTACCTTACGGCCGTTGTCTGCATTAGGCCCCTTGTTGACCAAGCCCATGATGTAGGGCAAAGCAACAGTTCCTTCCGAGGGAATGACAAACTGAACCGGCGCTTTATCTGTGTGCTGGCCTCGGTAAGCGTTGAAGTCGTAATCCAACAAGATAGGTATCTCTCCAGAAATGACGCGCGCATAAGAAGTCTGCGTTGGCACGATGGGTGAATTGGACTGTAGGTTCTTAAAGAAACGGATGGCTGGATCGAAATTTTCGTAGTTGCCACCCAGCGCCAAGTTAACCGCGACGACACCGACTTGGCCAACTGCAGCGCTTGCTGGATTCAAGTAACCGATCATTCCCTTGTAAGTGGGGTTGGTGAGGTCTTGCCATGAGCGCGGCACTGGCTTGCCACGCAATGCTGCTGTGTTGACGAACAAGCCCAAAGTGCCTGAATGGATCGTGAACCAGAAGCCATCTTTGTCTTTAAAACCTTCAGGAATTTCATTCCAACGCTGAGGTTTGTAAGGTGTGAGTACCCCAGCTTCACGCGCTTGTGGGCCAAATTGGCCGCCAAGGTAGGTAATGTCGGCTACAGGGTTGTTCTTTTCTGCAATCAATGCAGCCATTGATTGACCAGAGTTTTTGTTATCAGGGGGAACTGAAATGTTGAGTTTTTGGTTAACCAGCTTTAGCATGCCTCCCCAATCCGCCCATTCAGTTGGGCAGTTGTAGCAAAGTGCTCGAGCAGCTTGAGCGAAGGCGCTGAAAGGTAAGGGTAAAACAGCTGCAGCACCAAGTGCAGCTGAGCTTTGGATAAGACGGCGACGATCCATAAAATTCTCCTAAGTTTGACAACTAAGTAACCAAAATCAGGATACGAAAACTAAATGACAAAGCTATGACTTGTCGATCGGTTTTAGCCATCGACCGCGCAATAAAACGGGGCATAACTGACAAAAATTTACTCAAACATCAACTTAAGTGTTGACCACAGAACTCCTGACTTAACAGAAATCCAGGCTCGTCAAAAAACCATATAAATCAACAACTTATAGAAGAAAATAGCCGACGTGTAATATTTCGTGTAATTGAACGAAAACTGTAAATTACAGTTTTCCCACCAATTTCGTTGATTTTGCACTTGTTGCTGTCATTTGTGAGCCCGAAAGTTAGACGCTAGCCTTGGGGCTTGAAATAGTTTTTGGAAAAGTTAGACGCTACATCACGGAATCGAATTCATACTGCAGGGGGTGCAAGTTCGATCCTTGCGTCGCCTTCCATAACTCCTTTTTATTCCTAACCCTGGCTGACCCACTCTTCACTGCGTCGCCAAAGCTCAGCTGCTAATTCAGAGTTTCTTCCCGGTGCGGCAGGCTGCATCGTTTTAGAGTCTGCATAGTACAAGCCTGATTCTTGTTGGGGTGCATGCATCGCGCAGTGCAAAGTTGTCAGAGCACCTTCCTCTGGCGTTAGAAAACCACGAAGTCTTAATAATGGTCGGACCCAATCAGGAACAGATCTCCAGATTTCTGTGTCAACAACGCCCGGATGTAAAGAGTATGTGGAAATCAAAGTTCCTTGAACCCGCTTTGCCAGTTCTGCACTAAAGAGTAAATTAGCTAATTTTGAAACCGCATACTCGCGAATACCTGTCCACGAACTTGTAGGCCGACACAAGGCATCCCACTCAATACTTGCTGCTCGTTGATGGGCGCGGCTTGATACGGTAACGATACGTGAAAGACCTGACGATTGCATTTTTTCTAGCAGCAATTGAGTCAGCAAAAAGTGTCCTAAGTGATTAACGCCAAACGTCATCTCGAATCCATCTTTGGTTAAACCTCTCAGACCAGCCACCCCTGCGTTATTGACGAGAAGGTGCAAGGGCAAATTGAGTTGGAGAAAAAGTCTCGCACACTCGCGAACTGAGGCAAAGCTTGCTAAATCTAAAGGAAGAAATATGGCCTGTTCATCAACCCCTAGAGAATTGATGTGATTTAAGACCGGTTGAGTTCTTTCAAGTGAACGACCTGCAATAACGACTTTAAAACCCTTTTTAGCCAGTTCAATGGCCGTAATGCGTCCAATTCCAACATTACCCCCAGTAATCAGTGCTACCTGGCCGGGAATATAAAACTCGTTGTTCATTGCGGGAGATTTTCTAGTTCAATTGTGAGAATTCAATTTGTTTGAAGCTATCAATCCAAATGTCATCAATCATGCGAAGCTTGACGGGATCGAAACTTTTCATTTTTTCCCAATAGCGACCAGAGGGAACGAGGTAGCCTAAATTCTTTTCAGCAGTGAGCGCCATGCTGACCTTTTGTGCATCGATCAAATGATTTTGAGTAGATAGTAATTTTTCATGGCTAAAAGATTGCTGCAAGTCTGAATTTCTTAGCCGAGGAAATGTCAACCTAGATTCTGGTAGGGAAGACATGTTCAAAACAGCGCAATTTTCCTTGTTTGCCAGTGCCATTAACCTGTTTGATTTTGCCTCCAAAGATTGAAGCGTCATGTCGTTTCGCAAGGGATCAGCAGATCCACTCCCATAGAAGTGACTAGTCTTTCCATTTTCAGTAGAGTAAACCATGTCACAGCCTATATAAGCAATGATGTCTGGCTGAAGAGCGCCGAGGGCCCAATACCCTGCAGTGAATGCCATCGTTCCACCCGCATATATAAAGCCGCCAAAATTATTTTGATGAAGAACAAATTCATTAGCAGTAATTAATTTTTGATGGGTATCAACTGGCAATTGCGGACGGCGATCAATAGGAAAATCTTCGGGAAATATTAGATAGTTCCAGTCAGGAATTACTTGCCATGCATTATTTATTGCGACACAGCTTGTAAAAAATGAAAGATCCCACTGCTTGACGGCAGTGACATCTGGCGCACTGCCAAAGATCAAAACAATGTTTAAATCACGCATTTTTTTATGTGTCGAAATGAACGGAAGCAAAGAAAGCATTGCTTAATCAGCTGATCTTCTTTGAAGAATCAAAGTGGTTCTTTAGCCCAAATTTCGCAAGCCTAAGTTGCGAAATGGGCTAAAGAAATTGGTGTTTTCAAAATTGAGAAACCAAAGTTAACTATCAGTTTCCGCGAACAGCTTTCAAAGTAGAAACACCAGCCGCAGGAAAGTCTGTGAAAATACCATTAATCCGAAGTTTCATGGACCTAATTAATTTGGCAGAGGCTTGTGACAGTAGTATGAAGGCCGCCAAACACGAGCTGGCCACCATTTATCACATCAATACGTCATCTCCTTTTAATGAATTAGACATCCGGCAAGTCTAAATTCATCAATGACAGTTATAGAGGCTGTCCCCCCTCAACTTAAGGAGAATCTGAATGACATCTGAAATCCATGCACATGAAGTCGACGTCGAAGGTGATTTTGCGGATGAGTTTGACAGCCCAAGCGAAAACCATCGCATGGCTGCACATCATTTCTCTGAAGCTGCCAAAGAGCATGAGCTTGCTGCTGATGCTTACGATGCGGGTGATCAAACTGCATCAGAATTGCATTCATTCAAGGCCTATCGCCATCAATTGAATGCAGTGCAGTATTCTGAAATTGCTGTGATGGAAGCTTTTGAATTGAATGAAATTAACGAAATTTGAATAAAAAAAGATCGACTCGCAATGCAAGTCGATCTTTTTATTTCATATTTCACTATGCCACTGCATCAGCAGTGGCAAGTAGTCTGCGCTTAGCGCGCCTTGAGCAACGCCTCTACTTCCAACAAAATAAATTCATTGTCGTCAGCCTTGTTGGGGTCACGTGATGAAGAGAACGGCAAGTTGTTGTCGTTTCCAACAATGATGTGCTTGTTGTCAACTACATCCACATTTTCAATGGTGAAAAATGGAAAAGTCAAAACGCCGTTGTTCAGAGGCTTGCGTGACTTTCCTTGTGGGTCTTGAATCTTCATCAAGTCGATAAAGCCAATCTTGCGAACGGGGCCGTTCACGTTAGCGTCGCTCATCTCAATTTTCACAACACGCTTGAATTTAGCAAGATCATGGAAGCAATTGGGTGCAGCTTTGTTGTCAGCACAACCACGATCTGCAGTGCCTTCGGCGTTGTCGCGCTCAATGACCAATGCGGTGTTGGCGTCGATCATGTTGAAGTCACCAATGGCTGTCGCACCAGGCGACAGCACATATTTCCAATGACGGCCAGTCCATTTTTCTTCAGCCACTGAAAACTCAAGAATGCGCAGAACTTGTTGGCCTTGAACTTTTTCCCAGTCTTTGGTGTTGTTGTCCCAGAGTGCACCTTCAAGCAATCCATAGATGAACTTACCGTCTTTGCTTGAAGCCAAGCCTTCATAGCCACGTGAGCGACCCAGATTGACTGCGGCCGGCAAAGCTTGTCCAGGAACAGGAGTTACCACTTTAAAGTGATCAGGTGACATCACTGGCTTGCCGTCTGCCATGGTTTCAAACACAGCTTCAATTTTGCCGTCCATAGAAGCGCGAATCAAATAAGGACCAAACTCGTCACCAATCCAAAATTTACCGCTAATGATTTGAAAGCCCTCAGGGTCAAAATCAGCGCCTGTGAGGTAGCGCTTGGCTGTGCCTTCATGAACAACTCTGAAGGGCACTTTTTTATCAGGGTCGTGAAGAAAGACAGTGCGCAAGCGCTCGATTTTTCCAGATGCCGTGTCAATGCGATAGTGCGACAAAAAGAGGGCTGCATCAGGTGAATTGGCTTTTGAGCCAAAGCCATTGTCTGTGAGCACCCAGTATGTGCCGTCTGGCATCGTTTTGATACCAGAGTGACCTTGGACGGGCTGTCCTTTGAAGGGTAAAAATACACCTGTTGGACGGCCTGCTGAGCGTCCTTCAAATGATCCAATTTTTTCGTTGCGGGTGAGGTTGTCTGTGAATTTGCCAGAAATTTTCAGATCCTCGGGCGCATCGGCAGGTGGGTCGATAAAGGTTTGAGCAGGCAACACAGCATGGCCTGCTAGGGTAGCAGTGAACTCAGTTTGTGCAAATGCAAACTGAGTGAAACTGGCGACCAGTATGACTGGCGCTATGAACTTGGCAAACATCAGAATCTCCATAAAGTGAAAGAACGAGACTGATTCTGAGCAATGTGAATGACAAGTTGATGTCTTGAAAATTAAGTTTAGATGTTGGGAAAATGTCAATTCGTTGAGGATATTCAATTTTAGAGATCAGCGAGCTTTGACGTTATCAAGTTTCACGAAGGAACAATAGCAGCTCGCAAAACGCGTTGTGATGAGGCATCTGACATGGCTTGCGTCATTTCATCCAAAGAGTACTTGCCATCGACCAATTCAGCAAAGGGATAATGTGATTTGTGAGTGATCACAAAATCTAAGGCCTCTATTAAATGACGCGGGTGATAGTTGTGAATGCCACGAAGGGTTACCATTTTTTTGACAAATTGATTGGCGTCTAATGTGACGTTAGCGCCTGGACTGACCAATCCTGCAATGACATAGGTCCCACCTACGCGAACCATTTCTAGCCCAAGGGGAATGACATCAGCAACCCCACAAACTTCAATGACTGCGTCAGCGCCCGCGGGTTTGCAATGAGCGCGAATTTGACTTAACAAGTCTGAAGCATTAATAGTTGGATCTAAAGCCAGATCTATACCGAAGCGTGCAGAATTTTCACGCCGTTTGGAGTTCACATCAAGGCCTATGACAAAACGAGCACCTCTTGATTTAGCCAATGCTGCGCCGTACAAACCTAACAAACCCAAACCTTGTATAACTACTGTGCTTCCAAGGCGAATATTGGCAGCTTCAGTTACCGCCACCATCGTGGCTACCCCACAATTGATGGGGGTAGCTTCTGTGTCAGAAATAGCATCCGGCAATCGCAATATCCAAGATTTAGGCATGACATAGCAATATTCTGCAAAGCCCCCATGGTGGTGTGGCTCGGTTGTTGCTGCCATGTGGCCGTATTTTTCTACCCCCAACGACTTTTGCGGTAAATCAAGTACTTCAGAAATGTAGTTGTCACCCGGTATAAAAAATTCACTCCAAGTGATGCGATCGTCAACGGAAAGAAAATCTCCGCGCATGTCATGCGTAAGGCCCTCACCCAGTGCAACAATTTTTCCAACTATTTCATGACCCAGAAGACCTGGACATGGGCTTGGGCGGTGACCTTGGTAGGAATGAATGTCGGATCGGCAGATGGTTGCCATGCTAATTTTGACCAGGGCTTCATTTGCTCGCGGCGCACGGATGGGAAAATTCTGCACCTCAAATGGTGCATTGGGTTCTTTATAAATTGCAATTCGGCCAGAGACTGGAAGTGTCATGTAGCATCTTTCTAACTAGGCCAGACTTTATAAAACGTTATATGGTCCAGCGCCGAATTCTCGCTGAAACGATATCAATCAGTGTGACTGAAACAATGATAATCAATAAAATAGCGGCAGTTTCTGGGTAATCAAAGCCTCTAATTGACTCATGCAATACAACGCCAATACCGCCTGCGCCAACCATACCCACAACAGAGGCTGAACGGACATTCGATTCGAAGCGATAAAGTGAATAAGAAATCCATAGGGGAAGTACTTGCGGAATGACACCATAAAGTATCTCCTCGAGCGTATTGGCTCCGGTTGCTCTGACACCTTCAACAGGTCGAGGATCAATGGCTTCAACCGCTTCGGCAAAAAGTTTGCCAAGCACGCCCATCGTATGAATCCAAAGTGCCATCACACCTGCAAAGGGCCCTAAGCCAACTGCCACAATGAACAGCATTGCAAAAACCATTTCATTGATGGCTCTAAACGCATCCATCAAGCGACGAACTGGTTGATAAACCCAAGGGGGTGCAATATTTTCAGCACATAAAAGTCCAAGCGGCACAGCGCATATGACTGCAAGCACAGTACCCCAAATTGCGATGTGAATGGATATGACCATTTCACTCAGGTAAACACGCCAATCATAAAAATTAGGTGGAAAAAACTCTTTACTGAAAACGGCCATGTTGGCCGAATCAGCGATGAGCGCCATTGGGCGCATATCTGCTCCCTGCCATGACCAAATCAATACCATCAGTAAGATGCCCCAACCCAGCTGAGCGCTTAGGCTAGTTCGCGGTGGCGCTAAGGGAACATCTTTGATGTTTGGTTTTGTGGTCATGACAGGCGTTATGCGCTTTTAAAATTACTTGGCATTTGCTAAGGCAGCAAGCTTGGAATCAATTTCTGAAAGCTTCGACTGCTTTTCAGCAGCACTCATATTGACATCCGATTCAAATTTCATGCGATCTTTGAACAATTCAAGTTGACGAATTGGAATCAATTGCGCGTCAGTAGATGCTTTAAAACCAGCCAGGCGGTACATGTTTTTCAATATTTCTTTTTCGCGATCCGTTTTCCCATAGCCCGTCACAAAGTCTTGAACTTTCTTCTTCACATCCGATGGAAGATCTTTGCGCCATACCAATGGATCACGGGGAATCAAGGGCGATGTCCAGAGAATTCGAATTTGCTCAAGTTTCTCGGGCGATTTCTCCTTCATTTTCTCAGTCATTTCGCTGTTGCTTGTGGCTACATCAATTTGCTTGTTGAGAACAGCCAAGAAATTGCCTTCGTGATTCGATGAGCGCATGACTTTGAAGTGGGTCTTGGGATCCAACTTGTTCATTGTGAAGACGTAATAGCCAGGCACCAAGGTGCCAGAAGTAGAGGAGGGGTCGCCAATGCCAAAGCTGTACTCTTTGCCATTTTTTAGCACTTGATCCAGAGTTTTAATGGATGAGTCTTTGTGTGTTATTAAATAAGAGTAGTAGCCCGGAGTGCCATCCAAGTCAACGAATTGCGCAAACACCTCACCTTGTGAACGATCAACTGCATCGATGGCAGATTTGTTGCCATACCAAGCCAACTGAACTTTGTTGAATCGCTGTGCTTCAATCACACCAGCATAGTCCGTAGCGTAAAAGCCATTGATTTTAATGCCTGTAGCCTTTGTCATGTCGGCGAGAAAGGGTTCCCACATTTGTTTCATTGCACCAGCTTTCTCTGTTGCAATGATGCCGAAGTTAAGTTCCTTGATGTCTGATGCAACAGAGACAGTTGCAACACTTAATGCCAATACAGACAAAAGCGTTTTCATGGTTTTAATCATGGTTTTCCTAAAGTTAGAGTTAAAAAGAAAGGCAGTGAGAAAGATATAGAGACATTGTGTTAATGCTCAGCAAATAATTCAGAAGCGTTGCTGCCATAGAGCTCAGCAAGCAATTCAGGCGTCAATTCAGAGGATGGACCGTCGTACACCACTCGGCCAGCATTCAATGCAATCGTTCGAGGGCAGTATTTGATTGCATATTCAACTTGGTGCAATGAAACGAGCACAGTGCAGTGATGCGTTTGATTAAGCTGCTGCAAAAGATCCATCACTTTTCTGGATGATTCCGGATCCAAAGATGCTATTGGCTCATCGGCCAAAATGATGCGAGCTTTTTGCACCAAACATCTTGCCAAAGCAGCCCTTTGCTGTTGCCCACCAGACAAAGTGGCGGCGCGCTGCCATGCAGTCTTTTCAATGCCTACAGAGGTCAGTGCTTCAAGTGCTTTTTGGCGTTGTTCGGTTGTAAATTGCATGAACAAACTGCGCCACCAAGGCGTTTCGTAAAGTTGTCCAATTAAAACGTTGGTAATGACGGGAAGCCTGTTAACTAAATTGAATTGCTGAAAAACAAATCCAACACGACTGCGAATTTTTTTATGATGGGGCAAAAGCTTACCGTTGGACTGTACTTTCTGACCCAAGATTTCAATTTCACCACTGTTAGATGTTACAAATCCCGGAAGATGCCGCAGCAAGGTTGATTTGCCAGAACCAGACGCACCCAACAACGCGACCATTTCACCTTCTGCAATTTGAATAGACACCTTGTCCAAGGCTTGGCAACTTCCAAAAGATTTTGAAAGCTTGTTGGTGACGACTGCAAGAGTCATTTGGATAGTTCAAAGTTTTAATAGAACATCATATGAATGAATTGTTTCAAAAATAAGACAATGGCTGCCTGATTTATTGATGCAACTTTGAAATTTGCAGGTCCGGCCGTAACTTACATCCTGATGATTATGAATAAATTCGATAGTCTTCAGAATTAATCAATTACTTTTGTTGACTAGAAATCAATTGAAAATATTTTTCGGTGATCTCTAAAAAGTGATCTAAGGATTGAGTTTGTTGATTTGGCTGTTTACCAATGTCATCCCATTTACGAAGACTGATAGCTGCATTTGCATGTGGATTCTCTGCGAAGCGTTGAGCCTCACCATCTTTCATTGGGCCACCTTGAATTTCAAGAGTTTGTTTTGATTGAACTGAAAGGATGTCCCAGTAGCCTTTGTCGACTAAACATAAATATCGTTTTGCTTCAACATGAAGTCGCACAGGCTCAGATACATCAGGTCCTAATCTACTTTCAAGAAATTTTGCGCCAATCAATTCATGCACGTCGTCTATCCCCTGTTGAAATGCAGAGACAGAATCTCGATGTAGCAAGTGTCCTACGTCATGCAATAGCGCAGCAATAATTAAACTTGGTTCAGCGCCAGAATCCTCAGCTAACTGTGCGCACTGAAGAGCATGTTCAACTTGGTTTATCGATTCTCCGTATAACTTGTTGCCTTTTGTTTCGAAGAGTAGTTTGATTTCATCTATGGAAAAGGGAGAGTCAATATTAAACATTTATTACCTTTGAATTGATTTATTTTATTGGTTTGTAAACTCGTTTGTAACTGTAGAGCTTGCATAAGTCATGTAAGTGACAAGTCCTATTTCAATAGAGTTCAAATAGATTTAATGAGTGACGATTTTGTGAAAGACTAAATTGCTATAGACCCATTCAGTGATTTGAGGACTCCATGCCACAGGGTGACCATCGCTCTCGATTTTTTTGATTTCTAAATTTTTAAACTTCTTTTGAGAAAATTCTGCAATTTCACTAGGGCACATTAGGCTAGAGGTGTTGTGAAGCAAAACAATTCGCCCTTCATATGACTTCACTAAATCGGATAGATTGATTCCAATCAAATCAAATTGATACGGTAAGTCAAAGTGAGATGGTGATTTAACTTCCGTGATAACTCTAGAATGAATTTTGGCAGTTGCAATCTCAATTGCAGAACTATCAATTGACTTGTTAAGTTTGGATAACGCTGCCCACTCAATTTTCAACCCTATGTCATTGAGCAGCACACTGAAAATTTTGTGATTAAATTTTTCAATTAAGTAAATTGCTAAAACACCACCCATGCTAGTGCCAATCAAATGCAAGCGAACATCTTTGTTTTTGTGCTTTTCGAGTACGTAGTTCTTTAAAAAATCTTCAATGTCGTACATGTATCGACTCATTGAATAGTTGGTCCCTAAATGAAGCGAATCTGAATCCCCTCGACCGCAGTAGTCAAGGCTCAATATTCGAATGTTTGAGTTTCTGAGGGAAGACTCAAAAAGTGGTGCAAAAGTATCGCGGGTTTCAAGTAAACCAGGCAGGCATAAAAAAATGTCCTCAGCTTCAAAATTACAAATTTCTGTATAAGCAAGCTTGCGATGATGGGGATCGTTTTGAAGTAAATGAGTCCCATTTTTAAAATTCAATTTTGACATATCAACCTCTGTACTACATGAAGTGATTTATACCTATTGATGTTGCAGGGATATGTCTAAATCATTTATTTTCAATTCATCAAACCTACATCATTTCAAGGCAAGATAGATGTGAATTAAATGGAGGTTTACATGCATGAATCTGTGATTTCAATTAGTTCACTGATTGAAATTTGCCAAACCAAGGCAATTGCAAGTGGTTTCAAAAAGGGGCATCAACGAACGTTAGAGCCTTACCAAAATAGTAGGATTGAGTGCTTGGCACGTAGCATTTTTTGTTATGTTTTAACTGGACGTGTTGATGTACGCACCCCAAAAAAAATTATCACTGTGTCGCAGGGGGAGGAAATTGTTCTGCCAGAAAAGCATCTTTTTCAGATCTCTGCTGGTGATCATGGTGCACAAATTTACGTTGCCTTGAAGATCAAAAATTAACGTAAGTAAACTGCAAAAAATTAAAGTTTATTGACACCAATTAGAAACAAAAACGTCACATTTGATTTTATGTTTCATTCATTTGATGAATTAAGATGAGCAATCTGTTTTAAAGGATCTGAAATGCGTGCAATCAAAAAGATCAAACGAATTATTGAAAAAAATCCACAAGAAAAAGCTGCTCAAATTTTTTCTAAATTAATTACTTGTCTAGCTGAAGAATCGGAGTTCTCACTTAAAGAACTCTATGAGTTAAATGCGAATGAATTTGATTTGGCTATTGAAGTACTTGAGGAGTGGCGCCTTGATAGGTTCTATATGGGCAAAGCCAAGGTATTTGATGTCGCACAACAAGCTTTGGAGATGGGTAGTCCAGCGAAATAAAAATTTTTTCTTGCAGCTATCGGTCGGCCGTTTAATAAGCGAGCAATTACGCAATGAAATGAGAGTGTGGCGCCTTTGAATTTTTAACATACAAATTGTGACCCTTCTGCCATCCGAAAATTACGGATACCACGCTTGTCACAAATACTTCACCTTAGACAGTCAACATACCTGCACAAACAGGAGACTTCTAAATTATGGTTAATTTCAAAAAACTCGCTTGGTGGATCCCTTTGGCTGGTGCCGCTTCTTTTGCTTTAGCCATAACCGGTTGCGGCGGAAGCAGTACACAAGTCACAAATTTCTCTGAAGCCACTTTTCAAAATGGTTTGGCCCTTGCTGGTGATGCAGTTGATTTGTCAACTGGTACAGCAGCTGATCGCCGCTTAGGATATTTCTCCGATATTTACTACGATGCCACGCGCAAAGAGTGGTGGGGCTTGTCTGACCGTGGGCCTGGTGGTGGTTTGTTAAATTATGAAACACGCGTGCAACGCTTTGAAGTTGACATCAGTGCTACCGGTTCGATCAGCAACTTCCGTGTAGTTGAGACCGTTAAGTTCATGCGCGGAACTCAGCCTTTTAATGGAATTGCACCCAGCCCAACAAGTGCATTGGGCAACGCTTTCGATCCTGAGGGCATTGTCATCAACCCCAAAAACGGCAACTTGCTGGTGTCAGACGAATACGGCCCTTCTCTATACGAATTCACCCGTGCCGGTCAGTTTGTTCGCGCCTTCACGACTCCCGCGGGCTTGATCCCTCGCACTTCATCGACAGGCGTTGCAAACTTCGCTGCCGACACAGGCAATACCGCTGGTAAGCGCACCAACAGGGGCTTTGAAGGCTTGGCCATAAGCCCTGATGGCCTGTTTGTTTACGCGATGTTGCAAAGCGCTATGTTGAACGAAGGCGGCGGAAATGGGGTTCACAATCGCATTGTTAAATTTGACGCAACTACCGGTACCGCTGTAGCGCAGTATGCATACCGTATGAAACGCTCAGGTGAGGGGCAGGGCATTTCGGCCCTAGTGGCCTTAGGTAATGACAAGTTTTTAGTGCTTGAGCGAAACAACCGAGGCATTGGCGCAGGGGCTGCCTTGGCCACCGCCGACAAAGAGGTTTACCAAATAGACCTGGCCGGCGCAGTAGACGTGACCAACATCACGTTGCCCACCACGGATGTGCTTGCAGGTGCAGTCATTAAAGGCGAAAAGGTAATGGACTTGGCTACCAATACACTGGCCGCTCTGGGCAACAAATCACCCGAAAAATGGGAAGGTCTGGCCATTGGTCCGCAACTGGCAAATGGCAACTATGTGGTGTTGGTTGGAACTGATAACGACTACAGCGTGACACAGACAAGCAGTGGCACTCAATATGACGTGTTCTTCCGTTTTACAGATGCTGACCCTTTTGCCTCTTCCATTCAGTGCCCGATTGGCACTAAGAGCAATTGCTTCTTGACATCCGGCGCCAGTCTGACACCCCCAACGCCAGCCACATTGACAAGTGAGTACGTCTTGGTGCCTGCAGTATTGTCTGCTTTTACCGCCAAAATTACGAATTACGTCAAACCTTAACTCGATAAGTTACAGAAGATTTCTGTACCTTAGCCGTTTAAAGATGAATAAAGGCGCTAATCAGCGCCTTTGTTCATTTAAAAGCATTTACTTAAAAAATTCATCACGCAGAGCGTGTAGCAATTTTTGTGTGAGTGGCGCTCTCCTAAACCCTAATTACTTTCATAGCTAAGTTTGACGCTGCCGCTTGACCTCGTAGAGTCTGAGTTGAGCAAGATATTTGTCGTGACTTGCTTTCTGCCACTGACCAATTGATAAAACGTGCCATGACTGACAAAAATTTACCTAAACAGTTACCCAAGTTTGACCACAGAACCCCTGATTAACAGAAATCCAGGCTCGTCAAAAATCCATATAAATCAACGACTTACAGGCAAAAATAGCCAACGTGTAATATTTCGTGTAATTGAACGAAAACTGTAAATTACAGTTTTCCCAGTAATTTCGTAGATTTTGCACTCAGTGCAGTCACTTTGTGCGTGAAAAAGTTAGACGCTTGGCGAGGGGTGCGAACCTGTTGGATCGAAAGTTTGTCCTCATGGATGGCGGACGATATTGATATCTTGAGAAACCAAGAATTTAAACTCGGTCACGGTTTCATCGTTTGGTGAGCTTTTGGCAATGCTTCCCAATCATGAGTTGGTGGCTCAGCACTGCGTTTGAAGGTTGGGATTTAAATTCGAGCAGGCCCAGGAAGCACTAAATATTTGATGGCATTCAAAAGTGATGCGACTCGTTTTTCTTCTGCTCGATAGGCATTTACGTTATAGCTACTTCCACTTGGCAGTAAATGCATTTTGACTCCAAGCAGTTCTAGCTTTTCTTGGGATTCAATTTCATCGTAATTTGAAATCATTTCTCTGCCATCCAAAATAGTCACAGAGCCATCTCCAATGACTTCTATAGACTCATTGACTGTGATGACAAGCCCTGTATTTTCGTCAATTCCAACGCCAAGTAAGTCGGGCCTTTGAGCTAATGCAGACAACAACCGTGTTAGGCGTCTGCGCTGTGAGAAGTGCTGGTCAATGATGGCCATGCTGACTAAGCCTAAGCCTATGTCAAATGAAACGATATCTTTCTGAGTAATGATTGGTGCTTGTCCTTGTGCGATCATTTGACGTGACATGACAGCTGCACCGGCACTGGTTCCTGCTATACAAATGCCATTCAAATGAAAAACTTGGTGAATAGCTCGGAAGGCGGGCGTTTCCCAAAGCTCTGCCATCAGTCTACTCTGGTCACCACCCGTCATGAAAATCCCGTCTGCAGTGAGAAGCTTTGACACCACATCAGGCTTGTATGCATCTTCTCTTGATAGCAGCGGAATTGGTTCTACATTTGTTGCGCCAAGATTTTTAAATACGTTTGAGTAGCTGGACCATACAGATGAAGGCTCACTGCTAGCTGCAAGAATGAACTTAAGCTTGGCTTGATTTCCGCCTGATAACTCTATGAATTTTTTTAAAATGACGCGTTCATTTTGACGATCTTCAGCGCCTCCAATGATCAATAATTTTCCATTAACGTTGCTTTTGGTATGACCGATTGGAAGAAAAGAAAAAAACCCCGCAGCAACAGACAATTGCGCAAAGTTTCTTCTAGTAATGAAATTCGGCTTCATTTAAAGATTGTTGATGGCGTAGATGCAGTGACATTATTTCACCCAATGGTGACAGCTAATTTGATGATTAACCATCGCCCGTAAAACAAAACTTGCTATGACTGATAAAAAATTTACTCAAACATCAGCCTAAGTTTTGACCAGATAGCCCCTGATTAACAGAAATCCAGGCTGCTGAAAATTCCGGTTGCCCATTTTGTATTTTGAAATAAAACTGTTGTCACAGCAACTAATGGAGCAGTGGCAATGGATGAAGATGAAGAAATGGCTGAG
>Ga0315905_10002577_pt1 | contig 19066 bp, 25 predicted proteins | sample LakEriMetagenome_5_FD_203522 | JGI IMG/M metagenome (GOLD analysis project Ga0315905, IMG submission 203522) | Freshwater fungal communities from buoy surface, Lake Erie, Ohio, United States - Buoy 4 MA121 | ecosystem: Environmental > Aquatic > Freshwater > Lake | place: USA: Lake Erie, Ohio... | reverse complement strand
ACTTGTATTGCCCGTTATACTCATACAAAAAGGCTATGTTTAACTGTTCCTTTTTTAAAATTAACAACCGAGTTCCCTCCATCCAATTCCTTAGGTTGTACACGACACGGTGAATCCCAGTTTTTACGTGGTTTTCACCTTCCTCAAGCATATCTTGGGTGGACCAAAGGAAATCTACTTCGAGGAGAAGGTGTTTTTATTGTAGGAACCACCGGGATAAACCTAGGATTTGGAGAGATTATTTCGTCAATTCAATTTTTTAACAATCTAAATTATCGAAAAACCATTATTGCGAACCAAGGAGACATAGGAAGTTATACAAGAATTTATGAACCAAAGATATCAAATTCAGGGAATAACGTTTAGAATATTATTTAAGAATACCAAAAATATTAATAAAATAACTGGGGAAATAGAATAAACAACATTTTATTTAAATCCCACTATTAATTGGATCATGAAGGAAGGATATCATTCTTTGTAAAGTAAGAAAATAAAATAATTTCTAAATTTTAATATTTTTTAAAAAAAAATTAATTATATGTCGAGTCAAAAAAACGAAAATTGGAAAACATTTTTCAAGGATAAAACATCTCGGATAATACCAAAGAATTTTGAGAAAAAACATTTGAGAGAAAATCTATATAGATTAGAAAAGATTCAAGAATTTCTTTTGTTAGAAAAAAAATTTTATTCGAGTCTTCACAGGGATAAAAATAATTTTCATTCAAATATATTGAATCAAGTAAGAGGAAATCCTAATATAATCGGAATAATTGAAGAGAAATTTGATTGCAGTAAAGCTATTATATCAACAAACCTTGGAATGGAATTTTATGTTGATATTTGTTCTTTTATTGATTCTGAAAAAATAACACCCGGAGATCAAGTTTTACTAAACGTGAAGTCTTTTTCAATTGTCGGTTTGATAGAAAATCAATCTGATCCGGCCGTTAACCTAATGAAAGTAGAAGTAGCTCCTTCTCAAACGTTTGAAGATATAGGGGGACTTTATGATCAGATTCTAGAAATAAAAGAAGCAGTTGAATTACCATTGAATAACCCTGAACTTTTTTTGGATATGGGAGTCGTCCCCCCTAAAGGAGTGATTCTTTTTGGGGAACCAGGGACGGGAAAAACTCTTTTAGCCAAAGCAGTTGCTAACAGTACAAAAGCTAGTTTTATGCGAGTTACGGGATCTGAATTAGTTCAAAAATACCTAGGAGAAGGTCCTAAATTAGTTAGAGAAATTTTTAAAATCGCCTCCCTATTATCTCCATCAATTATTTTTATGGATGAAATTGATGCTATAGGGACAGCACGATTCGATTCGAACAGCGGGGGGGAAAAAGAAATTCAAAGAACCATGTTGGAATTGCTCAATCAACTTGATGGATTTGATCACAAAGACAATGTAAAAATAATTATGGCGACCAATCGTATTGATACCCTTGATCCTGCTCTAATAAGACCCGGTAGAATCGATAGAAAAATTGAATTTCCACTACCGGACGAAAAAACTCTGGAAAAAATTTTTCTTGTACATATTAAAAAAATGAAATTAAAAGGAGAGATTAGAATTGATGACTTTTTAAATTCTAATAATAGTTTAACAGGTGCTGATATCCGAGGTATCTGTACAGAAGCTGCTCTTTTAGCCTTAAAAAATCACAGACTTTTAGTAGAACAACGAGATTTTAAAAAAGCTTATGATTTAATTATTAATCGAAAAAAACAAACAAACATGGATTTGATATATTGTTAACCAAGTTTTTTTAAATAATTATACGATACAAAGGGGTCTGGATCCATTCTTATCTATAATTTTAAAAACAAAACCTGAATGATACATGATAAATCTTTTTTTCAAAACAGTAAGACATTTTACAATTAGAATTATGGCATCTTTTAAATCCATTTTGTTTGAGTAATTTCTTTCTAATGTAGAGGAAATAAATAAAGCAGCATATCCTTGAATACAATTATTCATTCTTTGTAAATTTCCTGTATAATCAAGATAATATAGAGAAGTACCGATTAAATCATCGTATCCTGCAATTATTAGATTTATATTTAACCCGCTTTTTCTAAAAGATTCAGATAATTCATTTTTTAAAAAATTTGCTATCGAGTGCGTAGATAGTGTGTAACCAGTTTTTAAAGTATAAAGCTGTATGGTCTTTTGTACGAAATCAACAAAGTAGGAAATATCTCCTGAGTTTCCTGAAAAAATTACCATATTTTTATTACCAATCTCGATTATTTTATCTATGTCGTTTTTTTGATTAACTAAACTTCTAGGACAATTTGTATCGGATACTAGTAGAACAAAATTTTTACCCGTTAACCCAAAAGCCGATTCCATTAAATATTCAAAGACAGTTGTTTTATTTTTTTTAATGGAAAAAAAAATTTTTATTCACCCTACAGCCATTTTGGGATCACTACAATCCTTGGATGATAACTCATGTGTCATATCTGAATATATTTGTAGTCGAAATAATAATTTGTAAGTTTTTTTTAAAAAAATTATAGTTTTGTATTATTTATGTAATTAAAATTGTTATAGGAGGTCTGTTGGTTGTATTCTAGGAACAGAAAAAAAAAGAGTTCTAAGTTGTTTTTCTTCTTTCAAGGTACCATTTGAGGAAGATAAGTCAATTTGGTTTATTGATCATAGTTTTATTGATAAAATGTTGGAAATGCATAAAAAAATAAATAGAAGAGAAGGTTTGATAGGTTGGTATTCTTTCTGTGAAAAAATCAATCATAATGATTCAAATATCAACCAGATATTCACTGGTTATGTAAAAAAACCTTTATTCATTTTGATTTGGGTTGATAGATACATTAATGGTCTGGTGTTAGAAGCATATTCGATTAAAAAACAAAATTCTCAAAAGTTTCAACTTTTTCAAAAAAAAAAAATCTCTATTGGAATGCTTGAATCAGAAAATATCGGAATTCAACAAATACTTAAAGATTCTGGAAAATGGATAAAAAATTTTCGCACCAATATTCTAACAAATTGGTTCCAACTTTTCACTTCTTTTTCGAAATTTTCCCGTAAAATTTTTAAACACAAAAATTTTTTATCTAAATACATGGACATGAGGAAAGAATTTTTTCCCAAAAAAAAATTTACTAAATTCATGGAATTACTGCATTTTGAAAAAAATGGACTTAATTTTGACTTAATTTTGTTGTATTTTTTGAATATATTAAAACTCATAATTCGTGTAGAAAACGATTTGTTTCCTTTAATTTCCTAAAATTTCAATTTTAAATATATAAATAAATATTGGATTTAAAAAACATAAATTTAATATGGTAAGTATCATTAAATTCATAAAAATTTTATAATCTTTGAAAATAAAAAATCTCTAAACAAAAAAAATGTAAAGGGACGAGTAAGAACAAAAACAGTAAAAAAATCGGCTAGATTTTTGATTGAAAAATATTACTCATTACTTACCACTGATTTCCAAATAAACAAAAGATTTTGTGACGAGGTTGCTTTAATTCCATCAAAAGGACTTAGAAATAAAATTGCAGGTTTTGTTACACATTTAATGAAACGATTATCTAGAGGAGGAATAAAGGGTCTGAATGTAGAATTAAAAGAAAAAAATTTAAATAATAATAACGAACCACATGATTTTTTAGAAATTATTACAACTGAAAAAAAGATAAATATTGACAAGGAAACACAACAAATGTTAAAATCTTTTTTTATTGACTACAAAGAAATTCTAGACAATAAAATTTTAGAAAATTAAACCGATATTTTAGTTTTAAATATTTCAATTGATTTTAAGAATTTTAAACTATTATACTGTATGGTTCTGGATCCACATAAATAATTTTATTAAACGACACTAAATGCTGTTGTCCCTTATCAAATAAAATTTCTTTAAAATTTGTTGATTTTATACCTTGGAAATGGGCTACTCGCCTAATTGAATCTCTTGATTTTAATTTTTCAAAAAATTTGATTTTTGTTTTACTTTTTATTAGATGTTCCATCCTTATATTTAACCTTTTCATTACTCTTTTATTACCGACTTTTTTTTCAACTTTAACCCCGGCCGAGAATTTTGTTATTGAAAAAATTTTACCCGTTTTTCCATGATAAAATTTATAAGGGAGTCCTCTTTGAATCGATGAATTTGCAGAAATGTCAACATTTTCTCCAAGTTTAAAATTTCGAATATACGTTGAACTATGCTCTTGACCGTGTTTTTTAAAAGCTCGTGAATAAGAATTACGGGTATTTGATCTTTTACCTTTTGATCGTCCCATTTAATAATATTTATTATTTAAGATACAAAAACTGAACACCTGATAATTAAAATTAAATCAGGAACAACTTTTGCTTCTAAATGCAAAATATTATTAAACAATCGAGTTCGATGACACTCCGTGACATCCCGGCTTCGATTTTTATCTCCACTTATGCAAATTTTCTTAAAAATAGTGGTCAACTTCAGTTCCCATCTTGGATCGAAATTATAAAAAGTGGATCACATAAAATATATTCCCCTGCCAGTAATGATTGGATTTATTTTCGTTTAGCATCATTAGTTCGAAGACTTTATATTAATGGAGGTCAGGGAGTAGGGAAACTGAGAAAAATTTTTGGTGGTAAGAAAAGAAGGGGATCAAAACCATCCACAAAAAAAAATTCGGGAGGTAAGGTCGTGAGACTTGCTTTTCATGAACTAGAAAGATTAAAAATTATTGAAAAAGATTTATCTGGAAAAAGGTATATTTCTAAAAAGGCCAGGAAAGATATTGATATTAGATCGAAAAAAATATTTTTAATATTGGAGGCTCAAAACAAGTAATTTAAATTATTTAAAAAATTTAAAATTTTTAAAAAATTGACTTTGAAAATTAACCATTAAAATGTAATAAATTTTGTACTTTAATTTTATCAAATAACAATCATCCAAATTTTACTATGGAAATAATCTATTGGAACGAATTTCAATATTTTTACTGGAAAAAAGATAATTGGAAAAAAACCTTGGCCAAAAATTTCAAAAAAGGATTTTTTTTAAAAAATTTTTTATTCGAATTTTTCTCTTTATTAAATAATCTTTTCCCATTGGTTCATTTTTCTTATATTTCTAATATTAAAAATATTGGGACCAAAAATAGTTTATTAAAAAATTTAATTACACATGAAAATTATAAAAAACAGTCGAAAAAAATAAGAAGAGAAAAAATTAGATTGGAAATGAAAATATCCAAAAAATTTAAACCTATAAAATTGGATAAAATCAAAAAAGTAAAAATAGATATAAATTTTAACTATATACCCCCCTTCATAAATCTCAATTTTTTTGAGTTAATTGAACCTCAGTTTCCTCTAAAAAAGAATGACATTTTTACTGAAAAAACAGTTTCGAAAAAATTTTTTTTTTTAACCATGTTGGTTCAAAACTTTTTTTCCTTAAAAAAATTAAGAAAGGTTGAACAAAAAAATGAAAAATTACCTGGCTTTTTTGAAGTGAGTAAAAAGAAAAACTTTGAAGAAGAAAACGAACGTAAAATAGGAAATGTTATCCGAAAATGTATCCATTTGTATAAGAGTAAAAATGGTGGAAATTTAATGTTTTTAAAAATCGAAAAGTTAAAAAATACCTTTAATAAAAATTTTTTTTTTTACAAATCTTCAAAAATCAAAAAAGTCCTTGATCTGGGGAATTTTTCAGTAACCTCTTTAATAAAAATAAACCAGTTAACTTTTTGTCAAATTAATTTAGGAAAGGAAGGGGGTAAAAAATTACTTTCAAAGGTTTTTTTTTTTGAAAATTCAAAAAAAATTTTATTAAATGAGTATGGCAACAAAATTTTATATTAAAAAATAATATTGGGAAATTTTTTTATTTCTGTTTTTTTTTTATAAAATAGCAAAGGGGATATTAAAAAAATTTTGGATTTTACCTTCTTCAATTTAATTTTAAAGGTTTATAAAAATAAGATATTTTCATAATATATATGATAAACTACTAAAATATGATAATATTCATTTATTCGGTTTTTATTTGACAATAAATCCCCCGAGAAAAAACATTCCAGATATTCAATAAAGAATTTGTTTAGGACAAAACAAACAAAAAACAAGTTTTCTGATAAAATAAATTTAATTTTAGATTTGTTTCCTCTATTTTCAATAGTTTTGAAAAAATTTGTTAAAAATTTTTTATTTTTGCAATTTATTTTAAAGTGAAGGTTTTTAAAATTTGGAAAAAACCATTTATTAGAAAAATTTTCCATTTTCCATTTTCTTAATTTTTTTTGAACAAATGTTAAATCATTTCCATGAAAAAAATTATTCGTTTCAGAAAAAACAAGTATTTTTAAATTGTCTATATTTTTTTCCCAGCTTATTATAAGTGGTATTTGTTTTGGTATGATAACTAAGTTTGATTCGTTACTTTTATTATTATTTTCGCTTTTGGGAAATTTTATCTTTTCTAGAGAAAAAATAAATCTTAAAATTGAACAAAAATAAATAAATTCCTTGATATTTGTTATTTTTGTTAAAAATAACCATTTTTTGTACAAAAGGTTAACTCTTAGCCTATATCTTTTTTCTATTGTTTCTTCTGGTTTTAAGTTAAAGGATTTGAAAAAAATAGAAAATTGGAGATAAAAAAAGTTTTTACCATTTAAAAAAAAGTAAATATTTGGAATAAAATGTTGTTGTAGTTTTAAAAGTTTTAAGTAAAAAAACTGATTTAACTTTTTTGATTTGGGTGAAATATATTTTTTTAAATTATAAGAGTGAGTTGAAGTGGGATTTAGAGATAAATTAAACAATAGGAGATTTTTTTTGGAGTAAATTTTATCTAAATATTCTAAGAATTTATTCTTTTGAAAGTGATAATAATTATATTGTTTAGAATAAATAAAGTTTAACCATAACTCAATTTTAAATTCATTTTGAATTTCAATTTCAATATTATTGCCTACTTTTTCCGAATTTAGAACCCTTAAATTTTTATTACTCAATATTTTGAAATTTTTTTCTTGTTTTTTGGTTTCCTTGGGAAAAAAATTACTCCAATTGTTAATTAAAATACAATCAATCAATAAAAATTTTAAAAAATTTTGATATTGAAATTTTAAAAAAAAATTGCCAATAAATTTAAGGGAATATGAAATAAACCTCGAAAATTTTTTTAAATATTCTTTAAGATTAATATATTTAACATTTCGTCGTTTACTAAGTTTTCTTCGAAATATGATCTTCTGTTTCAATTTTATTAAAAAAAAATACTGGAAACAAGGTTGTATTTTAAAATGTTGTTTCATTAAAAAATAAAAAATATAATCCATTAACTATTTTAATTTTTTTACATTATGGGTAAGTTAAATTTTTAATGAAACTTTTAATATAAATCCAATCCCTAAATTATTAGGAAAAATACACGGGTCATTAGCGAGAGCAGGAAAAGTAAAAAGTCAAACGCCAGTTGTAGAAAAAAAAGATAAAAAAAAGCAACCAAAAGGTAGGGCTTTAAGAAGATTAAAATATAATCAAAGGATGAATAAGAAAAATACAGATTTCTCCAAAAAATTCAACAAGCCTTAAAATTTTGGAAAAAACGAACCAAAATTTTTTAAAATAAAATTTAAATTTTCTAGAACCCTCAACATATGTTTTTATATAATGGAATTTTCTACAAATTGTAAGTGATTATATTTTATGTTTTTTTAAAGAAAACACTCTAATAATTTCAAAAAAGTCGATTATATTTTTGTAGCTCTCGCGGGATTTATTTTAATCGGCTCATTTAGTCTACAAAAAAGTCTAGGTGATGTTATAAAAGATGAAGCAGATTTATCGAATAACCAAAAAGATGTCAACCAAAAAAAAGAAAAAAAAAACATGACTTTTTTAAAAAGAAGAAAATAAGTTATTACTTCGTTAACTCTTTTGAAAAAAACCCAAATAACTTTAATGATCAAAATTAGGGTGCTAAAAATTATTTAAAAATTTTCATCCCCTCGGTTATATTAAATATAAAAGACTTTACAAAAAACTTATATTCTGGTCCCGAAAATTCTTCCATTTTTTTTAATAAAGATTTTTTCTGGTTACCATTTAATGTTTTTGGAAAATTGGAAATTAAAAAAAGTAAAAAGTAAATAATTTTTTTAGAATTAACAACATGTTTTGGTTCTTCATAATTCTTTCAATTTTTTTAAAAATAATAATTTGATACGGAAAACAAACCTTTTGATGAAATATTTTCCATCAAATAATAGCGATAATTCTTTGTAAAATTTTTTATTTGAAAAATTTCCCCCCCCGAAGTATAGAGGAATTTTTTTGGAGTTGATTGTATGATAAATTTGATAAAAAACATAAAAGGATATCGATTCATTAAACGAGGAATGGAAAAAAAACTTAAAAATATCTTTTTTTCCATTGTTTTTATTTAAATTGTTTTCTAAAAAAGAAAAATTTTTTAATAAGATTGAAATATTATAGCTCGAAAAAATTTTAAAACTTGATTCTAAAAATTTCTTTTGAACATTAAAAAATTGTATTTTGGATATAAATACCGTTTCCAATTCGCCTAATAAATCTGTTTCAGTATTGAATAGAAAAAGAATTTTATTGGATAAAATAGATTCTCAGATTTTAATGGTTCTTTAATCCAAAATAAAAATATTGAATAAGATGATATTAAAAGAGCTTCTCGTTTTGGAAACAAGTTATAATTTAGTACAACCAAAATAATTATTTGTAAAAAACCTCTTTCTTGAAAAATTCTTTTTTTACTATTTAGAATTGAAAATTCTCTAACAAATGATTTTAAAAAAAATTCTTCTCTCATTATTGTTTTTAATAAAATCTCATTGTTTTTTTCGTTAGATTAAAGTAGAGTAATGATCAGACCACTTAAATAAAACCTCATTTTTTTAAATTCTTTAGTAAATTTTAAAGAGATTAATTTTTCTTGAAATTTAAATTTAAACCAATTTCCTAAAGATTTACAACTTTTTTCATAAAAATGAAAAGAGACTCCAATGATTTTTCGAATGATCTTCGAATTTTCGTGGAAATTTATTAACCACTGGTTTAACCCGTTATAAAAAAAAGGAGAAGATACCTCAAAAATTACCAACGAAAAAAAATTATAAGGGTGAAAATTAAAGGAAATTGTTTCATTGAAATTTATAAATAGTTGAAAAAAATCAGAATATTCATATTTATTTCGCTGATACTTGGTCAAATTTTTATATTTTATTTCCAAAAAATTTATCAAAAAAAAATTTAAAGCCTTGTATAGTTTGAATACATAAAATTTAAAAAAATTTTTTCGATATTTTTCATGTTTTTGAATATCTGGGATATTTTTCCAAATTTTTGATTTTATAAATCCAATATTCAAAGCAAAAAATAGTCTCCATATTCACTAAACTTTTTAAAATTTTATTATTATTTCTTACATTAAATAAACTTGATGTCCAAAACCCTAGCATGTTGACTAATTTCAGATTTTTTTGATATTTCTCAATTATATTAAATGAATAAAAAGGTGAAGAATCGATAATCACTACTTTTTTTTTTAAATTTTTAAAAGCTTTAAAACCATCAGTTTTGAGGAAAATAGAATTTTCCGGATATTGAATCCCATTTAATTTAATTAAAATAGATTTTGAAAACTTTTTAAAAATCCATCCAATTTTATCGATATTTCTCGTCATTTTAAATTTTTTCAAGTTTAAATTTTTCAAAAAAAAGCTCGTATGTTTTACCCAATTTAATTTTTTAAAATTAAATTTTTTTCGGACTAAAATTTTCATATTTTTTGTTTTTCGATTATCATGTCTAAATAAAAAATTGTTGACATAGCGAAATAATTTTATTTTACTAAAAAAATAATTTCATACACAAAACAATTTATATAACTTATTTTTATTTTAAAAGAAGGATGTGGTAAATATTTTATAATATTAAAGTATAAAAAATTTAAATTTGGGTTTTCTTGTTTAACCATAAAAATTACCAGTAAAAGTAGATTATTAGTTAAAAATATAAAAAAACCCCTTAGAAAAACGGAAAATTTCTGAAAAAATGTTTTACATGTTCTAGAATAGGATGGTGAAATTAGATAATTTCGTGAGAAAAAATTCTTCTTCTTCTTCCTAAAGAAAATTTGTTTTGTTTTTTTTCTTAAAAACATCTTAAACATTTTTTTACAATTTAACATAAAAATTAAATGTTGAAATAACGTTTTAAAAGTTTTTATGGTTGAGTTGAACGGATATGTAATTTGAACAAAAATCTCTTCTCCCCTTTTTTTGGTAAATTAAATCTTGAAAAAGAAAAATTTTACTGGTTTTATATTTTTCACTTATAAATTGGTGTAAATTTTTTCTTTTTTTACAATTTCCCCTCTGAAATTCAACAAATTGAATAAAATATTGATTAATGGGACTTTTTTTGATTTGAGAAAATTTTAGGTTTAAATTTTTTAGAATCATAGGTTTTTTTTCTGAAAAATACGGCAAATATAAAATTAAAAATGATTTTGATGACATTAAAATAGGAAATTTTTTTAGGTAACTTTTCACAAAAGGGTAGAAACAAAAAAATTTCTCTAAGATTGATTTAAAATTAATATAAATATCAATGAAAAAATTTTTCTCAAAGAATTTTCCAGTTACAAGAATAAAATAAGAAAGTCCAAAATCGAAATGATCAGTTATGGTTTTTTTTTTTTTTTATGATGAGGATCCAAATTCAATTCATTTAAGGCTGGTTTTTTTAATTTCATGATCTTGGTAATTCTGTGATTTATTGAATTTTTAATTGAATTTTTAATTTATTTAAAAATATTTATTGGTGGGTATATAAAATACACCTAAAAAAATAAAATTCGATTGGAGTTTTTTTATTAAATATTCAGCGAAAATATTTCCAATAATTCGATATCATAAATTAAAAAAAGATTATTATTTTCAAAATTTTTTTTAAAAAACATTTTTAATTCTTGTCTTATTCCACTTGATGATGGAATTGGACCCTTGTCAACTAGATTGGTTCCGGGATCTATTTTCACAATTATTCGTCTTTTTCCCCCAATTTTCATAGAATGTATTCCCTCTTCGAAGCCCAGGTTTATTTCTCCGGTTCCATGTTGATAGGTGAAGGTTTCTTTTTTATCAAATGTAGATTCAATTTTTTTTGTTGTTTCTTTATCAGTTATATAACTAACATAATTAACTTTTACAAAAGCTCCCCAAGAAGGAGAAGAACCTTTACCGACCAAAAAATCAACAATTTGGATCCCACTTTTAGTTTCAAATGATTGAAAATTATTTCTAAAAAAATCTCCCTCAAATGCTACTGTGTTCCTTTTTTTTTCAAAAATTTTATTTACCAAAATTTTAAAGTGGATAAATGTTGATTTTATTGAATTAGAACTTTCAAAAGTCATTTTTAATTTTTTTTTCATCTTTTCATTTCCAAAACTTAAACTTCCGGTTTTTAAATTTTTGGGAATCAAAGTTACATTGGATTTGATAAAAAACACCTTTGTTTCATATGTTTGCATAATAAAACAAACTCAATTATAACATGCAAAACCACATAATTTTTACCCTTATGGGGGAATATCTATTGTATTAGAAAATTTCTCGGAATAATGTAAACTCGTGAAGTTATTTGTATTGGGGAAACTTGTTTTTTAAATCTGGCTAAAAAAACACCCGATCTTCCGTGAAGAGAAATTATTTTACCCCAAAAGGTTTTAGGTTTTTTTTGGCCATCTGATTTAATGTAAAAAATTTTGGCCCCTAAAAATTTTTTTTGCCCTTTCATATCATTTGCTATTGGAATTCTTACTCTTATTTTCGACATATTTTGATTTCTTAGACTTCTTTTGTAACCTAAAATAACACCATTATTATAAATTCTTTAATATTATTTTATTGTAAAAAATTTCCAAAAAATTATAAATTTTGTAGAACAATTAAATAAAATACTTACTTTCTTTGGCGCGAATTGATAATATTCATTCTATTTTAATTAATTTTTGATATTAAATTAAAAAAAGTTTTAGTTATTAATATTTTCAAATCCTATTTTGAAGTTTAGAAAAAATTTTTGGTTTGATTAAATGAAAAATTTTGAAAAGTTAATAGAATTAATTTTCAAAAAAAAGGATAGTATAGAAAATTCTTTTTTAATCATATCTGGGCGTATACCAAAGGTTTTTAAGAAATTTCTGATTAATTTTGTTTCTTTAGTTCCTCGGTGTAAAATTATCGGGTATTTAAAAAAAGGAGACTTTTACGATTTAGAAGAAATACTTGAATCTAAAGCCTCAGTTGTTATGATAGCGAGTTATAATAATAAAAAAAAGAGTTCAGAAATTATGTTGAAACAAAGAAAAAATGAAATGATGATTAAATTTCAAATTCTGAATTTAACTCAAAATTCCTCAAAAATATTTTTTGGCAATTTTAATAGAAATTCTAGACCTCTTGTATTATTCGAGACTATTTTTAAAGAAAGACCTGATTTAAATATATTCAGAAAATTAATATTATCTTTTTTTAAATCAAAATTAACCGAACCAAATTTATTACCTTCATTCGATCATATTATTTCATTTTTTTACATAAGATCAAAAATTTTCCTCCGTATTTATCAAATTTGTAATAATAAAAAAAATCAAACCAATAAAGAAATCAAGAATCAGTTTTGTTTGGTGGAAATTGGTCCTAGATTTAGGGCTAAAATAAATAAATTTATTATTTAATTATTGTGAGTCTAATGAAAATTATTGGTATAAATATATTAATTTTTATAAATTAAAGATCTAATATTTAAATGAGCAATAATTTAGGATATATTCCCAGGAAATGTTCCTTTACTAAACAGCTTATAACAGCATCAGATCATGCTTCAATACAGATATCAATAAAAAAAGAAAAAATTACTAATAATATCGAAAAAAATTTTGTATATGTTATCAGTGGTAATTTAAGAAAACAAGGGAAATCAGATTGGATAATTAACCAATTAATTGAAAAAGACGATAATTTATGATTTTTTTAAATTTCAAAGTATTTAGAATATATATGGAATACTAAAGTTAATTCAAATTAGGATATTAATATTATTTCTTTATAGGTAGATATTATAGTTTTTTGAACCAAAAGTTTTTTTATTAAATTTCCGAAAAAAGAATAATTTTTTAAGGATATTTTATAAATATTAAACAAATTTTCTTCTGATAACCCAGATTCATATCCATACGTAATGTTTTTTATACAACCTCTTTTTACAATAGAAAGCGATAATTGTGAATCTCCGTTAAACTCTTCTGAAAAGGTAGGATCAAATAACACAATAGAGTTTTCTTCCAAACCTGTTTGTATGGAAAAACTGTTTGAAAAAAAAAAAAATCGATCTAATTTAAAATAAGATGATTTATTATTATTCCATTTTATTATCCCACTTTGCCCAAAAAAATCAACAAAAGGTAGTTCCAGAGAATTAATTGTCATCCCAATCCCACAATTCATTATATCTTGTAAATTTCCATCATTTTCTAATATACCCACCTTGAATTCAATCTTAGGTTTATAACTTAATAATCTAAAAGTTTCTTGCTGAAAACAACCATTTTTAAGAAAATTGGTTATCGGAACAGTTAAATAGGTTAAAAATAAAAAATTTTTTAATTTTTTCTGAAAATTAGAAAAATTTTTTTTTGTTAGATTTTGGTAAAAAAACCTAAAACTAAAACAAATTTTTGAAAATAAAACCCTTTTGAGAATTACAGAAGGTGAAATGAAACCATAAACGATCAACCTTGTTTGTCCCTTTGTTATATCGCAAAAACCTCCTTTTGATCCTATTAAAATTGTCATAGCTCTACCAATTGAAGAACCCCTTCCATCTTTTCTTATTCCTTTTGAATTAGATCCATTTAATGATTCCATCTGTTTTAAAATTAAAGTTTTTTTTATTTAATAAATTATTTTCATTTGTCCATTAAAAATATGACATTAACAATATTACCCACAAGGAGTAATTTATTTTCAAAAAAATTATTTTTTATAAGAAAACTATGCTTAATATTTTTAAGGAGATTTAAAAATGAAAAAAAAATACTAATTTTCGAGAAAAACATTAAAAAAGTTAATGATTTAAAAACGAATTTTCATAAAAATAATTTTATTAAAGATAAAAAAACTGGTTATCTAACTTGCGAGTTTATCAAATTTTCTTTTCTTTTTCAAAAATTAATCTGTTTTTTCTCTGATTACGGGACAATTCAGATGAGACAGTTTAAGAGTTTTTTGAACATACAAGGAAAAATTTATAAAAATGTCTTCGCTCGAAAAAAAAAAAGTTTTTATTTTATCAAGAATTTTAAAAAATTAAAAGATAAGCATTTTTTTTGGTTCTATGAGTATGATAAAAATCGTTATTTAGGGAAAGTGCAAAAAATTAGTCGAAATTATCATCTATTTAACCCTAAAATTTTATTAGATATAATTACAGAAGAATCAAAAAAAAATTCGATTAAGGGATTTTCTAAAAAAGCCTTAGATTTTATTTTTAAAATACTTAAGCGAAAAATAAAGACCATTATCATTGGAATTTCCGAAACTTCAATGAAAAGAGGGTTATTTAAAAATAAAATAATTGATGATTGGGGAAAAAACAACATAATTTATAAAAAAATAAAAGCTTTCCAAGATTTCAAACTTAAATCTAAACTTGAAAATAAAATAAAATGCTCAGTTCGAAAATTCAAGAATAAAAAAAAAATATTTGGGAATACTTTAAAAAACCAAAATTCAAAATTTTTTTTTTTAACTAAACCTTTAGTTTCTATTGAAGAAGAAAGGAAAACTCAACAAACAGAAGATATTCTCTCTAGGACAAATAAAACTCTAATGACTCTATTAAATGAAATTTTAACAGGAAGGATCGAAGAACTTAAAAAAGCAACCTTATGTTTATGTCAATATAAACCATCCGAAATGAGATTTTTTGAAAAAAAAGTTGAAAAACAAAATCTATCCATTATTAAAAGACATCAAAAACCCGCAAAAAAAAAAAAAAAAAATTTTATTGAAAATTATAAACAATACCAAAATCATCTTTTTAAAACAAATTGCTACATTTCAGGGATAGACTGTTTTTTATTTTTAAAAAAAGAACCTCTTTTTAAAAACTGTGAACTTCCTGTAGCACTTTGGATAATTTTAATGATGGATTTTAATATAAGATTTCAAAATAAAATAAAAAAATAATGAAAAGAATTTTATGTAATAAAAAATTTTTAAAAATCAATTAAAGGAAAAACACAATATAAATTTTTTTTAAGGTTTTTTAACATTTTAAATTGCAATAAAATACTCGGATTTAAAATAGTTTTATTTTTTCTAAATACCACTAATATTTCTTCTTTTACTGAACTATTAAAAGATGTCATACCGATACATTTAAAATATTGGAAAAATTGTCTTTCTAAAAATATGGTGGCCCGTTTAATAAAAATTCGAGGTATAATTCTCGATTGTTTTGTTATTTTTCTATGAAATAAGTTTAAGCAAATTTGTAAGTATTCCAAAGAAAATAATTTATTTTTTTTATTAAGAATTTCTACCCATCTTAATAAAATTAAGTTAGGAAAAATGAAATTAAGAAATATTTTTAAACATCTAGAGAGAATGGTTTGGTTTATTTTAGAAAAAAATTTTGCCGTAACCCAAAATTTTGTTTTTCTAATTTTTTGTTCCATTCTTTCTCTCATACCTAATTGTGCCAAATTTCCAAAAGAATCAAAATTTTCGAGAATGATTATCTTTGGAAAAATTTTAGAACAAAAGTAACTATTTTGAAAATTATCCAATTTTTTATTTAGATTTATGGAATGAAGTTTTTCAACGGAATTAATGTACATAGTTTGAGTTTTCTCCATTTTTCCGAAAAACTGACGACAAAGTCCTTTTATTATCATCATTTTTCTAACATCAAATGGACCATAAATTAGTAAACTATTTGCTTCATTTTTTTTGAGTAAGGTCAGTACTTTAAAAAATTATTTTAATCTTTTTTTTAAAAAAAATAAATTTAAGAAATTATAATGTATTTAAACTTACATTTCAAAATTGACTTTGAATTACCTACGAATTCCTTCAAAATTCGCGGCCAATAATTTTCTTCAAACATATTAATAAATAAATTAGCTAATTTTATTTTTATTTATTAAAACTCAAATGAATTCCAGTTCTAACTAACGGTTTCGAAAGTAAAAATTTTTTAATTAAATCTGTTTCTTTCCATTTTGTTAATAAAGTAAGATTTTCTTTCCTATTTTGTTTGAGTAATTTTTTCCGACGTATAGTGGCTTGTTGAATTTTGTCATCACAGAAAGAGTCCATTTTAATTCTTCTCCATTCAAGTTGACGGTATAAAATCCTTAAAAAACTAGGTTTTTTAGTAGATAAAATACCATATAAGGTTTTTTTATCTTTAACTAATTGAAGAGGAAGAAGAAAATTTATTATTTCAGGATCTGGATTTGATATAGGATTTTGAACACTGGCTATATTTAGATTTTGAATCGGAATCCTACAAGTCTCTGGAAGGGGTATAGATTTAAACCAAATATGTTGTTTTATTTTTTCGATAGTAATTCTTTTTTCAGGGTTTATTGTCAAAAGTGATCGTATCAAATCTCTACATTCTACAGGAATGGTTTTTGGAATTTTTGCAGGTTCAAATCTTATTTTGTTGAACAATTTTCTAATATTATCATCTTCTTGATCAAAAGGTAATTTCCCTGTTACGAGCGCATAGAGAATAATTCCACAGGACCATATATCTGATTTAATACCGTTATAGGGTTCGTTTGAAATAATTTCCGGAGAAGCGTAATGAGGGGAACCACAAAAAGTTTTCAACATAGTATTTGGAATACTTAATGATGCCATTCCAAAATCTGCAATCTTTATATTATAATCAAAATCTAAGAGTATATTTTCTAATTTAAGATCTCTATGACAGATTCTATGTCTATGACAATATTCTAAACCTGAAATTATTTGTTGAAAAAAACAGAGAGCTTCTCGATTATTTAATTTTCTTTTTTGAACTAAGAAATTAAATAGTTCTCCTCGACATGCATATTCTATAATTAAAAAAAGATATTTTGAATCCTCTAAAACATCAAATATTTTGATTACATGAGGATGAAACATTAACTTCATTACTGAAATTTCACGTTGAACTTTAATCCTTAATGATGGTTTATCATAAAAAAGATCTTTTTTTATTATTTTAATTCCAACTTTTTCTCCTGTTTTCAAATGTTTTGCTAATTTTACTTTTCCGGTTGCACCAATTCCTAAGGTTTTATCTAAAACATATAAGCCGACGTACTCAAGAGATTCATCACCGTTTCTTCTCATGTCTAAAGACAGATGTTTTATTAATATATAAAGAGTGTGAAGAGATATTAAATTTCGAACTCCCGACCATTTGATTCAACTAAATAATTGCAGTCAAACGCTCTTAGATCAAATAACCACTGAGCTACACACTCTTTGTAGTAAATTAAATAATATTTAAATAATTCTTTTATTGTTTAATAAAATAAAAAAAATGGGACATATAAATATATGGAACTCTCATCCTCGAAAATATGGTAAAGGATCAAGAGGATGTAGGATATGTGGACATCGATCTGGGTTAATAAGAAAATATGGACTTTGTATTTGTCGACAATGTTTCCGGGAAAACGCGCATTCTACGGGATTTAAAAAATATAAATGAAGAGATAGACATTTAAAATAAACCTTAAAAATTTTTACTAAATTATAATTAAAATAAATTAATTGTAGCTATCCCTCTAATTCTTCTAGCCAGTTGTAAATCTTTTGGCATAATTGTAATACGTTTGGCATGCAAAGCAGATAAATTTGCATCCCCCATAAGACCAATAATATAATCCTCTGCAGCATGTTGAATTGCTTCTAGTGCTATTCCTTGCCATTGAAGAGAGTTGTGAAAAGAAAATGTTATTTCTTTCACCAATCGAGTAAAAGGTAATTTGTTTATTAATAAGTCAGTTGATCTTTGAAATTTTCTGATTTCTCTTAGGGCCTTTTCACCAGGACGAAATCGTTTTTTTGTTCCTATGGTTTTTAGATTCTTATATTTTATACCGTTCATTTTATTTAAATAAAACGCTTATGATCCAACGGTAGGATTTCAGCCTTCCAAGCTGACAGCCCGGGTTCGACTCCCGGTGGGCGTAATTAAAATTTTAATTTTTTGAAAAACCACTTGTTTTTCCCAGAAAAATATTTATCCATAAAAATGTTATTTACTAACATCTTAATTTTTTCTGCTGAATCAACCGATTTATTTTCCCCTAATTTTAATTTAAAAAGATCATTAGAAACTTGGGTTATCAAATTTTGTTGCTCCAAATTTAAATCTACAAAATATCTTGTTGGAAAAATGTGTTTTTTATTCAAAGTTTTAAAAAAAACTTTAATTCTTAATTTTTTTTTTATTGAATTATTTTCTTTTTTTCGAAGCTTTTTTTTTGGAATAGCTTTAATCCCAAGGACCATAATATTATTAGATGGGTAATTTATAGATTTAACATTATTTTGGATAATAACAGCTTTTTTTCCAGCATATCTACCGTTTAAAATTAGGATTATTCTACCAGTTTTGAAACTATTTTTATGAATTAATGTTGAATAAGAAGATTTGATATTTTAAACTAATACTTACAAATTATTCATTAAATTTATTGCGAATAAAACGGTATTTATAAACTTAAATCTTCCTTATATTTGATCATAAAAACAATCGGGAATAATTTTCAAAGGTTAATAGAAAAATATTATTCATTAAGATTAAAAATTCTCCTGAAATTTTTATTGCAAAAATTAACAAAGAAACATGGTTAAATGAGGTTTTGGTTATTATCCTTAGGTTCATTAAATTTTCAGAAGGATGAGGAACATTGTATCCTGAAAATTCGATTTCTTC
>Ga0315905_10002575_pt1 | contig 19073 bp, 12 predicted proteins | sample LakEriMetagenome_5_FD_203522 | JGI IMG/M metagenome (GOLD analysis project Ga0315905, IMG submission 203522) | Freshwater fungal communities from buoy surface, Lake Erie, Ohio, United States - Buoy 4 MA121 | ecosystem: Environmental > Aquatic > Freshwater > Lake | place: USA: Lake Erie, Ohio... | reverse complement strand
TGCCGCTAGCGTGAATGGCAGTTACAAAACAGCCCTTGATGTGTTGAGCGAAGCCTTGGGCGAAAGCTTGAGGATTTTGTTCACACCCGAGCATGGATTTTTTGGCCATGCCCAAGATTTGGAGCCTGTCAGAGTGGGCAACCATTCGGGAGGTGGGCCGCGGTGGGTGAGCTTGTATGGCGATGATTTTCAGTCGCTTAGCCCGCGACCTGAGGATTTGGGCCAGATTGACACCTTGGTTATTGATTTAGTAGATATTGGCAGCCGCTACTACACTTTCCAGGCCAGCATGCTTTATGCGATGGTGGCAGCTTTTGCCAACAAGGTGCAGGTGATTGTGTTGGACCGGCCCAACCCGCTATCGGGTGCCAGGGTGGAAGGTCCCATGCTGGAAGAGGGAGCGGAAAGTTTTGTCGGGCCTTACCCGATACCCACCCGGCATGGCCTGACGCTGGGTGAGCTTGCCATTCTTTATAAGGAAGAGCTGGAGCTGCAGGGCGATTTGGAAGTGATACCGTGCCAGGGATGGCGGCGCAGTTTGTACCAGGATGAGACAACCGTGCCTTGGGTGTTGCCCAGCCCCAATATGCCTACTTTGCAAACGGCATTGGTTTATCCGGGCCAATGCTTGCTGGAGGGGACGAACCTTTCGGAGGGGCGGGGAACCACCAGGCCTTTTGAATTGTTTGGTGCCCCTTGGTTGGATGCGGAGCGAGTTGCCCGAGGGCTGAACAGTTTGGGTTTGGCTGGTGTCAGCTTCCGCCCTGCCACTTTCAAACCCACTTTCCAGAAGCACCAGGGCACGATTTGCCATGGCGCCCAGATTCATGTGACGGATCGCCATACTTTTCAGCCAGTGCGTGTGGGGTTGGCGGTTTTGGAAACGGCTCGAAACCAATCGGGAAGCCATTTTCATTGGCGCAGCGAACCGTATGAGTTTGTGGTGGACCGCCCGGCTGTTGATTTGCTGTTTGGCAGTGACCGGGAACGGTTGGGGTTGATGGAAGGTCAGAGCTGGCAAGAAATAAGCCAGGTTTGGGTTGAGGAAGAAGGTGACTTTTTGGCGCAACGGAAAGCTTATTTGATTTACGGAGATTGACCGGTGGAAGTAGGCATGCAGAATCAGCTTGCCGTGATTGATCTAGGTGTAGTGGCCATTTATCTAGTGGCCACTACCTTAGTTGGCGCCTGGTTTCGCAAGGGGCAAAAAGACATCCAGAGCTATTTCGTGGGCGACCGCGAGGTGCATTGGTTGTTGGTGCTGGTTTCGATTGTGGCCACGGAAACCAGCACGGTCACATTTTTGAGTGTGCCGGGAACGGCCTTCAACCCGCTAGGTGGCGACCTGACATTTTTGCAACTGGCATTTGGTTACCTTGTCGGCCGGATGGTGATCGCTTGGGTGATACTACCCGGATTTTTTCAGGGGAATTTCATCAGTGCTTACGAGGTGTTGCGCAAGCGCTTTGACAGTCGGGTGCAGCGCTGCGCCTCGCTGCTGTTTTTGGTTACCCGGACGCTGGCGGACGGCCTGCGGCTGTTCCTGACCGCACTGCTGTTGCAACAGTTCACCGGCTGGAGCATGCCGCTTTCGATTTTGGTGATGGGCGGGTTGACGGTGCTTTACACCTACTTGGGCGGCATGCAGGCGGTGCTATGGACCGATTGCATCCAGTTTTTCATCTATATGTTGGGTGCGTTGCTTGCCGGGTGGATTTTGCTGGGTGAAATTCCGGGTGGGTGGTCGGAGTTCGTGCAGGTTGGAACTGAGGCGGGCAAGTTCAGGCTTTTGAACCTTGATACCAACCCAGCCATCCCCTACACCCTGTGGGCAGGGATGATAGGGGGTGCCTTTTTCAGCATGGCCAGCCATGGGGCCGACCAGATCATGGTGCAGCGTTACCTATGTGCCAAGACCCTTGGTCACGCGCGGGCCGCGCTGGTGGCAAGTGGTGTGGTGGTGCTGGGGCAATTTCTTTTGTTTCTGCTTATTGGGGTGGGGCTTTTTGTGTTGGCCCAATCCGGATCATGGAGCCTTCCGGAAGGAATACGCAACGACCAGGTTTTTGGTCGTTTTATTGTGGAGAAACTTCCGACCGGCCTGATAGGGCTGGTTATTGCGGCGGTGCTTGCGGCGGCGATGTCGACACTTTCGAGTTCGCTCAACAGTTCGGCCAGCGCCGCGCTTGCTGATTTTTACAAGCCTTTGCGACCGGACCGGGGTGAAGAGTCTTATCTGCAAATGTCTCGCATGCTAACCCTTGTTTTTGGTTGTGCCCAAATTGGAGTGGCGTTGTTGGCTTGGCGAATAGACAGTCCACGCAGCATCATTGACCAAGTGTTGTCAGTGGCGGGATTGACTACTGGCATGGTGTTGGGGCTGTTTCTTTTGGGGCTGATGAAACGGCCTGTGTCATCGTCGGCCGCACTTGTCGGGATGGTTTGCGGGTTTGTGGCGGTGATGGGGGTTTATATTCCAGCGGCCCTGGGAAGGCCGATCATTGCCTGGCCTTGGTACGCTTTGATAGGTAGCAGCGGGACGGTGGTGATGGCATTGATTAGTCAAGTAATGCTGTCTATCGGGCACAGGCAGCAAGAGCAGCCTGGGAATTTTTAAGAAATTTGAACATCTTTTAGTTGGCAATATCAGGCCTTGGAGGCGGAGGCGATATTGGCCAAGCCGGCCAGGGTTTCCTCTTCCACAGCGCTTTCGAGCACGGTTGCTGTGGGGAAATATTGTTGGATTAGTGCGGTTAGTAAAGGCAGGTCGCGGGACAGGCCGCCCGACAGCCTGATTTTATTCCATGAGGTGTATGGATTGAGTTGGCTGGCGCACTGGGCCAAGTTGGTGGCGAGGTCGCGAGTGGCAGCGACCAGCAGGTTACCGGCGCTGAGGTTTTCGAGGCGGATGCCTGTGAGGGAGCCTGAATCTCCAACTGCTGAGGGGAAAAAGGCGATATTTGCGGCAAGACCGCCGGCGTCTTGGGGGGCCTGTGTAGCCAAGCGGGTGATGGTCTGCCAAGGGTTTCCAACGGGCAGGTCTTGGGCGCGCGACAATTCGGTTAGCAAGTCGACCAGCGCATGGAGGGACCTTCCGGCGGGTATGTGGGTGATGGTTTCGAGGAGCAGGCCATCCAAATAGTGGCGGGTCTGGTGTGCCGCGGGTGTGTATTGATTCACCAGCCGGCTGACTTGGGCGCCGGTGGAAACATTGAGGGACAATTCGCCTGGCAGCAGACCGGCACCGAATAGGGCCCCCTGCTGATCGCCAACAACGGCGAAGACTTCGAGTTGGCTGCCCTTGCAGAGTGTGGTGCCAAGGGGAGTGACGAGGTTGGGCAGGTCTTGCCAATGGAGGTGATCGAGGCCGAGGCGGCAGAGCATTTGCCGATGCCAGCCGCCCTGGGCTAGGTTTAGCAGGCCGATGGCCATAGTGGGGTGGATGCGCGGGGCGGTGTTGGTGAGCATGGCGGCCATGGCGTCGCCTATGGTGGCGGGGACGCCTTGGGCGGGAAGATTGCCTGTGCGTTTCAGCGCATGGAGCAGCAGGCTGGTGGAGCCTGGTTTCAACTCGTTGCCAATTTCGGGCAAGATGTCTGCCAGTAGCGTGGTGGCCTCTTGCAGCAGCGTGTGGCCGGAAGCGGCGGGCAGTGTGGCGCGCTGGTCGCGCCAGGAGAGGTAGCGGGTGAGGGGTTGGCCTTGGGTGTCACAAACCACAGCGCCACCCATCTGCCCACAGAGGTAAAGGCGGTTGGCGCTGGGGGCCTGTTGAACCAGAGATTCTAGGACTTGGCGGGTGGCGTGGAGAACCTGGTGGGGATCGATCTCAAAGCAACCGGGCGGTAGGCCAGTGACCGGGTGGGGGAATGGAGCCTTGGCCAGGGCCCCCACCAGCGGCTGGCCGGTGGGGGTATTGCCCAGCACGGCCCCCTTGATGGTGGTGGAGCCGATGTCGATTCCCAGTGCGGTCATTAGCCGATGTTTTCCTCGATCACTGGGTTGGTGAGTTTGCCAATTTTTTCGATCTCGATGGTCACGCTGTCGCCGGCCTTCAGGAAAACCGGTGGGGTGCGGGCGAAGCCGACGCCGTGGGGTGTTCCGGTGAGGATGACGGTGCCGGGGTGGAGGATGGTGCTTGCGGACAAAAACTCGATCAGGGTTGGGATATCGAAAATCATGTCGTTGGTGTTCCAGTCTTGCATGACCTCGCCGTTGAGGATGGTGCGGATGGAAAGGTTGTTGGGGTTAGGGACCTCGTCGGCGGTGACAAGAACCGGGCCCAGTGGGCAGAAGGTGGCAAAGGTTTTGCCACGGCACCATTGGCCGCCCCCGCCGTTACGCTGCCAGTCGCGAGCGCTGACATCGTTGGCGCAGGTGTAGCCCAGCACATGATTGAGTGCATCTTTTTTGCTGACATTGTGGCAGGTTTTTCCGATCACCACGGCCAGTTCGCATTCGTAGTCGACGGAATCACTATTCAACTTGCGTGGCAAGACGATAGGGTCGCCCGGGTTTTGCAAGGTGCCGGAATTCTTGAAGAACAGCACCGGATTTTCGGGAATAGCCTGTTTGCCTTCCTCGGCGTGCTTGCGGTAATTGAGGCCGATGCAGAGGATATCGCGGGGTTCAAGCGGGGCGAGGAGTTTTTCGACCTTGAGGGTTTCGTTGGTGTCGGTTTGCTGGCCGAACAGATCCCCTTCGAGGCGGGTGACCCTGCCGTCGAGGTGTTGTTTGCCCCAATGAACATTGCCACCCGATTTGAACCGAACAATCTTCACGATCCCTTACCCCCGCATCCCGGTTGCATTCAGGAAACATCCGGCCTACTGACCGAATGCGTAAGGGAACATAATAACAAAGTTGCCAGTCTTTTTCTGTGGTTATGGAATGGAGGCTTTTGCCCGGGTAACATTCTCTTGACAGGGAATTGCGGTAAGGGCCTGCGAATAGGCCATTTTGCGATTTTTCATGGCCTGGGAGTGTGTGAAAATGGATGGCATGCTCTGTTTGGCCCTGTGCTTGGCACCTTCTTTCCAAGCTAGCCAAGTTGAAAAAAAGCCTGAGGTGGCTGTTAAGCCAGTTGCCAAACTTCCCACAGAATATGATGCGGGCAAAATTGAATTTTACATTCGCCAAGCCGCCCAGGAGCAAGGTTTTGTAGGCTTGGAGATGGTGGTGATTCGGAATGGCAAACCTTCGTTGGGGTTTGGTTTTGGCAAGAGCTTGGCCAAGGAATTAAAGAACGCAAAGGATTTGACACCCGATGAGCCATTGGCCATTGGTTCTGTGAGCAAGCAGTTCACTTGTGCGGCGCTGCTGCTTTTGGCGCAAGACGGGAAACTGGCACCAACCGACAAGGTTTCTCGCTGGTACCCAGACCTTACCAATGCGAATACGGTCACCTTGCTGGATCTGATGAACCACACCTCGGGCTATACAGACTATTACCCTCTTGATTTTGTGGACCGAAGGTTGGCCAAGCCGATTTTGCCAGACGATCTCATTCGGCAATATGCAATAGGTAAGGTGGATTTTGAACCGGGAGCGAAATATTCGTACTCGAACACAGGCTACACCATTCTGGGGCGGGTGATCGAGAAAGTTTCGGGGAAGCCCTTGGGCGTATTTTTGCGCGAGCGATTGTTCTTGCCTGTGGGAATGAAAACCGCCAGTTTTGAGCCAGAGACCGACGGTTTGATCATGGATGGAGCTCGGGCACAAGGTTATCGGGCTTTGGGAATTGATGGCAGTGAGCTCGCGCCGCCCGAGGGCCGGGGGTGGCTTAACGGGGCTGGGGGTGTGTGGGCCTCGGCCAATGATTTGGGCAAATGGGCGATGGCGCTCATGGAGGGCAAATTGCTGGATGCAAAGCATTTGGAGCTGATGACCAAGCCCCGGCTATTGAACAACGGCAAAAAGTCGAATTATGGTTGCGGATTGACGGTTCGGGAAGTGAATGGCGAGGTGGTTTGGGGGCATACCGGGTCGATCAGCGGGTTCCATGCCAACCTGACGATGGTGCCGCGCACCAAGACGGTGGTAGTGACGCTGGCAAATGCCGAGCATTTGGATGATGGCAAGCTGCACCGGGAGGTAGTGGGTTTGGCGCAAAAGGAACCTTCCAGCATTCCCACGGTGAACGGGCTGAAACCGGTGGAGCAGGCAAAAATTTTGGTGGCGGAACTGAGAAAGGGAGAGATCGAGGCGAAAAATCTGGGTGAGGAATACAAGGTGTTCATGACGCCTGAACGCCAGGGGGCCTATTCACGCAAGCTGAAGGAGCTGGGCGAACCCAAATCGGTTCAGGTGGCCTCGCAGCAAGAACGCGGTGGGATGGAGGTTTCGATGCTGAGGCTGGTGTTCAAGGATGGGACAGTGCTGCTGGGCAGCCTGTACCGGAAGCCAGATGGCACGGTTGAGCAGTTTTTGCTGACCCGGGAATGACATGCCTGGGAATGATATTAGGGGTAGTTGAGAAGGTGTTTGTCCGTATTGAGCAAGATTGAAAAGGTGATTCTCATGCAGCGTTTAGCCGTTTTGGCGTTTTTGGTAGAGATGGCGGTGACATCTGCGGCGATTCGGGCCGAAAACTGGCCTGAGTTTAGGGGGCCGGACCGTCAGGGGAACTCATCAGAAAAGAATCTGCCCCTGAAATGGAGCCAGCAAGAGAACATCCGTTGGAAGGCACCCATACCGGGAGACGCATGGTCTACTCCCATTATTTGGGGTGACCGGGTGTTTCTCACAACTGCGACCGACAAGGGTGAGTCGTGCCGGATCATTTCGCTGGAGACCAAAACCGGCAAACTCCTTTGGGACAAGGAAGTATTTCGCCAGAAGCCGCGCAAGAAGGAAACCCGAAACAGTTATGCAACGCCATCGCCTGTCACTGATGGCGAGCGGGTTTATGCGGTTTTTAGTGATGGCAGTTTTGTAGCGGTCAATTTTGCAGGGGAAACCGTTTGGACCAACAGGGACCACCCATTTTATAGCCAGCATGGGCTGGGGGCATCGCCGGTGCTGAGTGACGGGGTGTTGATCATGACCATGGATGCCAGTTCGGAAGGGGAAGACAAACTGGTGGGCTGGCAAACACCGTGGGATAAATCCTACATGTTGGCTTTGGATGCCAAAACCGGGAAAGAGCGCTGGAAAACCATGCGCGGGGTCAGCCGCATTTCGCATGGAACTCCCACCCTTTGGACCGGGCCCGATGGCAAGGTGCAGGTTGTCAGCGAGGCGGGGGATGTGGTGCAGGGGTTTGACCGCGACACGGGTGAAAAACTGTGGACCAGCGAGGTGGCTGGTGAGGGCAAGGTGCCTTCGACACTGGTGGCGGAAGGCAAAGTGTTCACAGCGGGTGGATTTCGCGGGCGTGAATCGATCAAGGCATTCAAGCTGGGAGGCAGGGGCGATCTGAAAGAGGCGAACCTGGTTTGGGAGCAAAAGAAGGGGAATCCTAAAGTGCCTTCCATGGTTTATGTGAAGCCTTTCCTTTTCACCGTGAATGACACCGGTTTTGCCACCTGCCTGAAAGCAGATACGGGTGAGGTTGTTTGGAATGAGCGGGTTAGCGGCGGTTTTTCGGCCTCGCCTGTTCATGCTGACGGGCGGATTTATTTGTTGGACAACAATGGCGACACCACGGTGATTGCGGCCGGGCCCAAGTACCAGGTGCTGGCGAAAAATCCTTTGGGTGAGCCTGTGCAGGCATCGATGGCGGTATCTGGTGGCCGATTGTTCATCCGGACAGGAAAGCACCTGTTTTGTGTGGGTGCTGGCGGTGACTGATGGGGTATTGATTGGCAGGCAGTGGTTGGGATTTGGTTGGGCAAAGTAAGGCCAAAAGTAGGATTTTGCTACTATTTGCATGGTCTATTAAATTATTTGCTGTGCTCTTTTGGCTTGGGGCAGGATGTCATTGCGCTTGCATGAAGGCGCGGAAGATTCGTAGTTTGCCGTAATTGATTTCGCCTGAAAGTTTTTCGAAAACCGGGGTAAGGGCTGGAGAATCGACACTGGCAAAGGCCACACGCATGCGTTCGGCCTCTTGTGGGGTGTAAAAGGCGGCCGGGTCGAGTGGCTCGCCTTGTTCAATGGCCTGGGCTAGGTGACCTTCGATAGTGGGCAGCGAAAAACCCCGGGCTAGGGCGATTTCTGCGATGCTATCGCCTGCGCGGAAGAGGCTGAGGGTTTCGAGGATGGTGGAAGCCAACCCTGAGCTGGCGGTGAATTTCTTTTTGGCTGCGGTTGGCGGGGTTTTTGGTTCGGAGAATTCTTGTCGCGGGTTGGCACTGAGCCATTCTTTTACCCCCGCCATGAAAGTATCGCCAAACTCGGCAAGTTTTTTTTCCCCCACGCCGGGAATTTTCAAAAAACCGTTGGGTTTGGTGGGATAATTTCGGGCGATATGCCGCAAGGACACATCGGAAAAAACAACATAGGGAGGCACATTGCGGGCATCTGCCAACTTTTTGCGAATCAACCGCAGCTTGGCAAACAATCCATCGTCGCACTGGATGTCGCCGGCCTTGGCAGCGTTAGTGCCTTGGTTTTGGCTGATAGTGGCAGTTTGTGCCTTTGGCCTGCGGGTGAGCAGCACGGGGGTTCGTTCGCGCAGTGCTTTCATTCCCTGATCTGTGAGGCTGACGGTGGGGAAATCATCGGCACCCACCTCAGCCAGGCCCAACTGTGCCAACTGGCGTCCCAGACTGATCCACTCCTCCTTGGGCTTTTCCTTGCCGATGCCATAGGTGGTGAGGGTTTCGTGTCCCCATTTGCGAACCCTTTCGGTGTTTGCGCCCACCAAGACATCTGCGATATGCTGCCAACCCACAGAGAACCGGCTTTTCTGACTGATGCGATAGACGCAGCTCAACAGCTTTTGCGCCTCCAGGGTGCAATCATGGGTTTCGCCTGGTTCGAGGCAATTATCGCAGTTCCCGCAATTGCCATGAGGCCATTCCTCGCCGAAATAGCGGAGCAAATGGGCTCTGCGGCAGCCAACATCCTCGGCAAACGCGGCCATTTGTTCCAGTTGGCGGCGGGCCAATTTTTTGGCCTGTTCGTCGGTTATTTCTTCGAGGAAGCTTTTTTGTTTCACCATGTCGCCGCGCGAAAAAAGCAAGATGCATTCCGCGGCCAGGCCGTCGCGCCCGGCGCGGCCGGTTTGTTGGTAGTAGCCTTCGACATTTTTTGGCAATTCGGCGTGGATGACATAGCGCACATTGGGCTTGTTGATCCCCATACCGAAGGCGACCGTGGCGCAAACGATTCGGGCTTCATCGCGGATGAAGGCCTCTTGGTTTTTGGTACGCTCTTCAGGCTCCATGCCGGCGTGGTAGGCGATGGCTGTCATACCTTGTTCGCGCAGCATGGTGGCCATGCTTTCGGCACCTTTGCGGGACTGGCAATAGATGATTCCCGAATCATCCGCCCTGGCGGAGGCGAATTCCCAGACCTGTTTGGCGGCCTTGCTTTTGGGAACAACCCGGTAGCCGAGATTTGGCCGGTTGAAGCTGGAAATGAAAACCGAGGGGTCGCACAAGCGGAGTTGCCCGATGATGTCGGCTCGGACCTGGGGAGTGGCGGTGGCGGTGAGGGCGATGATGGGGACTTCGGGGTGGGCGGCGCGAAGCTGGTTCAAATTGCGATAATCGGGCCTGAAATCGTGCCCCCATTCGCTGATGCAGTGGGCCTCGTCAACCACCAGGGCCTCCACCTGCCAGCGGGCCAAATGGCTGAGAAAGTCACCTAAAAGAATCCTTTCGGGAGCTATATAGAGAAGCTTGAACTTGCCGGCATTGAGATCCTTGAACCGTTGCCTTTGGGTGGCGGCATCGAGCGATGAGTTCAGGAAGGTGGCGGCGACGCCTGCGGCCTCAAGCTGGTCGACCTGGTCTTTCATGAGGGCGATCAGGGGTGAGATGACCACGGTCAAGCCGGTTCGCACCAATGCGGGGAGCTGGTAGCACAAGCTTTTTCCCGCACCTGTTGGGAGGATGGCAACGGTATCTTTGCCGGCTAGAGAGGCCCGCATGATTTCATGCTGCAGCGGGCGGAAATGGTCGTAGCCGAAAACCTGCTTCAGCAGGGCGGGCAGGCGTTCAGCAGGCTCATTTTGAGTAATATGAACTCTTGTTTGCATGTTTTATCCACGAAGCAACGGCGCGGCTTTTTTGGTGAACATTTGAACATATTAGCTAAAACAGGGGGTGATGCAAAGGTGGCCACGGGCATAGGGTGATGGCATGCAGCTGGGTGGCAAGAAAATATTTAGTTAGGTCCGAAGAAAATTTTGGCCAGTGCCACTAAATCGTGATGAATCAATGGGTTAGTTTATCCAACCGACAAAGTTGTCTTATTTTAACCTGCTTTCTCATGAAACCCAAACGGGCCATTCGTTGTCTGAGCCCTAGGATATTCACCTCATTGATTTGGTGGGCCCTGGGTAGGGCCTATACAAGGAGGTTTGAATGATGAGCCGATATTTGATGGGCCTTGTGGCAATTGCCTTGGTCGCTGGTATTTCCCATGCTGGGCCTCTTGGGTTTTTGAAGAATCTGCGCCAGCGCCCGCAAGATAATAACCAGCAAACCCAACAAGCTGCAGAGAAATCTGCCCCAGCCCAATCTGAAGCACCTGCCTCTTCGGGGGCGGTCAATGGCATCAATGCCATCAATCAGGGCATTCGCCAAACCTTCAACCGGATGAGCCGGCCTTTGAGCCGTCCGGCAGCGAATACCAACTGACCCAACTGCCCATGATGCCCATCCGGTCGGATGGCGAAAACAGAGCCGGGCCCTTTCCCACCACGATGGGAAGGGGCCCGGCTCTGTTCATGACTCACTTAGCTTTTTCATCTTTCAAGCGGGGGTTAGATGCGTTGCCCCTAGCGTACCGGGTATTGACTTGATTGACTGGCGACTGCTTAAGGTTTAATTTTTAAGTAGGTTTTTATAGTTACTTATTTTTATATTTACCTATCAAAGGGGAACCCAATGCTCACCACCATGGCAATGGCTGCAGTTTTTTGCTTGGGGGCGGATGAAGTGGCCACCCAGTTTATGCCCAGCGGTATCACGCCCAAGGTCGGTGGTTACATGCCGGTTAGGGCCGTGATGGGTACCAAGGCGGATGGTGTGAAGAAGGCACCTGAAGGACTTTCGGCGGCCAAATACGGCAAGATCAAGTTTGGTGAAAAAAGCTGGGTTTTCATTCTGGATGAGCCTGAAGGCAAGCCCGCCAAGCTGTTTGTTGATAGCAACAACGATGGTGACCTGACGAATGACCCCGAGACCAAGTGGACAGGGGCCAAAAATGGCCAGTTCACCATGCACAGTGGCAACTGCAAGGTTGACTTGGGCGATGGCAAAATTGGCAGTGTGAACCTGTACCGTTTTGACCCTAAAGATGCCCAGCGGGCAGCCCTGAAGGAAACGGTTTTATTTTACAACGACTTTGGCTACGAACTGACCCTCGAACTTGATGGGAAGAAATTCACCACTTTCACCGGGCCTGAGGCCAAAACACCCCTTTGGATCGACCGGGACGGGAACAAGAACCGCAGTAGCAAGTATGAGATGGTGACCCTGGGCAAGCCTTTCAATTTTACCGGAACCACTTATGTGTTGAGCCGTGAAGGTGAAAAGTTCAAGCTTGCCAAGGCTGACAAGGAACTTCCCAAAATGGAGCTTGCGCCCGACCTGCGGGTTGGCAAGAAAGCCATCCCTTTCACCATGGACGGACTGGATGGAAACAAGGTTGATTTCCCCAAAGGCTATGCGGGCAAGCTGGTTTTGGTCGACTTTTGGGCCACTTGGTGCGGGCCATGCATCGCCGAGATTCCGAATGTGAAAAAAGCCTATTCCGACTGGAACGGCAAGGGCTTCGATGTGTTGGGCATCAGCTTTGACAATGAGGGCGAGAAGGAGAAGGTGGAGGAGTTTTTGAAGAAAAAGGACCTTACCTGGAAGCAGATATATGAGGGCAAGGGATGGAAGACTACGCTGGGTGAAAAATACGATGTGACTGCCATCCCGTTTGTATTGCTGGTGGACGGCGACACGGGCGAGATTTTGGCCACCTCGAAGGAATTGCGCGGTCCGGGCCTTTCCGAGTTCATTGGCAAGCAACTGGAGAAGAAGAAAAAGCCGGCAGCCGAGTGAATTGCGCCGAGCGCTGATTAACGCAGGCCCGGGGCGATAAACGCCCCGGGTTTGTCTTTTGGCATGGTTTTTTCGTTCGGCAGTTAGCGCATTTTGGGGCGATATAGGCCGAAGCCTGAAAGCCTTGGTTTGGGGTGGTGGTATGCTTCAGGTTCTTTAAAGTCGGGGTTCAGGTAGACAGATAGCCCGTAATGTGTGGGGTGTTGGGATGAAGGATTTGTACCGAGTGTTTTTTGGCATTTTTATTGGGATATTGTCTGCTTTTATCATGGTTTTTGCGGTGGAGGTGTTCAGTGCTTTTGTGTATCCCCTCCCTGAGGGATTCATGGGGACCAAGGAGGAGATGTGCCAGCATGTGGAGAAATATCCCGATTGGGTGCTGGGAATAGTTGTTGTGCTATGGGGTTTAACCGCATTTGTCGGGACTTGGCTGGCCCAAAGGATTGGTTCCATTTGGGCATCGGGCGTGGTGGCCATTCTTATTCTGTGGGCTTTGGGATTCAATTTGAACATGCTTCCGTACGCCTCATGGTTCAAGGGGACCATGCCTGTTGTGGCGCTGATTGCGATTGCCCTTGGGATTTTGAGGGGAAAGGGTGGCAGGGCCAAGCCGCCTTTGAAATCAGACCATGCAATTTCAGGCTGAGGATGCTGGTTACTGGTTGGCGGATTTTTGCAAAACAGAGGCCCACTCGTGCAGCCCCATCGGATGCTCAACTCGCTTGGGTTCGTTGGTCCAGGTCCAGCCGGTGGAAAATAGTTTTTGCATTTCTCCAAGAGGGCAAGCGAACGGTGGCCCTTCAGCGGCGTCTGTTTGCATGAACAGGGCGAACAATTTCCCCTGTGGTCGCAGCCAGCTTGCGATCAGTTGCTCGTAGGTTTCACGCTTTGCAGGATCAATGGCGCATAAGCAGGTTTGTTCGTAAATGGCATCAAAAAGTTGTGTTGGGCAATATTGAAAAATGTCGGCCTGAACCACCTCGGCTTTGAGTTGGTGGTGCTTCAGTTGGGACTGAAGGCTTTGGACGGCTGAATCGGCATAGTCGACTGCGGTTACCTGAAACCCCGCCTTGGCAAGTGCCAAAACTTCGTGGCCCCGACCACAGCCGGGAACAAACCTGAACCACCTCGGCTTTGAGTTGGTGGTGCTTCAGTTGGGACTGAAGGCTTTGGACGGCTGAATCGGCATAGTCGACTGCGGTTACCTGAAACCCCGCCTTGGCAAGTGCCAAAACTTCGTGGCCCCGACCACAGCCGGGAACAAAAATGGTACACGGCTTGAGGGCGCCTGAAGCAAGCCATTCGAGGAGCATCGGGCTTGGACCACCGCGATCCCAACCGGTTTTGCCCTGGTTATAGCGGTCTTGCCAGTATTAGGGGGAAAGGCCAGATTTTTCGTGGTTATTCATGATGCGATGGCTCTCGGGTTGATGGCCGGATTTGAAATATAATTTAGGAATAATTTGGTTTGGTGAATAATGTTCGTTATCGGGGAAAAGTCATAGCGGTTAGTTGTTGAGGTACCAGTTAGCAGAAACCGGCCAGACTGGAATGACCTTTGGTTTGGCAGTGGTTTTTGGAAGTTTTGCCCAGTTTTGCAAAGGAATGTGGAAGTATTTGCCTAAATTTGTTGATTTGGGCTAGGTGGTAGGAGATGCCAGAAAAACTCCATTTGCTTGATTTCGGGGTAGTCGTTGCTATAAATGAAAGACTTGGAAAATAATTTCCAAAAGGAACGTTGCCTAAAGCCAATCACCCGATCACCAACCCGACGAGGGGCGCTGCGACGGCACAACGATGTGCCTGCCAGGCTCGATGGGGTGGAAAAATATGAGCAACGGCGCCCGTTCATTGGTTTAAGGAGACTATGAACGTGACCGCCGTTGCAGCTAAGACTTCTACTTTTAAAGATTTTCATGTCGCCGATATGGCGCTTGCGCCTTGGGGGCGTCGCGAAATCGCCATCGCCGAGACAGAAATGCCCGGCCTGATGGCCATCCGTGACGAGTACGCCGCGAAGCAGCCCCTGAAGGGTGCGCGCATCACGGGCTCGCTGCATATGACCATCCAGACCGCGGTGCTGATCGAGACGCTGAAGGCGCTTGGAGCCGATGTGCGTTGGGCATCGTGCAATATTTTTTCCACCCAAGACCATGCAGCCTCGGCAATTGCTGCGGTTGGTATTCCAGTGTTTGCCTACAAAGGCGAAACCCTGAAAGAGTATTGGGAATACACCCACAAGATTTTTGAGTGGGCTGATGGTGGCTTTACCAACATGATCCTGGATGATGGTGGCGACGCGACGCTGCTGTTGCATCTGGGTGCCCGCGCTGAGAAGGACATTCATGTCCTTGACAAGCCGGGTAGCGAGGAAGAGCAAGTGCTGTTCGCAGCCATCAAGGACCGAGTGGCCAAGCAGCCCACTTGGTACTCCGAGAGGCTTGCAGCCGTGAAGGGTGTGACCGAGGAAACCACCACCGGCGTTCACCGTCTTTACCAGATGCACAAGCGTGGCGAACTGAAGTTCCCCGCCATCAATGTGAACGACTCGGTGACCAAGGCGAAGTTCGACAACCTGTATGGTTGCCGTGAGTCGCTGGTGGACGGCATCAAGCGCGCCACCGATGTGATGATTGCCGGCAAGGTTGCCGTGGTGGCTGGCTATGGCGATGTGGGTAAGGGTTCGGCCCAAGCTCTTCGGGCGCTTTCGGCCCAAGTGTGGGTGACCGAGGTCGACCCCATTTGCGCGTTGCAGGCAGCCATGGAAGGTTACCGCGTGGTGACCATGGAATACGCGGCTGACAAGGCTGACATTTTCGTGACCGCTACTGGCAACTACAAGGTTATCACTCACGCCCACATGGCGAAGATGAAGGACCAGGCAATTGTCTGTAACATTGGCCACTTCGACAACGAGATCGATGTGGCATCGCTTGAGAACTACCTGTGGGAAGAGATCAAGCCCCAGGTTGACCACGTGGTTTTCCCCGACAAGAAGCGGATTATCCTGCTTGCCAAGGGTCGTTTGGTGAATCTGGGCTGCGGCACAGGCCACCCCTCCTATGTGATGAGCTCATCGTTTGCCAACCAGGTTTTGGCGCAGATCGAGCTGTGGCAGCACAACGCCAAGTACCCGATCGGCGTGTATGTTCTGCCCAAGAAGTTGGATGAGCATGTGGCCCGTTTGCAGTTGAAGAAGCTGAATGCGCAGTTGAGTGAGCTCACCGCTGAGCAGGCCGCCTACATTCATGTGCCGAAGGAAGGCCCCTTCAAGGCCGAGCAATACCGTTATTAATCGTCCTGCATTGGCCCCTTGACAACCAAACGCCCGCCGAATTCTTCGGCGGGCGTTTTTGTTGGTGGCCCTACTGCAAGGCCTGCGGCTTAGGCAGACCAAGGGGCGAGTGGGAAACGCGAAGCCTGAAACAGTCAAAGCATGCAATTGCATGGGGGCCGCGAGTTGTGGTGGGTGGCTATGCCTTTTTGACGAATTCCGATTTCAATTTCATGGCGCCAAAACCATCGATTTTGCAGTCGATGTCATGATCGCCCTCGACCAAGCGGATGTTCTTGACCTTGGTGCCCACCTTGACGGAACCGGAGGCGCCTTTCACCTTCAAGTCTTTGATAATCAAAATGGAATCGCCGTCTTTCAGCTCGTTGCCGAAGGCATCCTTCCAGACCCGCTTTTCCTCGGTGGCTTGGGTCAGGGCACTGCTCCATTCATGGCCGCATTCGGTGCAGACAAAATTGCCACTGCCTTCATAGGTGTGTTCGGATTTGCAATTGGGGCAGGGGGGAGTCTCGTTCATGGTTTTGTTTCTTGGTAGCGGTGTGGAAGTGGCAGATTGAGGCTTGGGGCCCTCGCCCGAGGAAAGGTTCGTCAAGGGGGTGTGTTTGAAAATGAGTCCATCAGCCACGGCCTCGTGAAACAGAATCATTTTACTGGTTTTGGAGATTATCAAAAAGAAAGCCGCAAGCTCTTGTTCTAAAAAAGTTTGCGGCTTTTGAGTTGAGAATCGGGAGGACAGGACGGCTATTGAACTTTTTTCGGGCTCATGTGGCGACGGGACGAGGTCGTTAATCTCCCTTGTTCAAGCACTTGTAAGTTGAGCATCAAACAGGCTGCGGGAAAGCACCCCTCGTCATCGTGGTCAAACTGCCTCGGTCAATAAGAGCAATCAGGCAATCCTGTATGCGGAGTACCACCGGCGACCGACTACTTCGCAAGGGCAGCACCTGGCGTTTTGGTATGCGCGTGCTGCGGGAAGTCGAAGGTCAACACAAGCGGTTCAGTTCCAGTGTTCTCGATTTCCACACCGCCGTTATCAAGCGCCGCCTGAGTGATGAATCCGATTTCGGGATAGATCTCGCCGAGAATCATATTTTGGTGATAACGCACTTCGAGCTTTCCAATGCGGCCGCTTCCGCGGTTCGTGTGGAACAACGCTGGACACTCGGGGTGAAAATTCGTCTTCGCGCCAGGCTGCACGGTGAGCCGGAGAATCGAGCACTTCTGGTCGCCGAGAAAATCACCGTAAACGATCCACTTTGCGTCGACTCCGTGGCCTTTAAATTCTTCGGCAGGGATCGCCGGACGCGAATTCTTCAGCACGAAGTCTGGGTCCTGGTTCGCTGCGAAATCGAACTTTTCTGCCAGGTAATCCCAGTCTTCGTGATGGGCTCTGGGATAGTCCACTTCCCGGCAAGCGTAAAACGCGTCTGCTGCGCCAATGCGTCCGTCGAGTGTAAGGTCCTCGGCCAAGAAGTGCTCATCCATCGTGACGTGCAACTCGTGCGTGCAAAGGTTCGTCGGTGAGTGCAACACACCATTCGGCATCACGAAGCCGTTGTCAAGTTGCATCATCACGTGCGGTGACAAGTGGCGAATCCCGTTATACTCGCCCTTTCCGAAGCGCTTCATGCAGGCAAGGAACTGCTCCTTCGTCACGAAAGCGTACAGACCCATCGCCGTGGTGTGATAATGCGATGCACTCACTCCGGGATTGTCGAAAGAATTGATGTCATACACTTCCCACTTCGCCCAGTGAAGGTGGTGCGGAATCGGATTCAAATTGTCAAACTTTTTTGACACAATCGGCCAAGTCGGGTTGCCAAACAGCTTTTTCGAAAAAGCTGTAATCTTGTCACCGATGACAGCCTTCGGGTTGGCGGCGATCAAATCCTGCAGCGAGATGACTTGCCCATTCGAAGTGAGGGCATGCGCTTCTCCTTCGCGAAACGGTGCCTTCTTCGTCCGCGTATCGATGACACCCGTCACGATGGGAACGGTGCAACACATCCAGAGTTCATCGAGACCGGTACCGTTCATGTAGTCCGGATAGTACGATCGCGCATCAAGGCGAAGGCGTTTACCTGGGGTACAAAATGTCCGGCCGGCGTAGCGGTGCAGAAGTTGCAAAACCCCGCCGTACTTATTAAGGCAGCCATCGAGAATCGAAGCCGTTCCCACGCCGGTTCCGTCGATCAAATCGTGTTTTGGGTACTCGTGCAGTTTATCCTTAAGAATTGACGTCGAAGCAGCCATGGGAATTGCCCCTCAATGACCTTAAAAGAAGCGTGTCGGTTCCAAAACATCTTGGAGAGACGAAAGTATTTTGATCTTGCTAAAACACCCTGAGGCTGACGAAAGACAGAATTTTTCGGGGTCTTAGCAAAAGAAAGAGTATATGGGAAAAGGTGGCGGGAGGGAATGGTATTTGAATTAGAGTAACACACGAGCCTGGATAGGATCACCGGTGCGGCAGCTTTGGCAATCGGGAAGTGAAGGGGTACAATTACAAAGTCTTTGGTTTTCGGGAGTTAACCTCCAACTGGCAGAAGTCATATGTTGCGGATTTCGCTGGTTGGGAAGAAGGCTCCTTGCCCCAGCCATGGTTTTATCCCCTACCTGTCTTGAACCATTATTGGCCAGGAACCTTGCAATGTATCGCCATAACGCCTTCAATCTTACGCCTTTTGTGATGGTTTTTGGGCTGGTGGTTTTCATTTCTGCGAGGCACCACTATGCCCGCGGGCAGGAGCCTGGCCTGAATGCCGTACTTCGACTTCCAGAAGGGGTGAAAATGGAAGCCTTGTCGGACCCCAAGGAGGCGGCCAAGGTGGCTGACCGGATGGAAAAGCTCTATCCGGTACCTCGCTCAGAGGCTGCCCAGATGCTAATCGCCATCCTGAGAGGCTCCCAACTGGAGGGGACCGACGGCTGGTTTGGCCCGGCCAGTTCAAAATATGGGTATGCGTGGCTAGCGAAACTGTGCGGGGTGGATCCCAAGGACAAGGGAATCCCCAAAGGCAAATTCACTGGTGCGAAGGGGCTGTTCGACCGCTTGGACCGAGACGGGGATGGTGCTATCACCGAGAGGGACCTCGACTGGTCTGACCGCAACCCAATGGTCATGCAGGCGAACTTTCTCAACCGGATTTTCAGACGGGTGGATGGCAGTGGTGACGGCCATTTGACTAGGGAGGAACTGGACGCGATGTTTGACCGTCTCTCCCGCGGTAGGGATCACTTCACCGCAGACGATTTTCGCCAGGCATTTCTGCCCCGAGGTTCGGGTGGTTTCAGCCCGGGCGACGCCCCCACCATTCCAACTTTGGTGAAGGGCTTATTCGCGGGTGAAATCGGCTCCATGGGCGAGGGCCCCGCGGTGGGCGACAAGGCTCCGGATTTTTCCCTGGAGGTGGCGGAAGGGCAGGAACGGGTCCAACTCTTTTCCCTGATCGGCAAAAAGCCGGTGGTTTTGTGTTTTGGTAACTTCACATGCGGGCCATTTCGGGCGCTCTATCCGGATGTGGAGGCGGTTTTTGAGCGCTACAAAGACAAGGCAAATTTCGTGATGGTGTATGTGCGGGAAGCACACCCGGCTGACGGCTGGAAAATGG
>Ga0315905_10002572_pt1 | contig 19078 bp, 17 predicted proteins | sample LakEriMetagenome_5_FD_203522 | JGI IMG/M metagenome (GOLD analysis project Ga0315905, IMG submission 203522) | Freshwater fungal communities from buoy surface, Lake Erie, Ohio, United States - Buoy 4 MA121 | ecosystem: Environmental > Aquatic > Freshwater > Lake | place: USA: Lake Erie, Ohio... | reverse complement strand
ATTACCACAATCAAAGATGGAAAAGTACCTGCCAATGTTGGGTTTCACTCCGTTCTACCCAACCTACAATTTTTTGAAAATTTTACATGAAATTAAGTGTTTTTACTTGATTACCACAATCAAAGATGGAAAAGTACCTGCCAATGTTGGGTTTCACTCCGTTCTACCCAACCTACAATTTTTTGAAAATTTTACATGAAATTAAGTGTTTTTACTTGATTACCACAATCAAAGATAGATTTTTGCTCTGTCAAAATTAAGCTATCCTTTAACATCGGATAGCCTAATTTAGATTTTCCACCCAAATAATCAAGATGCGTTGAGATTTGCTAAGGCCGCCTCAACTGTCACTTGTAGGGAAAGAAACTTTTCTAAACGAACAAGCTTAACGGTTTGGGTGACGCGGGCATTAGTGACAATTTGTAAAGTGCCATTGGCAGTTTGAGCTTGCTTGGCCAACTGTACAAGCGCACCCAATCCAGAACTATCCACAAAGTCTATTTGTGAAAGATCCAAAATTATGTGTTTTGGACCTTCATCAATTTTACTACCGAGTGTCTTCCGAAATGTTGGCTCAGAGAAAGCGTCTAATAAGCCTGTGAGGCGGAATAGCTGACAGTTATCCCGGAGTTCGCGTGTACCTCTCAGGCTCACGGTTAGATTTAGTGGTTCAGCTATAATTTCCTCCTCATGCTTTTTACTAAAAGTAAACGTTCTAGTATAGATGGTTTGTGGGCAATTTGTCCATGACTAAAAATTCGAGATTTGAGATTTGAGATTTGAGATTGTTTTGGGTTTAGGTTTTAGCACTGCTGGCATAAATCCCAGTTGTCAATGCGTAACTCCTGGCCTTTGTGGTTTAATCCGGGGGTTCAATCTCAAATCGGCAACCCAAAATCTAAAATTTATTGACGTGCTGCTTGCATTTCTAGCACAAACTGTTCAAACAGGTAATCAGCATCATGGGGTCCAGGACTGGCCTCTGGATGATACTGAACAGAAAACACAGGTAGAGATTTGTGGCGGACTCCAGCTACAGTTAAATCGTTGAGGTTTAAATGGCTGACTTCAACGGTTGTAGTTGGTAGGGAGTCTGGGTCAAGGGCAAAACTGTGATTTTGGCTGGTAATTTCTACTCGCTTTTGCAGTCCCGCCGGTTGATTTAAACCCCGATGTCCAAATTTTAGTTTAAAGGTTTCTGCTCCGAGCGCGTGACCTAAAATTTGGTGTCCCATACAAATGCCAAACATGGGTTTTTGGCTGTCTAGTAAGGCTTTGGTGGTGTTGATACCTTCTGTGACGGCAGCAGGGTCTCCAGGTCCGTTAGAGAGAAAAATACCATCTGGATTGTATTTGAGAATTTCTTCTGGTTGTGTATCGGCAGGAACAACTATAATACGACAACCATAACTGGCTAAACGCCGCAAGATATTCCGCTTGATTCCAAAGTCTAAGGCCACAACGGTAAAGGTTTCACTAATTTTAGCTACGGCTTGGGGGTTAAATTCCCAGGAGGCTGTTGTGGTTTCTTGCCATTCATAAACGGCTTTTGTAGTTACTTTTTTGACTAAGTTTAAACCTGTCATGTTGGGAGCAGCTTGTACCATTTCTAACAATTCTGTTTCATCGAGAATTGCTGTGGAAATACCACCATTCATCGCTCCACACATCCGAATTTTCCGAGTTAGCGATCGGGTATCTATACCATAAATGCCGGGTATTTGGTGCTTTTGCAGGTATTTGGGTAGGGATTGGGTGGAACGCCAGTTACTTGGTTTGTGACAAATATTCCGGGCGATCGCTCCCTGAACATGAGGTTTATTAGACTCTTCATCTTCATTATTAATACCAGTATTACCTAATTCTGGATAAGTAAAAATAACGATTTGTCCACAGTAGCTAGGATCGGTTAACACTTCTTGATATCCGGTCATACCAGTGTTAAATACGATTTCTCCAATGGCGGTCCCCGTAGCACCGAAGGACCAACCGCGATAAGTGGAGCCGTCTGCTAGGACTAATAGAGCCGGAATTGTTTCAGATAGAGGCATAGATCGTTTGTAATTGGTAATTGGAGAGATAAAGGGGTTTTATATCTTCTATAACTTATTTTTTTAGAAGACTGTAAAGGTATATTTTCTCATGGTTTATGAAGGTGGGGACTCTACAATATTCATTTCTATAATTGTCAGTTGTTCTTTCAAGTCCTGGTCGCTAGGTCTTTTAGGATATTCTTCATGGGTATAAACCCATACAGGATAGACAGAACAAGAAGCTTGATGAACAACATACATAAATCGGCCTCTACGAGAAGCGCCTTGAAGTTCCGGCATAAAAAACCGAATTTTTCTAAATTCAAAATCTGGTTTGTAAGCACCTTTAGGGAAATTCTCGCTATCTGATTCATCAAAAAACGGATCTTTGGCAAGAGTCTCTGTATAATTTTGTATCAAAGTCTCAAATGAATCTCTAGCTCTTTTGTTTTTTTGTAGTGAGTTTTAACAAGTCTAATAAGACTAAGCTTAAACTTCGGCAATGGCCTCATCGAATATATTTCGCAACCAGACACTACTATCCTCCGGCTTTACTTCTGGAATCCGTTCGTAATTTAAACGCAATTCCTCTAAAGTATCAGATAAAACAGCCTGATAACCGGGATCATCTTGCTCAATACAATCAAGAATTGTCTCAACTAAGAAATCAATAGCATGAACACAAGCATCAAAAGATTCTCGTTGGGAGGTAAGATTCAAAAAGAGCAAATAAATTTTTGATTTGAGAATCTCCAAAAACCCTGTAGCTTTCTGGGTTGGTTCAATACAAGAGTAGGCAAAATCTCTTAAGTAATCACGTTGTTCAGTCGAAAAATTGCTCCACTCGGTTTTGATCTCTCTAGATGCTTTTTTTAAATGTGAAGCAATTTCATCAAATTTTGAAGTAGAAGCAACCTTATTGCCCCGAACTTGATAAATTTGATCAAAATCAATTAAAACCGCGCTAGACATGGTTAATACCTCTACTTGTATATAAATGATAGTTTTGAATATTTCTATACCATATTCATCGGCAACCAAGAACTTTCCCGTAATTACTATACAAACAATCTTTTGCAAAAAACCATATATATACACATATTACCAGAAATTCACAATCAAAACTTTAATTTTGCAATGATTAAACGGCCAAGCATTTTTAATTTGGTGGCGGGGTTAAACTTGGTAAGAGCAGCCAGGGCGGTTAAAATATCCATTATGCTTAAATACTCTTTGTCTCGTCTAGCCCTCATTTCTTGTTCGGTTAGTTTAGCATTTCTAACTGCTGCTTGTAATCAAGATCAGCAGAAAACAACCACGGATGAATCTAAGCCATCTTTGGCTACTGGGAGTTTGGCCGCAATTCATTCTCCTAGTCAGTTTACACAACCGTTGGTTAGTCCCACATCAAACCCATTAGAATCTTCTCCAACTCAATTAAGCACTTTGGAAATGGCTCTCGATAAAGCTGCTGGTGCTAAAAGTATCAGCCAATCTGCTGTATCTGTGGATGATTGGAATTTGGTAATCAGTCTGTTTCAAGATGCGATCGCTCTCATGCAAATGATTAAGCGTAATAGTAGAAATTTCGCCTTTGCTCAAAGCCAAATTGTTGAGTATCGTCGGGAAATTGCTTATGCTCGTCAACAAGCTAAACCAACAAATTTAACATCCTCCCTTACCCAGCCACAACCAGTGATCATTGATGTTCCCAAACCACCAACTCCTATTCAAAGCTCAAAACCTCTATCATTACCTACTTCTGCCCCATTAGCAATGCTCCCTCGCCAAAATCAGGTAGTTATTGTCCCAATTAAGCGGCGGATGGGTGGTACACCAATTATTGAAGTTACTTTCAATGGTACACAACAATTTGAAATGATTGTAGATACAGGTGCAAGTGGGACAGTAATTACTCAGAAAATAGCAGCGGCTTTAGGTGTAGTACCAACGGGGAAAGCTAAGGCTAATACCGCTAGTGCTAAAGCTGTGGAATTTCCCATTGGCTACCTTGATTCCATGGAAGTCGAGGGTATGAGGGTAAATAAAGTTTCAGTAGCGATCGCTGGTACGCAATTAGAAACAGGACTTTTAGGACATGACTTTTTCGGTAATTACGATATAACTATCAAACGTCATGTTGTAGAATTTCGTCCCCAAACCCACTCAGAAGCTAATCCCTCAAGAATTGAATTAACTGTTCCAACTTTGTCCAGGGACTACCGCTTTGTAAAATTTCCTTAGCTAGAGTCACCCCCTGATCATGATTTAACCAGGGAACAACCCCGGCTACTTGCAATGCTAAGGCAGCATTTAACGCCACTATATCTTGTTGTGGTTGTGTCCCTTTTCCCTGCAAAACTTCTTTGAGAATTACAGCATTTTCTTGTGCATTACCACCCTTAACAGCGGTAATGTCAGCAGCTTTGACATTTATCTCCTGGGGATTAACAGTAGTTAAGGATACTTGGCCATCCTTCAAGATTGCCAAATCAGTAATATCACCCAAACCAGCCTCGTCTAATTTTTCTCGACCATGTAAAACAATAGCCGTTTGTGTCCCCAGGAGATGCAAAGCTTCAGCCATGGTAGCTATTAGTTTCGGATCAAACACACCAATCACCTGGCCAGTAGGATTCAGGGGATTTACTAAAGGACCAAGTAAATTAAATACGGTTCTTACCTTGAGATTTCGCCGTAAAGGGGCAACTGCTTTTAGTGCTGGGTGCCACCCCGGTGCAAATAAAAAGGTAATTCCCACCTCTTGGACTGCTGCTTGGACTTTTTCACTGGTAGCAGTCAAATTAACTCCCAACGCTTCTAAAACATCAGCGCTTCCCGTGAGACTAGAAGCAGAACGACTACCATGTTTAGCCACCCGTACACCAGCAGCAGCGACCACAAAAGCCACAGCGGTGGAAATATTAAATGTAGAAGCGCCGTCACCACCAGTACCACAAGTATCAATTAATGGCAGAAATTGGCTCTGGTCGCTTTTATTGATAGCCACGGAAGATAGAGATTTTAAAACCTCTCCCATGCCTGTTAATTCTTCAGCACAAACACCTTTAAAATTTAAAGCCATTAAAATCGCCCCGGATAATTCTGGGGGAATAGCTTCCTTTATCCACCCTTGCATTAATTCTGCTGCTTGGCTGCGGGATAATGATTGACCTTCTAATAATTGTTTGAGTAAGTTAGACCAAATAGTAAAATCCATGGTTCGGGTTTTTGATAATGTTGAATATAATTTTACCGACAAATGGCTTTTTGTTTCACGCACAGGCGCGGAGAAAGAAGGCAAAGATGAGTCTAATTTATTACACACTTAGCGACTAGAAGTCGCTACTACCAAAGTTAAACTCACCTGCATGGGTTTAAAACCTTTAAAACCTTTAATAACTTGAATTTTGTCTTAGTCTACCCAAGTAACGAAAAGTAAAGTTGCCCAAAACCGTCACAGCGAAGCCTCTTCCCTCTTCCCTCTTCCCTGTCCCCTGTTCCCTGTTCCCTGTTCCCTGTTCCCTGTTCCCTGTTCCCTGTTCCCTGTCCCCTGTTCCCTGTCCCCTGTTCCCTATTCCCTCGTCATAACGACAATTTTTAACGCCAACCTACTTAGTAATTACTAATGAATAGTTCTTGGCCTTTTTCGGCCTTTTTTTGTTTATAGTTATTCATGCCATATTGTAGTTCCCATTCAATGATATTTGCCCATTTAAAATTTTCTCTTATTTCTGGACAATCATCATAGGTAATTAACCATTTGTGGGGACATTGTTTTAAGGTTGAAGCAAATCTTTGATGATCAAATCCTGTATGTAAATCTCCTTTTTTACCATATAATTTAGATTTCTCAGCTTGGAAATAAGGAGGATCTAAAAATATGAATACCTCTGGTCCTGGCCGATTAATAATATGGCTATAATCTAAATTGGTGATTTTGATATCTGGTGTTAAGATAGTGGCTAATTTTTCCAGTCTATCTATTGATGAATTGGTAAATCTTTTGTGGAAAGATTCTAAAGAAAATCCTCCTGATTCTATAGTTCCTGAAAATGTAATTCTATTCAGAACAAAAAAGCGCGTTGCCCTTTCTAAATCTGATAATGTGTTAACATCTATATGGGCTAATTTAGCAAAGAGTAATTTTCCGTCTTGGTAATTTTCCTTAACATGACGAACTTCAGCAACTAATTTCGATAAATCAGATTGTGCTAAATGCCAAAACAGATATAATTCCGGGTTTAAATCATTAATTTCAATCTTTAAATCAGGATATTTTTGTTTAAGATAAATAAATACAGAACCACCACCAACAAAAGGTTCTCGCAACTCAGAAAACTTTTTTGGGAGATATTCAGATATTTGCTTGATTGCTTTTGATTTACCACCAGGATAACGGAGAGGACTTTTGATATTCATTGTATTTCAGCTTTCAGAAGTGATAAGATAAATTTTGCCTTCTCATATCTACAGCAAAATTACCCATCTTCACAACCTACCATATCAGCTTATGAACCGTTCAACACCCTATCAACCCTTAATATTACGAATCCTGCATGGTATCAGCGGAACTTTAGTAATTGGTGCAATTATCAGCGGGTTTCTAATTTACAACACTTTTGACAAAAGATTTGGATCTATCCCCATTCCTAAAATTAATCCTATTCAGGATATTCACGGGACATTAGCACTATTTTTCTTGATTTTACTACCATTTTTCGCCCTTTATAGTTTTCATGCCGGTAAAAGACGCTTATTACAACCAGACTCCATGCAAAATCTCACTCAAATTGGTAGACCAATTTGGTGGGTAAGTTTGCAACGGTTAGCAAATACTAAAATGTTAATTGCTGCGGTTTTAGCAGTAGTCTCTGGTAGAATGATGAAAGAAGAATGGCTACCTACAGGAGAATTTGATCATATTTGGTATTCTCTTCATTTAATAGCTTGGTTAATCATGATTTGTTGTTTAGCAATTCATGTTTTGATGTCAGCTAAAGTTGGTGGTGCGCCATTATTACTGTCAATAATATCATGGAAATTCCGCCCAGAAGATAGTCCAGGGAATTGGTATGGTCGTTTCCGTGGTTGGTTGGGTAATTTTTCTGATCATATTCAGGAAGAAATTAATCAGTTTATGGGCGGTAGTTTATTATTGAAAATAATTGAGGTGATTGTTTTGTTAGGAATTATTACCGCGTTTATTTTACCAGTGTTTTTCTCAAGTGAAAAATAAAGTCTATCTTTATCTAGGTTTTAAATACAGCAGTTATCCGTTTATGAAGTACAGATATTAATAATAAAACTCTTGTGGTGCGGGCATCTTGCCCGCATCAAGTGTACCTCACTCAAACTGAATTTGCTGTAAGTAGATAAACGGAAAAAAACCGACATAAGTAACGAAAAGTAAAATTGCCCAAAACCTCTTCCCTATTCCCTATTCCCTATTCCCTATTCCCTATTCCCTATTCCCTATTCCCTATTCCCTATTTCCTGTTCCCTGTTCCCTGTTCCCTGTTCCCTCGTCATACTGAATTTGCTGTAAGTAACGAAAAGTAAAATTGCCCAAAACCTATTCCCTATTCCCTATTCCCTGTTCCCTGTTCCCTGTTCCCTGACCACACAAGTAAATTCACAGAATCAAACCAGATTCCGATAGCGGTCAAGTAAAGCCTGTGCATATTTGCGGTGTTCTGCTACTAATTTAGGAGGTGATAATACTTGGGCTTTATCCATATAACGATAAACCCAACGACTAAATTCATTTAAAGACCGACCTGGTAAATCTACAGCATATTCTATATAAGAATATTGCCCATTTTCAATACATCCAGAGGTAATTTTTTGGCGAGGATGACGACGTTCTCCTTCTAAAATAAATTCTGATACTGGAGGATAAAAACGCACTTTTACCTCAATAAATTCCAGGTTTCCTGCTAATTCTAATCGCTGTGGTTCTAGCTTACCTAAATTTAAACCCCAGCCATTTTCTAGTAGTTTATATGCTGTAACTAAACTTTCTCTTTGTTTTTCTAAACCCCGTGGTGGTATTTTGCGGACAGGATAACAATGACTATTAAAACGGTTGATACGCCCCATAATTAAATGTCCATCTTCGCAAATTTCATGTAATAAATACCAAGCAATATCATGATATATTAACTGTAAAGGAAATACCTGAAACCGCCCAATATGATTAGAACCATATAAATCTTTGGTACGAGAAATTTCAATAGCTTGTCCCTGAATAATAGCTTGTTCTAATAATGGTAATTGATGAAATAATGTATCGCGGTTTTCTCCCTGAGTCGCCATTTCTTCGGGGTCAGTATAAATAATAGCCCGATTGAGATGTTGACGGGTAGGATAAAAAAGTTCTCCTTCCAGGGACTTATCTAAACCTCGTAATCTTTTACTAAGACTTTCATAAATGCGTCTAGCTTGGGCATCACCCTGATATTGTGCTTGAGATGCTAAAGCGTTAAATGCTACTTTTAATTCTGTTATGGAAAGCGCACCTGTTCCTAAATAATATCCCCAGCGATACATTCGTTGGTCAAGAATAGCATAACGTCTGAGGGTTTCTAAATCTTTGCGGAGGGTGGAAAGGGCTGGATATTCTGGGGGTAATTCTATCTTTAATTCTGCTGCTAACTTTTGCAGATATGCTTTTACAGAACTAATTGCATCATGATTTTCATTGTTACTAGAGTCGAGAAAATCAGGACTACCGACACCGGGATATTTTAATAATGTAGCAATTAACAGCAGCAAACGTTCAAAGGCCAAACGTTCTGTATAGGAATGGGTAGGTTTTTTAGACATGGTAAATCACTGGCAGAAATTTATAGTACATTAATCTCAGTGTAAAAAGAAAATATTTAAACTATTGGTAGAAATTGGCTGTAACTGTTGTCAATATTGCTTTAGATAAGATAACTATCATAATTTAGTTTATAGTCTTTTTCTAGCTTTTTGCTAATTCTGCGGTTATGGTAATCAACAGGATCTTGAAGTTAGCCTTTTTACACTATGTATATTTCTCGACGTTCTGCTACTTTCAGAAATGTTTCTATATCTACTGTGAATGGTGGTATTACTTTAGTGATTTTGTTAATTGCACCCTTGGGTTTAGCCGCAGTTCTTATTAATACTTTGTCGGTTACGGTAGCTACTTATATAGTGGCTAGTGCAGCAGATAGGGTAATTTTGTGGTTAGAACCCGAACAAAATGCAGAATTACAGCGAATTTCAGGTAAATGAACCACGGTTTTTGTTTCGCGCAAAGGCGCAAAGTAAGGAAGGCGCAAAGGAAGAAGGTAATCAAAATTAAATCATTTTTGATAATTCCATGCAGACCCTTTATGTTTCTGAACAGAATTGTTATGTCTGTTTACAGAAAGAAACTTTGTTAGTTAAACAAGGGGATACTGTTTATATTGAAGTACAGTTACCTTTGTTAGAACAAATTTTGATTTTTGGTCAATCGCAAATCACAACCCAAGTGATTCGTGCTTGTTTATGGCGGGATATTCCCATTGCTTATTTATCAAGAATGGGTTACTGCTATGGCAGAATTTTACCCATTTCTAGGGGATACCGCCAATTATCCCGTTATCAACAACAATTATCCCCCATAGACAGGTTAATTACTGCTAGGGAACTTGTTAAAGGTAAGTTAAAAAATAGCAGAGTGCTATTAAGAAGACAGCAGAAAAAACGAGAATCAGAACTTATAGAACGGGTTTTAGAAAGTTTAGATTATTTAGCAGCACAAGCGGCCACAGCAGATAATTTAGAACGGTTAATGGGCTTTGAAGGTGCGGGCGCGGCTCAATATTTCTCGGCTTTTGGTGAATGTCTGACTAATTCTGATTTTGTGTTTTCTGGTCGTAGTCGTCGCCCACCAGGAAACCCTGTGAATGCCATGTTAAGTTTTGGGTATCAAGTCCTGTGGAATCATCTTTTAGCATTAATTGAAATTCAAGGTCTTGACCCCTATTATGCTTGTTTACATCAAGGAAATGATGGTCATGCGGCTTTGGCTTCTGATTTAATTGAAGAGTTCCGCGCTCCTTTGGTAGACTCTCTGGTAATGTGGTTAATTAATCGCAAAATTATGGATGTTAAGGATGATTTTGAGTTTAAAAATGGGGGATGTTATTTGAATAATTTGGGTAGGAAAAAGTTTTTACGGGGGTTTTTGCAAAGAATGACGGAGGAAATTAAAACTGATCAGGAAATAAAGCAACCAAAGTGGGATTTATTAACTCAACAAGTCAAGGCTTTTAAACAGTTTGTTTATAATCCCAGTCACCATTATCAATGTTATCGAATTGATTGATTTTTTCGGATATTTGTGTTATGTTTTTGTATGTGATTTCCTACGATGTTCCTGATGATAAACGCCGGAAAAAAATAGCTGATTTATTAGAGGGTTATGGTCAGCGGGTACAGTATTCTGTATTTGAATGTCAGTTAAGTAGGGAAAAGTACAATGATTTCCGTCGTCGGTTAAGGAAGATTGTCAAGTTGGAGGAGGATAATGTCAGGTTTTATCCTTTGTCTCGACATACTCTTTCCCAGGTGGAAACTTGGGGGGTGGGTGTGCCTGTGATTGAGCCTCCGGGTTCAATTATTGTGTAAGTAGATTGGCGTTAAAAATTGTCGTTATGACAAGGGAACAGGGAACAGGGAACAGGGAACAGGGAACAGGCTTCGCCGTGAGCGTCAGCCGAACGGTTTTAGGCAACTTTACCTTTCGTTACTTATGTCGGTTTTTTTCCGTTCACCTACTTAGTTTTTCCGAAGGTCAGGTAAAATGGCTGTAATGTTGATTTTTTGGTTGGGAACTTCGGTCGCTTGCTGGGTAAGGGTTTTGGGGGGTTTTTTCCGCTGTCGGTTGGTGGTTTTAACACTTTTTTTCCTGACCTTCGGAAACTGTCTCTGGACACCTTGCTGGGTAAAGGTTTAAAATTGAGGGGTCCCCACTCGCTGGGGACATTAATTGAATGGAAACAACTGGACTTCCCAGTTTTCAGTATCCAAATCGTGGTGTCCCCACTCGCTGGGGACATTAATTGAATGGAAACACTTCACTCAATACCTCTTCTGCTGCTTCTGGATAGTGAGACAAGTCCCCACTCGCTGGGGACATTAATTGAATGGAAACCTCAATACTGACCAGTTTTGTGTGCCACTTTTCAGTCCCCACTCGCTGGGGACATTAATTGAATGGAAACCAGAAAATTTCCGTTCCCAGCAACTTCTAGATAAAAGTCCCCACTCGCTGGGGACATTAATTGAATGGAAACCTTGATATCTGGAGGAAGTTGCAGCACAGGTGTCCAGTCCCCACTCGCTGGGGACATTAATTGAATGGAAACTTACTGAAACTTTTTTAATGTTCAAATCTGCGAACAGAACGTCCCCACTCGCTGGGGACATTAATTGAATGGAAACAAATTTTCGGATGTATTCTAGTTCTCGTTTAACCGCAGTCAAAGGTCCCCACTCGCTGGGGACATTAATTGAATGGAAACGGATTGAACCATCGTATATAAATATGGAAATAGGAAGTCCCCACTCGCTGGGGACATTAATTGAATGGAAACTAAAGAAACGGAAAGTTTGTTATTTCCTTTTGATAAAGTCCCCACTCGCTGGGGACATTAATTGAATGGAAACGCTTATTATCGGGTTCTGAAACTAATAACTCATCAGTCCCCACTCGCTGGGGACATTAATTGAATGGAAACAGACAAATACGACGCTTTAGTAGCCGCTCCAACCCCGTCCCCACTCGCTGGGGACATTAATTGAATGGAAACGCCTATCCAGTGTGTCCAGTTTTCCCGATGCACCCCGTCCCCACTCGCTGGGGACATTAATTGAATGGAAACTGCCCTTTTAGAGACATATACGTAGTACAAGTTTCTGTCCCCACTCGCTGGGGACATTAATTGAATGGAAACGAACTTTCGCTAGTTGTACTAGATTTTTTGGTAGATGGTTTAGGTCCCCACTCGCTGGGGACATTAATTGAATGGAAACTTTCCCAATTTTGATCCGCGATACATTCCCTCAATAATTGTCCCCACTCGCTGGGGACATTAATTGAATGGAAACGTCTTATTGATGTTGTCTCAAAAGGTGGTGTCATTACGTCAGGTCCCCACTCGCTGGGGACATTAATTGAATGGAAACTTAAATTAGAATTTCATACTCATCAGTATCGTCACCTAATTGTCCCCACTCGCTGGGGACATTAATTGAATGGAAACATTACTAACCTAAAAAAGACATTGAATGTTAACCTGTACTGTCCCCACTCGCTGGGGACATTAATTGAATGGAAACCTCAATTTGTTGAGTATTGTCTCACCTTGTTTAGGTAATGATAGGTCCCCACTCGCTGGGGACATTAATTGAATGGAAACTTTAGATTATCTAATTTCCTCAAATCCTTATTCTCCAGTGTCCCCACTCGCTGGGGACATTAATTGAATGGAAACTATTGAGACGAAAGGTATAACTCTTCATCCCTTTTAGTCCCCACTCGCTGGGGACATTAATTGAATGGAAACCCCAGAATAGGACACTATGTTGACATTTGTATTTTTGGGAAGTCCCCACTCGCTGGGGACATTAATTGAATGGAAACTCACTAGAGAGGGCTATGAGGTGATAGATCCCTCCAGTCCCCACTCGCTGGGGACATTAATTGAATGGAAACACAACACGGCTTTTCGTCTGTTATCTGGTAGCTCAATGTCCCCACTCGCTGGGGACATTAATTGAATGGAAACATATCTGCGGCAGCCCAGATTTTATCCCGATCTTTAGTCCCCACTCGCTGGGGACATTAATTGAATGGAAACTGCTAATACAGTTAATTAAATTTACAGCCTTTATTTAGTAAACTGTATGTCCCCACTCGCTGGGGACATTAATTGAATGGAAACCACTGTAGGTAAACTCTCCTTGAGAGTTATACTTACAGGTCCCCACTCGCTGGGGACATTAATTGAATGGAAACTTCATTGCTGAGGTGTTCTATCACTGAACTATATTTAGGTCCCCACTCGCTGGGGACATTAATTGAATGGAAACGTAAAGGTACAAGCCTACCAACATAAGTCCTTTGGCAAGTCCCCACTCGCTGGGGACATTAATTGAATGGAAACCCTGCAAAAATGAAGAATGAAGAATGAAGAATGAAGAAGTCCCCACTCGCTAGGGATATTAATTGAATGGAAACGTCATGATATTGAATGCTTATCCCATAAAATTGTTCATCTTTCCCACTCGCTGGGGATATTAATTGAATGGAAACCCTGCAAAAATGAAGAATTAAGAATTAAGAATGAAGAAGTCCCCACTCGCTGGGGATATTAATTGAATGGAAACAATGACCATCAGCAGTATATATAAATACATAATAAAATATGTACTGATATTTTGAGAATCAGTACATTTTAACTATCAATCAATGTTTGGTAAGGGAAACGCTGTAACTTGATAGCAGCATAAATAAGAACCAATGTCAAAGAAAATAAAATATTTTTAATAAAGTCCTCAAAGTGACGAAAAGCTTACAGAGTAAGGGTTAGAGCAAATATTACAAAAATCTTGAGATATTTTAGATTCCTAGACAAACACTGAATCGCGCTCTTATAATTCATCTATAAGCTAGACAGGGGATCTACCGATGACAGCAGAATATTGGCGGGCTAAAATTTGGGGGTTACTACATGACCCTGTATTAAAGGCATTACATGACAATAGCGGACGGGGTAAAAATAGCTTCTATAAACAACTAGAGGTAATGAAGCCTTGGGTTGAAATTGGCAGAACCCCCGATGATTCTTGTGGTAAAGCATTAGCAAATATCCTATTAGCAGATCATGTTGCTTCAGCAAGTGATAGATCCGCCATTGGTGGTACTACGGAATTTATAAACTATGCAGAAGGTAACAACCCTGAAAAGGGATTAGAAATTAGACATTTATTATCTGGTGCAAAACAGGATTTAAAAGTTAATTTTCACCAGGAATTAATCAATGGTAAACGTGCAGATTTTTTATTTCCTAAAGAAAATGAACTAATTGCAAAAATTCCTGAACACTTACGAGAAGATATTCAAGAAAATATACCCAAGATTAAACAATTATATTGGTGGTTATGGCGTTGTTTACCTCAAGCAACCTGTGATTTATTTAAAGATAGTTCTTTAATGTTAATGCCAGCAGAAACCAGGATTCCCGATGCTTCAATTTGGAGTCATGTAAGTATGACATCAGCCTTAGCTGGTGGTTTTGCTGGATATGATTTAACATTAGATGAAATTAAAAACTGGCCAAGAGGTAAAGCCGTTTCTCATCCTTATTTAGCAGTATTTAGTTTTAGTCCAGTACAGGAACTAATTAAATCTAGTCGCAAAATGCGGGATTTTTGGGCAGGTTCTTGGTTATTACATTATTTATCAGCTAAAGTTTGTTGGCAACTAGCCAATCAATATGGACCAGATACCTTACTTTATCCTAGTCTTTATCAACAACCATTAATTGACCATTGGTTATTACAACAATATCGAGATTTTTCGCCATATATAAACCAACCATCACCAGAATCATTATTAACTGCTGGTTTTCCTAATGTAATAGTATTGGTATTACCAGAAGGCAAAGTACAAGCAGCAATGCAAACAGCCCAACAAACCTTGTTAAAAGAATGGTTAAAAGTGGGGGATTTAGTATTCAAAGAATTGCATGATAAGCGTCATTGGATGAGAGAATTAAAACCAAATCATAATAGTTGGCAAGGTTGGTTAAAATCCCAATGGCAAGTTTACTGGACAGCATTACCCATAGGTAAACCAGAAGAAGAGTTTAAATGTTCTGCTAACAAAAACAAAAATCAAGAATTTGAAAACTGGTCAAAAGCACAAAATGAAACTTACAATTTAATCAACAATAAAAATCAGCTTTTCAAAGAACAAGAAAAAGATTTATTACAAGAATCTTATCAAGTTCGTAAACAGATATATAAAAGGGGATTTAGTGCTAATATAGGTTCATGGTGGGGTTATATTTTCGACGCAACCCGCGCTAGTTTAGCATCTGTTAAAAATGCTAGAAATTGGGAACTTCCCACAGCCTTTGGACCGCGTTCTACTATTTCTGGTATTGGTCCAGTTGTCAGTTCTGGTAAAGATGGAAAAGACTGGATAACAGAAGGTGATACTAAGGAATCATGGGAAAAACATGATGCAGGTTTTTTTGATGGTACAGAACAATTAAACGCTACGGAAGTTGTCAAACGTTGTTTGCATGAAATTTTGCCTGATTTATTAGGCATAAAAAAAGAAGATATTGCAGCATCTTATCCAGATTTAACTTCTGGAGTTGCTGGATATTTGAAAGTTAATCAAAGTAATCCTGAACATAAACGTAATTTTGAAAAAGCTTGTCAAGCCATATTTGACAAATACCCTGATATCGAGAATACACTTATAGAAATGAGAGGTAAATGGGGTATTCCTTGGATGGATAAAAAACAAAATCCTAAAAAATACCATCCCCGCTTACTTAATGCAGGTTGGATATTAGAAGATTTACCCAATAGTGATCAACTCAAGGCAGAATATCGTGAAGACATTCAAAAGATAATTACCGAATACTATCCCAACAATAACCCATCAGATTGGTATGTATTAGCAGCAGGTGATGGTGATAGTATGAGTGAATGGTTAAAGGGTACAAAAATGAAAAATTATGGTGATTATATTCCCTCAACATTATCAGTGAAGTTAGAAAATTTTCCAGAGTTTTTAGCCATTCAAAAACGCATGGGACCTAGTACCCACAGTGCATTAAGTCGCGCGTTATTAGATTTTTCTAATCAATTAGTTCCCTATTTGACACAAAGCCGTTATGCAGGTAGATTAATTTATGGTGGTGGTGATGATGTTTTAGCTTATACCAATCTCTGGGAATGGGATAAATGGTTATGGGATATCCGTCAATGTTTTAAAGGTGCAAAAGACCCCCATGAAGAATTTAGTAATGATGGTGATTATTGGAAATTTAAAGGCAAAAGTGATCAATTAGTTGACCGTCCATTATTTACAATGGGAAGCACGGCTACAATTAGTTTTGGTATCGTAATTGCCCATCATTCTGTACCCTTAGCAATAGCTTTAGAAAGCCTGTGGGAAGCGGAAGACGCAGCGAAAAAACACGAATATCATCATAGTTGCCTTATACCAACTAAAAAACATGGAGAAAAAGCCTGTTTTAATAAAAAAGACGCTGTACAAGTGCGGGTACTCTACGGAAACGGAAATACCTTAAAATCCACTGCTAAATTCGATGTTTTTTCTGAATGGCAGCAATTAATCACAAATGATTTAGAAAGTGCGATATTTGAACAAGCTGCGAGTTTATGGAGTCAACACCCCGCACCGAGTTTAGAAGCTATTGTACCTTGGACAAAGGCATTTTGCGATCGCCGAGATCAATTCCAAAATGATGAAGATGCGAAAAAAGAGTTTCAAAAACAGTTAGCGGACTTTTTCACAGCGTTGTTTATTACTACCGAAACCAAACAACTAGATAATGAAATTCAAAGTTGGTTAAAACTAGCGGCATTTGTCAAACGTAACCGTGATATAAAAGTAAGAGGTGAGAATTAATGTATTGGTACAAACTCACACCATTAGATATTTTAATGTTAAGAGATGCTAAACCATTTTCACCACAAGAAAGGGCATGGGCTGGTAGTATATTTCCTCCTAATGGTCATACTATAGCTGGTGCATTTAGGGGAATATTGGGGGAAAGGAAAGACTTTAAAATTGTCGGTCCATTCCTTTGTTATCAAAACACAAAAAATACCCTATATCTTCCCCGTCCTTTAGGTTTTGTGAAATCTGTACCCCTTGTCCCTTTAACTTGGGAAACAGAATCTTATATCAACAATGCTTTATGGGATAAAACCCAACCTTGTCCATTAGTTAAACCTCATAATAAAAAAGATGATGATGAAGATGATAAAGATGATTTTGTTAAATGCAGTGGAGTAGAAACAAAATTCAGACAATATTTACCATTCTGTGTGGTTAAGGAATATTTAAAAACCGGGAAAATTGATAAACATTGTTGGAGAGTAGTTGATGGTACTCACGAAGATAAACCTTGGGACGAAGAAACCCGTTCTCATAATAGCATTGAACCCGGAACAAAACAAGTTAAAGATGCCGATGGTTACTTTGTAGAAAAGGCCATTCGTTTACATCAAAATTGGAGTTTTGCCATAGGCATTAATCACGAAATTACAACACCTGCAACAATCAGATTAGGAGGAGAAGGACACAGAGTTATAGTAGAATCTTGTCCAGAATTGGGGGAACAATGGCAAGAATTAAAAACTATTTCAGATGGTAATTTTCAAGCTAATACTAAACAAGCTGATAATAAAGATGATACCAAATCAATAGCTTATTTAGTTACTCCTGGAGTTTTTGAAAGACCACATAAATATAATCCTGAACAAAGAGTTAATTTATGTCGTCCTTATCCCTGGGAATGGAAACTCAAAGACGGTATTTTTGTGAGTATGTCCACAGATAAAGCAGTACCAATCAGTTGTAGAATTAGGGAGAAAGAAGACAAGACAAAAAGCATTACAAAAAGCATTCCTGCACCCCAGGTTTTTGCTGCACCACCAGGGACATTGTACTACTTGGAAAAACCTCAAGGGTTGTTTCAGGATACAAAAATTTTACCAAATGATAAAAAAAATCGTGTAAACAATTGGCGACAATTGGGTTATTCGGAAATGTTGTGGATTAAATATCAAGGAAATTAGGAGAATATGAATTATCTAACCTATAGCTATCTTTTAACACCATTACATACAGGTGCTAGTACCCAAGCTGGTAATTTGTTAGGAATTGCCCGTGAGGCACAAACTGAATTACCTTATATTCCTTCATCTTCCTTGCGGGGTAAATTACGTTCATCATTAGAATCTATAGCTGAAATAAAGTCCGAAGCTGGATCTTTTTTTGGAGAACGGATTAAAGATGGACAACAACCCACAGAAGGAGAAGTATGGTTTGCAGATGCTACTTTATTATTCTTTCCTGTTGGTTCATTTAGCCATCAATTTCTGTGGATTACTTGCCCATTATGGTTAAGTAGATGGGGTCGTTGGTTAGGAAATGATAAATTAAATCAGTTGATTAAACAATGGCAGTTAGATTTATTAACTGATGGTAAAAAGGCTATAACTTCAGCATCAGGTAAACAAATTTATTTACAAGGTGCTATTCTTAATGAAGATAACATTAAGGAGATCAATATCAGTAATGACTGGGATGTATTCAAAGATATTCCTGATGGTAATGGTATTTTAGACTTAAAAAATAAATTAGTCATTCTTTCTAATGAAGATTGTGGAGCATTAGTAGAAATTGGATTACAGCGAGAAGTGCGTATTGCATTAGATGAAAATGAAAAGATTGTTGCTGGTGGTTCTTTTCGTTCAGAAGAAGCAATACCATCGGAAACTATTATGTTTTTCCCTTGGGGTATGAAACCAGAAAAAGAAGCTAACAAAACTGATAAGGTTAGAGAATTTCTGATCAAGATTTTGAATGATAGGCTTCAATTTGGTGGGCTAGAGGGATTAGGTAGAGGTTGGACTGAGAATCAAACTATTGCAGTTAATAAAGCAGTTAATAAAAAGGGGGAATAGTTCATGCAGAAATTAGACACTAGAGAGTTTAGTCGTCATGCTTATAATGGGTTAATTAAAGTTAAAGAAAATGTTGAAACTGCTAACCATCAAAAAGCAAGTGGTACTGTTCAAGGAATACCCGCATACATCTCTACATGGGGATTACATCGTCTATCAGGAGATGGTTTAAAGTATAAAAGTAGTTACAAAGGTCAAGTATATCAAGAATTTCTCAGAAATTTACAAAAATTAAGTAAAGTGCCTTTTGCTTATGATGATGCCAGCAGTTTAATTAATCA
>Ga0315905_10002571_pt1 | contig 19085 bp, 19 predicted proteins | sample LakEriMetagenome_5_FD_203522 | JGI IMG/M metagenome (GOLD analysis project Ga0315905, IMG submission 203522) | Freshwater fungal communities from buoy surface, Lake Erie, Ohio, United States - Buoy 4 MA121 | ecosystem: Environmental > Aquatic > Freshwater > Lake | place: USA: Lake Erie, Ohio... | reverse complement strand
TCAATCAGCTACATGTGTTCCTTTGATAAACCCGAACAAAGATCTAAAGGTGGGGAAACATAGCAAGACACAAGCACAATGCCCTGAATGTAGCTCAACGATACACAAAATCGTTGCAACTCACATCTTTGATGACGGCACAAGATTACGTCGCAAACACTGTCAAGATTGCGGCGCACGCTTCTACACAGCGCAACCTATCGAACACGTATTAAACCCAGGTCAAGTTACATGGATTAGAGAAGATAAGACGAAAAGAACGTCTTACCCTGTATTGCACGGAACTTTCAGCACTCAATTCAACGCTACAAACACGAACAACCAATGACAGACTTTGATTACATGGATCGCTTTCAACTGACGGAAGCGATGATTAGATACGGTGGCGGTTTCTACCAGAAACTAGCAGCCGCTATGCGATCCGCTGATGCAGGAAACTTCCAACGAATCCTCACAGCATTTCCTGAGATTCTTGAACAATACGGTCCCGAATCTCGGTTCTATAAATCCGCCAAATCAATCACAGATGACCCGACTTGGCCCGACCCAAAGTAAATCTCAAACCCGTGGCTCAACCATTCAGCCCACGCCGCTTATGTAAAACCTTAGCTGTGTGGTTACTTCAGGGCGCGGCTTTTGTGGTGGGATTCTGCACCGCAATCGCCGCGTCCATTTATGTATCTCATTCAATCGACAAGAACCTTCCGCCCCCTTCACACAAATCACAGTAGGATTAAAGGTCATGCGCGTTACTCTGATGATTATTGGCGTTTTTACTGGGGCTCTGCTGGGCCTGGCAGCCGTGCAATCTAGCCAGAATCGAACCGTGGAGGAAAGTTGTAACCCTGAGACGCACAAGGTTGTCTACATCCGAAACGCGATTGTAGACCAAGCTGTGTGTGTTAAACCAGAGCACTCCTATTTATTGCCTAGAGTCATGTGATCCTAAGCGCCGCACAGAACTGTAACTAATGTGATTGCCCAGCGAAAATTACGTTAAGTTAGTGCTCTATAGAAGAAAGTATTGAAATTCTATTTATGAGCGGCTGAGCTTTCTTTACAGCACCTTAAAGAAACGTCTAAAGGAAGGTGATGCACGATACAGAATGGTACAGTACCCAGGTCAATCCAACTCACCGATGACAACGTTGAAAACTCCTCAGCGAGAATTCGACATCTTCACCAAAGAAGGTGGAGCGTGGCACTTTGCCGAGCGGATTCAAGCGACAACGCTTGATGAAGCTAAAAACATGTATCTAAGGCAAAACCGTAGACTTGCTGTGTGGGAGGTGACTGCTTACCCCAGAAAGTAGTCCTCGCCACGGCGGGACTGGCTGTCCATCTGTGCTCCCTTGCCGGGTGTGCGTGGGGTTCGATTCCCTCACCGCCGATCACCTAGCTATCTAGGGCACTTGTATGGTATGATGAGCCAAGGCGGCACCGGCCTTTAACGCGGAGCATTCTCTTCACAGAGTATCCACATGATTACCTCCAATCAACTTTACGATCTCGGTCTACTTGCGGCTCAGAGCTTCAACGAATACGACCTTGCGTCTGTTGCTCTCGAAGAATCTTTCGGCACGGAGCATAAGGCGACCAAGGGTAATCTTCTCCGCGATGTAACGATCGCTGAGAAGGAGGGACTCGATCTCTCTGTATTTAGTGGAGCGGATAGCCGCTTTAAGTTCCCCGATTTCAATACGAACATTGTCGTTCGTATCTACAAGGAACCGACTCCCCACGCCAAACTTGCCAAACTTGCTGCGGCAGTTGAGGCTAAGGAAGCTGAGCTGAAAATCGCCAAGATGAAGCTCAAGCACGCAACGGAGGAACTTATTGCCAAGGGCGAGTGTGATGAAATCACTGCTCGCGTTGGTCTTGCTTTCACTCGTCTCTCTAAGTAACTAACAGTCATGACCAGCCACTACCTGCTTTCCTGCTCCATTTCGGCCAACATCCGTCAATCAGTTCAGATCAAGTTTGACGATCTTAAACTTCCTCAATCGGTGATTGATACGCTCGTCAAGAGCAACACCGTCAGCATTCGCCCTCACCTGAGCAATGCTCTCAAAGAAGAACTTGATTCGCTGCGCGTACTTCAGCGCGAACTGTATGATTCTTACTGCATTCATTACGGTGACTGCCACTTTGTTACTAATAACTACTTTGACAGTGCTAACAAGCTGATCAAGTGCATTAAGGCAGAAGCTAAAGAAGCTAACGAACGTCTTGCTCGTTTGTGGGAGTCTGAGTACACCAAATGGCAGGAGACTACTGGTAACATCCTGCGCCCGCTGTTCTCTGATGACGCAGAGTTTAACATTGCGTTCGCGGCATACATGAGGATCTTCCCGACAAAGGAAGAGTATCGTGCGCCCATCAGGGTCTCGGTCCTGGGTCCGTTGCCTACCACGCTGGCCAAGGTCGATGCTCCGGTTAGTGGTGACATCGAAAGCGTTATCGCTTACGAAAACAACATCAACACCGCAGGAATCCTGCAAGCTGCAAAAGCTCAGGCAGCAGATAGAGCTCTCATGATGGGAGCCGAACTGATTGACGATCTTGATTGCCGTGGGGCAGACAAGGTAGGCAAGCAGCAGGTCGGTAGCGAGAAGAAACGTGGTTCCTGGGAGATTACAGCTAACAAGCTGAAGCTCATTGCCGACTCAGTTCCAGGTTTTGAGAATCTTGCCACGCTGGCTACTGAACTTCTCGAAACTGGTAAAGACATGGGCGCACCTGCCGCTCAGATTCGCACCAAAGCAACAGAGAAGTTCTACCAACTTCAGGACACAATTAAGGCAGAGCTTGAGCAGATCTGTAACAATCGGGACTCCTCTCGCGGACTAGAGAAACTCAAAGAGTCTTTGTCTCTGTCTAACAAGTACAAACAACTCTGCGAGCGGATCAAGACTGCCGAAAACTCTAACGTCTTGAACCTCCTCACTCCTGAGGTCAATCTTGAGCTTGATGTTTACGAACAGCGGGCCAAGCATCTTCGCAAGCTGCTGAATCAGCGTAAAGAACTGATTCAAGCTGCAAGCGGCGAAGGTCTGGACGACCTGATCGCTGAGATCACGGAAAAACCAGAAACTGAACCTGACTTCTGATGGAGCGTAAGGTCTGGGTTATTCAGTCTGAGCAAGGGTTCCTCAAAGACATCAACGTTTTTACGAGGAACCCTGAGGATGCAGTAGTGTTCTCATGCTTACAGTCTGCTTTCGATAAGTTCATCGCAATCAGCGGGGCCTTGAACAGCGAATGCTGGATCAACTCGGCCCTACTTTCTTTCCCACGGCAACAACCCTACATTCACATTCACGACAAATGAACGACACTCTCTTCGCCAAGCTTCAGAACTTTCGAGTTGCTCTCAACAATGCACACCTAGAACGGTCCAGCATCATTGATGGTCTGCTTGCAACGATTATCAGCAAGCAAAACGCTTTCCTCCTGGGTCTCCCCGGTACAGGTAAGTCCGATCTGATTCGGTCGATCTGTTCTGGCATCGAAGGCGTTAACTACTTTGGTTATCTTCTTAGCCCCACTACTGATCCTTCCGAACTGTTTGGCCCCGTAGCAGTGACCAAACTTCTCAACGATGAATACACCCGTGATGTTGACGGCTACCTGCCTTCCGCACACGTAGCGTTTCTCGATGAGCTGTTCCGTGGTAGCTCTGCCATCCTCAACTCCCTGCTGACTCTCCTCAACGAACGGACGTTCAACAACGGCAAGCAGACAATCACCACGCCGATTCAATCCATCGTTGCCGCTACAAATAGTTGGCCTGATGAGGAGTCGTTGCAAGCTTTCGGTGATCGCTTCCTGTTCCGACCGACTGTTGACTCGCTGCAAAAGCCTTCCTCTAAAGACAAGCTCGATAAGTGGGCGCTAGGCATCAAGGCCAGACCGGAGGTCGGTGTTCACTTGAGTCTTGAGGATCTTAAAGCCCTACAAGAGGAAGTACATAGCGTAATGATCCACGAGAACTTTATAGAAAAGTTCTCGAATGTGTGTGAGCTTCTCGATCAGCGCAACATTCGTATCTCCGATCGGCGCCGCGTGCAGATCCTTAAGTTCCTGCGGGCTTGGGCACTTGTACAGGGCGACGACATGATCTTCCCTGAGCATCTTCACGGCTCACTGGTTCACATCGTTTACCAAACTGAGGAAGACAAATCAACCGTACAAGAGGTTGTCGATCAGGAAGTCCCTTCCGCATCGAAGATCTTTGGCGATGGCAAGAGGGCAGCCGCTGCTCTCATGAATGACTTCATGGCTGAACGTTCCAAACTCGCTAACACCGACAGAGGACTCGGTACACTGAATGACTTCGTACAAAACCTTGAGCGCAGCTACAAAGACATCTGCGTTGTGTACAACAAGATCAATGAGATCTTGGATAGCAACCGCATTAAACTGACAGCGGCTGAACGCAGCCGGGGCGTCAAGTTGCTTCAACAGATCGAAGCACACAAACAAACTATGGCCTTCTCTCTCAGCGAAATCAAAGGTAAATGATCATGAACACTCGAAGCGAATTCATGCGGCTTGTAAATAACGAGCCGCTGACTCTTTCCTGCTCCCCGATCGCAGACTTCCTTTGGGAAGACTTTGTACGCGAAGCTCGCCCGATCGTTAAGTATCTAGAAACTCAGTACAACATCAAGCAGCTTTGCAGATTCGGCAAAGAAGTATTTGATCGTTTGTACACGGCAGATCAAGTCAACTGGCTGGTCAGCGAGGAAGAGTACGAGGACTTTTTCCGTGCTAAGTGCAACGGTGAGTCGCCCACGCTGCCGCAGGGTTTCAAACCAGAAAATTCATTCTGGTGGATGTTGATGGGCGAGCTGTCGAATGCGGCAGCGTGGCCTGAGTTGTTGAGCCGATGCGTTGGCGATCAGTTCAACGCAGGCAACAACGCAGTCAACATCATCAACCAACTAGCGGAGGCTATTGAACAAGCCATCCACCAGCAACAACTTGATCACAAAACGATCTTCCAAGCAGCACAAGAACTTGAGAAGCTGCGAGAAGAATTCAAGCAAGCCGTAGCTGAAGGTAACGAACAGGCTGCAAACGAGGCAAGGCAGAAAGGTAAGCAACTTGGTAACAAGATTATTGAGAGTGCGATGAACGGACTACAGCCCATCCAGGGACAGCTCGATGAGATTGTCGATAAGACAATTCAGCAGAGCGATGAGCTGAATGATGCGATGTCAAACCTGTGGGGCTCTCAGCCAGGTAAAGGTAAGGACGCCGGAAACCTTGAAGAGAAGCGTCAACTTGCCGCGAAGCTCAAGAACAATCGGAATCTCAAGAATCTGGCAAAGAACCTGGGCGCACTTAAGCGAACATGGATTCAGCGTAAGCGAGCGAAACGAAGCAAGGAAACTTACTCCGCTATCGTCGGCGCCAGATTCAGTAACGACATCACTAAAGCGTTCTCCACTGAACTTGCCCTAGCCAACACAGCGGAGGGCCGCGCATTATTTGCTCTCAAGTATTCACAGAAAACTCTGCTCACAAAAGACTATGAAGCTGATTCTAAAAACCTGAACAAAGGTCCGATCATCATGTACATCGATGTTTCCGGCTCGATGAGAGGCGATAGAGACATCTGGAGTAAAGCTATCGCCTTCATCATTGCTGACGAAGCGCTGAAAGAAAAGCGTGAAGTCTACGTGCATCTATTCGACACACTAATCTCAGAGTCCGTTACGCTCAAAGGAAATCGTAAAAACAATGAGGAGTTGATTAACTTCATTCAGCGTTGGACCTTAGGTGGAGGAACCCAATTCAATGCTGTTATCAGCCACGCGGTTCTCAACCTCAAGAAGCACACACAAACTGACGTTCTTATGATCACAGATGGACATTCGTTCGCCGACTCCATGGCCGTGCGTCGCTTGCAAGCAGCCAAAGCAGAGACAGGCGCACAGTGGGCAACTGTGTGCCTTGAAATGGATCCCCCAGAGGTCTGCTACGAGTTCAGCGACGACGTGTTTCGGGTCGACATCAACAAGCCGGGGGATGCTGTCGATGCCATACAAAAGAGCCTCCGCTAGGGGCTCTATTGACTCACTGCTTGACTTCTGTGGTATCTTTCAGGAGGCTCCTCATCCGGGGCCGCGACAGCCCGTGATCAACCTGTTTTGAACACACTCGAAATGTCTAACTTTCAGTTCACCCTCCAAGATCAACCGATCACAGAAAAGGAGGCAGAGGCGCTTGTATCTCTGTCTGGTTCATCTGATTCCCCAATCAAGATCGAACTGACCAAACTTGTAAAGATTCAAAAGCTGAACACGAAGCAACTGTTCAAGCTGGCGATCGAAAAGAAAGACGAAAACCTTGCACAACTGGCTTACAAGCTTTCGGTTGCTCCGACCGCTAAAGCAATCACATCCACGCAGCGTCGGAATGGGGTTCCACATCAGATTCCCGAGGACAAACTGACAACGGAACAAGTGATTGGAACGCTGTGCCGCACCCGCGCCTTGTGGGTTGCTGGAACTTCAATCATTCTGTGGGCAGTGTACCAAGCTGAAAAGTCTGGCGAAGAACAGACAATTAAAAGTGTCAGCGAACAGTTTGTGAATCACGCATGGTTCGATGATCTCGTGCCTGAGAACTGTGTAATCTTCGACGGGTTTACACAGGCAGCTAGCACCACAAAAGCATGGGAAGCTGTAGTTTCAAAGAAAGATCGCGGCCATCGGGGAACTTACCACGAAGGGCCTGTTTACTCTGGCGTGCGAGCTGGTCTGGCCTGGGCCAAAGCACACAAGCTTATTGAAACGGAAGAGGCAATCTCTTACGGAGCACTGAGCGGTAAGAAGAACACCGTGGCAGATCACACGCAACGGAAATACTACAAGATCCTCCCTACACAGTTCGGAGCGGAGACGATGAAAGAGTGGTCCGACTGTATCGATGTTGCAGTGAACTACTTCTTCACCATGCGGTAAGCGGCTAGCCTACAGACCATCAAGCCCAGTTCGATCTGGGCTTTTTTCATCTTCTTACTATGAACGTCAGCTATTTAAAAACACAGGAAGCAGCGTTAGATGCGCTGGCTGAATTGAAAGCAATCTCAAAACTGTGTGTCGATACAGAAACCACGGGGCTCCAACCTGGGCTAGCTAAACCGCGCCTGATCCAGCTCTGTAACACAGACGCAGCAGACGGCAACAGAACTATTTATGTATTTGATTTATTCAAAACGAGTGTGGTCGATGAACTGAAGGAGCTGCTGGAAAGTCGCGAGCTGCTGATCTTCCATAACGCAAATTTTGACCTTCAGTTCCTGCTGTATTTAGGTATAGATTTTAAAGGCAAGATCTTCGACACGTATGTTGCTGAACGGGTCTTGCGGTCGGGATTCAAAGAACAGAAGGTCAGCCCCAAGATCGGCAAGGTTTACTTTGCAGACGTATCCTGCTCACTGAAAGCTGTAGCAGAACGGCGCCTGGGCATCCTGCTCGATAAGGAGCAACAGGTATCCGATTGGAGCGTAGAGGATTTGTCACTCGATCAGATCGAATACTCAGCCACGGACGTTGACGTGCTGCCGTCGATCGCAGCCGAACAGCTAGCGGAACTGAAGGAAGAGAATCTTCTAGGGGTTTATAGCATCGAGAGCAAGTGCATCCGCCCCGTGGCTCGTATGTGCAGCGTTGGATTCAAGATCGATGTAGGCAAACTTCAAACCCTCAAAGTCAAATTACTTAAAGAGCTGGAAGACAAAACAAATGAGTTTATATTCAGTTTGGATAGGCGTTTGCCTGATGATAGTAAGCTTCCCCGCAACGCTGCTGGAGAGCTGCAGATCGGAAAGAAAGCGAAGAAGGAGTTCAACCCAGGCAGCCCTACTCAAGTAATCAACGCCTTTACACTGTGCGGCATAGAGCTTCCAATAAACGCTTCGACAAAGAAACCTACTTTAAATCAAATCGCACTCGCTGAATTTGACAGTCAAGATGAGACGCTAGAGCTTTATCGGAGTCGAACTAAGATCGAAACAAAGTTGGAGCACGTTGAGAAAATCCTTAGCAACATTCATCCACTAACCCACCGCCTCCACGCGGGCTACAACCAAGTCGGCGCAAACTCTGGTCGATTCACGTCCAGCGGCTCAGGCAAGACAACCAAGAAAGAGGCAAAAACAGTTTTCTCAATCAACATCCAGCAAGTTCCTAGGGATAAAGAGTTTAGACAGTGCTTTGTAGCAAATGATGGCTACAAACTTGTTATATGCGACTGGGCTCAGATCGAATTACGATTGGCGGCGCAGCTCGTCAATATTCCTCAAATGAGGCAGGCGTTCCGCGAAAAGATTGACCTGCACACCATGACGGCAAGCCTGATCTACAAAAAACCGATTGATGAAGTCACCAAGGATGAAAGACAGGACGGCAAAACACTGAACTTCGCCCTGCTATATGGTATGGGGTACAGAAAATACAAGACATACGCAGCACAGAGCGGCAAGATAATTTCGCTGTCGGAAGCGAAGATCGCCCACGCAGCGTTCCATACGGCTTACCCGACGTTGCGAGCATGGCACCAGGAGCGGGCCGATCTAATCCGCGATGGTTGGGCTTACATCCGAACAGCCTGTGGGCGCCGCCGTCTACTTAGTTACGATGATGCAACAATGATGGCTAGCGCTAATACCTTGATCCAAGGTTCTGGTGCAGACATCCTCAAGCTCGCAATCGCTGAACTTGGAGAACACATCACAGATGACGTACGCCTAGTTGCATGTGTACACGACGAACTGGTGCTTGAGGTAAGAGCAGATCAAGCAGAAAAGTATAGAGAAGTATTAGAAAGTATAATGATTAAAGCAGCAAAATTTGTGCTTAAAGACGTGCCAGCAGAAGCAGACGCAAACGTAGGAACGACTTGGGCGGATAAATAAATACGCTCACGAAACTAAAGTGCGGTAAACGAGCGGCCTACCGCTTACAATTTAAAGAGAACGGTTTAGCGCCCCACGAACTCAATGGATGCCACCGCCACGGGATTTGAATACCCGACGATGATTCAACAGTTTTATAATCCCAAATCCTCTCGGGGGAGTCGGTTAGGGCGTGGGACAGACCTGGCCTCGACCATGGTTCAATACGGTTCGGCAGGCGGGGGATCGATCCCGAATATCACTGTAAGCCCTACATTCTCAGATATTGGAAATCCCTTCGTCAGCGCAGGAGGAGGAAATATAGAAGTAGGGGACATTGCTTTACCGACAGGAGGCGGCAGTACAACGGGCGGAACGGGAACCAACCGACCTCGCCAACCTAACCAGACCCCCGGTACTGACCGGCCTCGACGCCCCGGCGGCGGCAGAGAAGGCGGCGGCAGAGAAGGCGGCGGCAGAGAAGGCGGCGGCAGAGAGGGAGTCGGAACCACGCTAAACGTGGGTGCCGCACTTCGAGAAGCAATGAAAAAGGGTCAATCAAAAGACCCGCGTGTAACTAGATCGGAGCTTAAATCGATCTACAAAGAATCCGGTTTAGGTGCTGAGGGATTCAGAGATTTTCTCTTCGACGGCGAAGTAAAGCAGACAAAGAAAACACCGCTGGGTGATAAAGCCTATGACTTCTTAAACAGACAACTCGGAAAGGTTGGCGCAAAACCAATCCCTGAGGTAGAAGTTATCCGTACGCCGGATCCCAGAAAAGTGGGGCCAAACAAAAGAGATCTGCAAAACAAAGGCGTAATCGGTTTGATTAATTTAGCGGGCAAACCAGGTACGACTAACTTAAAAAACTTCCCGCAACAACAAACTGGAAGCAACAAAAAGTCGGATGCTAAGAAGAGAGCAGAAGCTAAGTCAAGTAAAAAGAAAAGGTAAACCGCCGCTCAACAACCTAAAACCCAAGCCCGTCTGGTACACTCCAGGCGGGCTTTAAATTGAAATGGACGCAGCGTCAATCAAACTAGCAGAAGATAAAGAAATCTACACCCTAAAAATAGGTGCGCTGTACCATGGTTTAGTTTGGGACGCACAAGAACAAACACTTCACATCACAGACGATGGGGTAGCCACGGCGCTCCAGGCTGCAAACACTGCGCGGAAACTAAAAAAATATAAAGATACAGGTGAGGCTCCGAAGAAAAAACAGGCGCCCCGCAAGAACACAGATAAAGTTAAAAAGACAAAACCCGTCAAGCTCTACTCCGAATCGGAAATGGCCGGAATGACGCACCTGCGTTTCCGAGAGGCGTGGGTCATATTGAACCTCAAAGGGCTCTACGTAGAAACGTCACTGACGGCAACCAAAGTCGTCAAGTACAGCAAGAACCGAGACAAAGCACAGGTATTCAGAACATACGAAGAAGCTAGTATGCTAGCTAAAACTTTAGACAGTGTACATGCAGTTGGACATACACTAAAACGATTCTTTATTGAAAGCACAAATCCAGACCCGATCAGAGAACCTAAAGCATTCTGGTGAAGAACTACACACTAAAAGTACACAAAGACACAAAAACCCTAAAGCTAAGTCTCGAAGCCAACGAAAGCGGCCACGCGCAGGCGCAAGCTGCGGACATCTGCCGAGCTTTACAGGCCAGCTCATATCAACTCGACTATGCCGAAGCAAGACCGACGCACCTAGCTGAGTTATTTAAAAAGTTGGCTGTCAATGACTTCAAACACAACGAGTGTTTTTTATGGAAGGGGCGCAACGATAAAGATGGCTACCCCTGTATCTATGTGTTCAAGGACCGGCTGTATGTCCGAAGTGTCATCCTTAAATACTTGGACATCCCAAAAGAAGACTCCCACCTGAGACTCACTTGCGGCAACCGCGACTGTGTCAACCCGTTCCACTTCAGCTACGCGGAAAGAAAAAACGAGAAGCTGACAGGCGGGGATACCCGGATGCTGCTAGCCTACGCAAGCCAAGGCGTCAGTGTCACACAGATTGCCAAGGCTTTTAACGTCCATCGCTCAACCATCTACAGGAAACTAGAACGTGAACGTCTTCACTCTCGGTCTTAGAGTCACAGGAACAGCCAACGAATCAGACGGAATCATCGATGTCATTGCAGAATCACTGCCAGCATCCGATCGCCGCATCCCAACCAAAGTCCAACTGAAACAAAAGAAAGATCACTACGTAGGCAAACTTCTCCAGAACCTGCAAGCTGACGAAACTTGTCTAGCTATCGGCCCGACAAAACCCACACCCGATGGGGTGCTGATCATGCAACCTATGCTGATCGTAACTAAGGAGAACTTTGATGATCTCCTGGCGATCAACATGTTCATGGCCACGGGTGGCCTTGGGCCGAAAGCCGATGAGGTCGAACTGGAAGACACGACTGTAACCAACAGGTCTCTCGCGTGGCAGAACGACGAGAAAGAAACCAGTTGGTTCAAGCTCAGCGCATTTGGGGAACTGTCGAAACAGTTATCCGAACTGGCGCCCGGTACGCCCACAATCGCCGTGGGTAAAGTTTCCAGTTCCACTAAAGACGAAAAGACTTTCCTGAACTACACCGTCGACCGCATTCTCTACCTTCCGAAGTCCACTCGTAGCGCACCCAAGAAAGCCGCCGATCCTGAAAAAGGTAAAGTCGCCGCTGCTGCTCTCGGTTCTATCGATTTCTCTCTCTGATTTACGATCATGGTTTTTATTGCTGGCAATTTTGAGGCTGACGAAATCCTCTGTAACGTCCCTCCGCACACTCTTCGAATTGATCTTCAGGCCCGGCGCTGGAAATCTGATGTCGACTCTGAAGCTGCCATTGTCGACGCAAACGACAACGGTATTCCGATTGAATTTATCCTGCTTGGCTTTACCCCGTTTTTCGGAAACTTGGGTATGCGGAACGGCGAGGAGTTCATTCGGATTGCTTACATCGGTGTGACGCCAAAGCATCGTCTTCTCCCGCCACGCTGCGTCACAACGACGATTATCTCGGGCAAATCTTCCCAGAAGAACTTCATTGCTTACTTCCAGAACCTCTACAACAATCGCATCAACTGTGCTGGCGTAATCACTAGCACAAAGTTTGTTACCAAGGGCTTCAGTGAGCGAGACCCGATGACGGGTCAAGATGGTAACAAGATCAATTACAACGCTCTTGAATTCAAGGATCGCCCTGCATCTACGGATGAAGAGATTCAACTGATCAAAGATGTTGGAACTTGGCTGAAGGAGAAAGGAGGGGAGATGCTTCCCGCTGCTCTCCGTTCGCATATTCCTGGCAGCAACCTTGTGGAACTGCCTCTGGGAACCGATCACGCTGAGATCAAACGCAACTTCCTGGCGGCTAATCCGGCAGGCGAGTCCGCAAGTATCTCTGGTGCGTCTGATGCGCCACGCCTGGCTTCGGCGGCAGTAGAGAAATCGGAACCCCCGGAAATCCCTACAAAGTCAAACAAGAAGGCAGTGGAGCTGACGGCTGAGCAAGCTGAAAAGCTGGGGATTGACTTCTGATCAAAACCGTCATAACGTGATCGGTAAGTAAATAGGGGAGGGAGGCATTAAGCCTTCCTCTTTTTTTATGCGACTAAAACACTCTAAGAAGATCACACACAGAGAAAAGTTAGGTGACGAATGGATTGCAATCTATGCGGAAGAGTACGAGCCTAAAACTTGGAACGTAGGTTGTTGTATTTACAGAGCTAAGCGAGCACAGAATGATTGGTACTCCGGCAAAAAAAATAAAAGAGCAAGCAAGATTAAAAACAGCAAAACACGACGTAATTACAAAAGCATTACAAGCCTATGGAAAGCTTTCAATAAAACGATTTCAAAAATAGACAGGAAAGAGACAATAATCATTTACACAACTCAGAAGCATAACGTAGCAACAATCCATAGGTACATGAGCAAACTAAAATTTATAGCTACGCCAACAGATATAGGCTGGTTTTGGGTAAGACTTCCAGAATAGTTAAGAAAGCAACGTTTTAATATCTGGTAAACCTTGATCAGATTGAGAGCACCACTTTATAAGACAATTCAAGAACCGTGTTTTGAATAAATACTGTTTATGTATAGTCTCAAAAATTTCTAACAATTCCTCCCTGCCTAGCTTCTTAGCCTGCATCATAAAATACTGATGCATAAAATCTTGCTCAGGCGTTGTCCAGTTAACCTCAGACATACAAACCCAGAAAGCGAGGAACCTAGAAGCGCAGTAGCAGCCACGCAGGGCGACGCTAGACTCACTCAGATCCTGAACGCACCGTGAGCGAGTTTTACAACCTACCAAGTGGCGTAATCAAGGCCCTGACAGAAAACCATCAAATCGATGGAACTGTCCTGGCCCCATACGATCCTCTGCACTTACTCACTGACAATCTTAGAAAGGAAAACATACCAGTAACCGTAAATGAAAATGAAGAATATTTATATGATTCAGCTTGGTGGTCTGCGATACAACCAAGGAACCCTTCATGGGCTGCAGCCGTCACTATAGGCTCTAACGAATACAATCAATACATACTTGAATACGGATTACAAGTAGCAAGTAAAGGTTTAATCATACTTGACCGCCTTTCCTTTATCGAGCCCGCCGTTAAGCGACGTAAATTTCTGCAGACTAATCCGCTGACAAAAATGATCGTCTTGTCACCTCGCCCAAAATTCAGAGCGATCGGATCCACGCGGGACTCGGTGACTGCCTGCTGGTTCGTCTTTGAAAAAAACAAACTGAACCAAGGTACAGAGATCGTGTATGCACTAGATTGGGACGCCGTTAGCCCCTTAGCGCCATTAACATGACGACGAAAATCGACAGAATCATAAAGCTCCAAGAGAATATCTTAGAGAGCCTCAACGCAGTCAATATCAAATTAGAAAAGATATGCGCAACTATGATCTCAGATCAAATCCTGCAGGAAACCGTATCCCCTGACGGAGACGTGCGGAGCCCAGAGCAGTGCGCCGAGATCATCAAAGAAAGCTTCAACGCGGGTCTTTGCTTATCTAAAGATTTGGACAGTGACCACAAAAACTTTCAATACTCTGTATCAGAGTTCTTCATTGAAGGTGAAGATGATGATAGCGAAGACGAGCCTCCTCAACCAATGAACGTGTCAAGCATCTTTTAAGTATCCCGCTATACTTCAGATAATTGACACAAGAATGTGTCCCAAACACGACTAACTCTTGACGGTTTAAGACACTACGTTTGCAACGGAGTTCACAGACCGCTGCCATCTGTAACGAGTATCTTATCTGCCACGCAGACCGAAGAAACCCGCAAGAAGCTTCAACACTGGAACCTCCAGAACCCCGGCGTGGCTGAAAAAGCTGCGGAACGGGGTTCTTGGATTCATAACTCTGTTGAAAACTACATCCGTGGGCTCAAAGTAATCCCGCCGAAGCCTTACGAACCGTACTGGCAAGACATGCCAGAACGACTCAACGATTTACTGGACGGAGCCAAAGTTCTATGGTCTGAAAAACCCTACAACCAACCGAAGTGGAATCAATACGTAGGTGAAGACGGTGTAGGCCGCCTGCACTATTACGACGACGAAACTGACGAAGGTTACGCAGGCTGCCCCGACATTATCTACAAAGATAAAAACGGCGAAGTTATCCTGGGTGACTTCAAGACTTCACTCGGCCCTTACTCCACGCGATTCCCAAACGCCAAAGCAGACATCCCCGAAACACTAAAGAAAGCCCTGATCTCAGGCGTCTTCAAACTCAAAAAGACAACCCTACAGCTCGCAGCTTACAGACTCGCAGCCGAGAAATGTCTTGGCGTAAAAATAACTAAAACGCAGATCATCGTAAGCACTCCAGTACCAGAGTTCTCAGTGCAAGTCTTTACATTTAGTGAGAACGAAATTGAAAAACATACAAAGTCTTGGATGTCTGTTGTCCGAGACTTCTACGCACAGTTGCGCACGACTTAATACAGTCTTCACACAATAGACTTGACGCCTGCGCCAGCCGTGCCAGAATAGCCGCCTCGCCTCAGCCGCCGGATGGATTTTGTTTTCTCCTGGAACGAAGAAGTCAAGAAGTTTGTTGATCCGGCGCTCGGCAAGATTGCGGAAGGCGGCAACTTCACAGCCTTCAATAACCACTGGCAGCAAGGCCACGCGGGCATCGAACGTATCGCTGAACTGACGTGCCAAGGCTATGGATTATGCGCCTGGCATTTAGTTAATGGTCAGCGAGTTAAAGGCGGCACCGGATGTATACAAGCCGGGCTGCTCATAATTGACATAGATAATCAGGCCAGTTATAAGGATAAAGAAGGTAAGAAAGTACAACAGCAAGAACTGACAGTACAAGAAGCTCTAAAATTAGACCTATGCAACCAATATCTAAGTTTCGCATATTATTCACCTAGTACAACAGAATCGTGGCCTCGATTCCGTCTGGTATTTGGCTTAGGTAAACCAATTCTAGATAAGGACTTCTATCAATGGTTTACAAGGGAAATATCAAAACAGATCCCAGGATCCGACATCAGAGCCACGCAGGTCCCGAATCTGTTCTACGGCACTTCTGATCCAAACGGTTTTATCTGTACGACAGACAAGTACATTCCAGCCGAAAAGATTGACGAAGCGTACGCGCAATTCATAAAGATACCTAAGCAAGAACAAGGTCAGTCCGACCCTGAAGAAGCGATCACGCTGGAGACTGCAGAGGACGGGGTTGAGCTGACTGCCCTGCTGAGCCGAACCGTCCGGGGGATCCTCGATGGAGAGCCTGTGGAGGACCGCTCAACGGCCATGGCGACGGCATTCAAGGAGATCATCGGCTGGGCCAACTGGCTGCGGGACAACGACGTGCCGACCCGCACGGCGCCCCTTGACGCTGCGAACCAAGTCTTCTATGCTATCTACGATTACGACCCAGAGCTTGATGGCAAATTCGATCGCATCCTGAGCAGCATCCAAGATCCTGCATCTTTAAGACCTGCAGTGACCCTGGCATCCGATGACGGCGAGGCTGCAGCTTGGAAGCGAGTCAAAACCCAAAGCGCAGACATCTACAAAGAACTGTGCCCCGCTGACATCAAAGACCAGATCAAGACCAAAAAGGTCGAACCTAAAAACTCAGTGATGTCAATCGACTTTGACTTCACTCCGACCACATCTAAATCCACATCAACTTCAACAGCTGCCCCTCCTGACATGACTGCTAACGCCACGCCGCAATCTCCGGCGCAACTGATTCAGATCCAGAACAACAACAGACAGTTCAGCGAGAACGACATCGCAGACATCATCGTAAATAATTACGGTGAGCAGTTTCTGTATGACTCCAGCCTCGATGAGTTCTTTGCCTATGACGATGCCGATGGTGTGTGGTTCCTGAACGATGAACAGCACATCAAACGGCGTATCGTAAAGACACTCGATACGTTTGTACAAGCTGGTGTGCTGTCTAAGTACAACTCAGCGACCATCAGCTCGGTTTACTTCATCCTTAAGGCAAAGCTGCTGCGCTCCGTGAACGGTGGGCGCGGATCAATCTGGCAGACAGCTCGGGGCAAGATCCCTTTCAAAAACGGAGTTCTTGACGCCAAAAGTCTGGATTTTGAAGAAGGCAACCGTCGCGACTACTTCTTCCAAACCAAACTCCCTTTTGACTACACCGAAGCGGCCCAATGCCCTGAAATTCTTAAGTGGCTGGAGTGGGCGGTTGGCAAAGAGAAAGTCGTTATTATCCGTGCTTTCTGTCGCGCTGTACTAACTGGGTACACGACCGGCGAACGGTTTCTTCACCTGATCGGTCCTGGCGGATCCGGTAAGTCCACGCTGCAGCAGTTGTTGATCGCCCTGGCTGGTTATACGGGCACCCATACCAGTGACCTAGAGACTATCGAAACAAACAGGTTCGAGTGTCACAGTCTGATTGGTAAGCGTCTGCTGCTCCTAACTGACGAGGCATCATTCAGCAAGCGACTCGATACCCTCAAGAAACTTACATCGTCTAGTGACACTCTTCGCGCCGAACGTAAGTACGGCAAAGAAGTCATCAACTTCAAACCCGAACTGCTGGTCTCTATCGCCAGTAACGAGCACATCAGCAGCTCAGACATCAGCAGCGGTTTGGAGCGCCGCCGACTGACTGTCGTGATGGATCAAGTCATCGACCCTTCGCAACGACGAAACCTCATCAGTGTGTTCCCCGATCGCATCGAGGGGGAGTTCGTACCTGAACTGCCGGGATTTGCAGCGTGGTTGCTGCAGATGCCGTTCCACGAAATGCGTGACGTTCTTGCTAACCCGGTGAAGCATGTTCCGACCCTCAATGAATCGAACTTGGATGCACTGGTATTCAACAATCCAATCTGTGCGTTTTTGGCGGACTGCTGCTTGTACGCGCCCAATAGCCACGCGGCTCTCGGTGGCGGTGCATTCCGCCCATCGATCGATGAATCGGAGAGGGGGCTTTATGTCAAGAATGCGTATCATGAAGTCTATGCAGCGTATGTAAACTACTGCAAGTCAAACGGATACAAGCACAGTGCCAAACCGCGCTTCGTGGATCGCCTGAAAGAAACTGTAAATAATGTCGTTAAAATCCCAGGTATTAACGTCAAGTACCACAACGGCAAACCAGTCGTGACAGGGATCCGGTTAAAACCCTATGACATTAGTACGGATCGGGCAGCATCAGGTGATAACCGCTTGCCCTCACCTATAGACTGGGCCATGGATCCGACCATCTGGGATTCCGCTTTCGCAGAACACGACCCCGCACCTACAGATTCAAATGCTTAAAAATTTGTACGCAGCAGTTCTGGCGACTGGAGCTTGTGCAACTGTCGCCAGCGCTGTATTTAATCCGCCCGCACTTCCGATCGCTTTATCTGCATCCGGCGGCGCTTTGGCTGGACTATCGCTAATGAACGAACAGCGACGCATAGCGGAGACAAAAATCCGCGAAGCATCGAAAGTGGCCACGGCGTTCCAACAGTCTTACGCCACAAACAAAGGTGTCGTCCAGGCTGAAGAAATCTCTGTCTACGGAGAAATCGAAATGGAAAGGGCCATTGCGTTTCTGAAAGCTTTAGCTGAAGAACACAACGGCACACAGATCGACATCGGGCGCGGAGTTACTTATGTGTTCCCACACCCTGAAAGCACAATCGAAACCATCAACGAAACGGCTAAAAACTGGGTACAGACTCAGACCCAGCAACTACAGGCGGAAAATCAAAGTCTGAGGCAAACGATTGCAGGTCTTCAAAGCCAGCAAGCTGCCGCCGCACTAGCCGCCACCAATGGCAACCGCCGCAATGCAGCACCAGAACGCGTGGCTGCTGCAAATGAAAACCCTTGGAACGAACTGCTTTGATTAATTATGACCTTCATCAAAAACGTTGACGAAATTAAAGACTACTCTTACGTGGAGATCGCTATTGATTTCGGGGAACGGAAGACTGCAGAAGAAATCCTGGCGTACGTAAAAAATCTTTCCAACCAACTAGCGGCTACAACAAAGGGCCACTACTCAGTAGAAATAAAGAAGATCGATCGGGAGCATCCTAAAGACAAGGAATAAAGCCACGCTGCATTGAACTTGTACCTATCAACTACTACCGAAGAGAAAGCGACTAATCACATGAACCTTGAAGAACGGCTACAACTTGCCGCTATTTTGCTTGTTATTTTCTTTGTCATTGGAGGGTGCATTTGGTGGATCCCACAAAAATGGGAAGCCTGCGGAAAGTTGTACAACAATCTCCCAGCCAAGATCATCTGCCTTAATTCAAACAGCTAAACCTCGTAGTGGAGGAGACTACGACCATGACTGACTACAAACAACTGTGCGCTGAGCTTTACTCAATATTTGAAAAGTACGACGACGAGTCTAATCTTGGTGGAATCTATTCGGATATGGAGGCGAACGGCATCGACATTTTGGACCGCGCCCGCGCACTGCTGGCCGAGCCCGTGCCGCCAGGACCAACGGATGAGGAGCTTCTAAGGGTGCTCGACTGTGCGACGGCCAGCTTCCCACCCAATCACCCCAAAGCAGAACCCATGACTGCTAAGGAGTATGCACTGACCCTAGAGCTGCACAAAGCCCGCGCCGTGCTTGCTCGCTGGGGCAACACCACACCCCAACCCG
>Ga0315905_10002570_pt1 | contig 19085 bp, 17 predicted proteins | sample LakEriMetagenome_5_FD_203522 | JGI IMG/M metagenome (GOLD analysis project Ga0315905, IMG submission 203522) | Freshwater fungal communities from buoy surface, Lake Erie, Ohio, United States - Buoy 4 MA121 | ecosystem: Environmental > Aquatic > Freshwater > Lake | place: USA: Lake Erie, Ohio... | reverse complement strand
GGAATTGGACAGGATTTTGGGCAGGAATACCCTTGCAGGGAAAAGGAGATAGTGATGTTGCATTTAGACCAGTCTGAATTAGACCGAATTTTGACCTTCCCGTCTTTAATCGAAGGACTCAAACAAGCTTTTGCTGGCAATTGGACTACTCCGCTTCGCCAGCATCACGGTATGCCTGGATTTGATGCCACAGGCGCAGAAGTTGAAAACGCACTTCTGTTGATGCCAGCTTGGACTGGACCAGGTGAGGAAAATTTTATCGGTGTGAAATTGGTTGCGGTCTATCCAAGCAACGGACAACTGGGACTACCAAGTATTCATGGTCTTTACTATCTAATTGACGGTCACACTGGTCAACCACTGGCAACAATGGATGGCGCCCGAATGACAGTGTGGCGAACTGCTGCGGCTTCAGCACTTGCCTCAACATATTTATCTCGTCCCGAAAGTTCCACGTTGACCATGATCGGCGCAGGCGCCCTGAGCCCATTTATGATTCGCGCGCACATGGCAGTTAGACCAATTCAAGAAGTATTTCTTTGGAACCATAACATCCACAAAGCTCATGAATTAGCAGAGCAGTTACGCAGTGAGGGACTTCCCGTTACTTCTCATCCAGATCTAGTCAGTGCCATTAGCAAAAGTGATATCGTTTCGGCCGCAACACTGACTACCACGCCGTTGATTTTTGGTAAGTGGCTTAAGCCTGGTACACACGTGGACACAGTTGGCGCATTCACTCCAACCATGCGCGAAACAGATGATGAATTAATTACAACTGCTTCAGTTTTTTGCGACACCCGAACTGGCGCACTAAAAGAAGGTGGTGATTTAGCGATTCCAATTTCGCAAGGAGTTATTACGCCTAACGACGTTCTTGCTGACCTTCATGACTTAACTCGAGGTGTGCATCTAGGTCGAACTTCCAATGATGAGATCACATACTTTAAGTCGGTTGGAACTGCGCTCGAGGACTTAGCTGGAGCGATCGCAGTTTGGAAGAGTCGCTAAGACGATTCGACTTCGCCGTAAAACTCACGCTTGATTACTGCTCGGGAGCGACGAGTAAGCCGGCGATACTCATCGGTTAATTGCTGTCCGCCACGCAGGCCGTAGCCAAGTAAATGCGAAACGCGGCTAAGTTCAATCAAATCCGTTGGCACTGTGTCAGTAGCTCTACCCCGAACCAGCATCGAGGCATTGCGCACTCGCATAACTAGTTTCCAAGCTGCCTCAAGCTGTGCGAAATCTGATTGTGAAACAAATCCACCAGTTACCTCTTGCCGCAGTGCTGGCAAAGTTTCAGTATCTGTTATTTCAGGATTCTTAAATCCGTGCTCCAGTTGCTTTACCTGAACTAACCACTCAATATCAGAAAGTCCCCCAGGTCCCAATTTGGTGTGTAGTCCAGGATCAACGCCACGTGGCAATCGTTCCGATTCCATTCGGGCCTTGAGTCTTCGAATTTCCCGAAGTTCAGATTCAGGCAAACCCTCTGGTCTAAATCGAATTGGATCAATCAACGAAATGAACTCTTGACTTAGCAATGCATCGCCGGCCACCGGTTTAGCTCGAAGTAAAGCTTGGGTTTCCCAGCCTGATGACCAATTCTGGTAATACGCTGCGAATGAATTCAGACTTCGAGCTAATGGCCCGCTCTTTCCTTCTGGCCTTAAGTCCGCATCAATTGCAAGTTCTGGGTCGGTGCTCGGTGCCATAAGCAAGGTGCGAAGTTCGTTGGCTATTGCGTGCGCAGCCTGCGCTGCCTGCTCGGTAGCATTTGGATTTACCGTGTCGTCAACATCACCATAAACGAACATCACATCAGCATCGCTGCCATAACCTAATTCCCCACCGCCATATCGACCCATCGCAATAATTGAAAACCTTGGCGCATCAGGCGTGCGTGAAACTATCGCTGAGAGTGTTCCTGAAATCGTGGCAGTAGCAACAACTGCTAATTGATTACCGACAGTTTCGATGTCAGTTAAGCCAAGAATATCCGAAGCGCTTATCTTAAACAGCTCTCGTCTGCGCATTGCTCGTAATGCCAATACTGCGTCAGGTGCATTGTCGTAGCGGGCTACAGTTGCCATCGCTTCTTCAAGCAATTCTTTTTCAGGCTTAGGTGTCAATGATTCTTCTGTTGCAAGAAAGTTGACTGCGTCTGGGGACTTGAGCAATAAGTCTGTTGCATACCTACTTGATCCCAAAATAATTGCCAGGCGTTGTGCAGTAGCGGATTCATCACGAAGCAGGCGCAAATACCAAGGTGTAGTTCCTAAGGCTTCACTAACTCTTCTAAATCCCAAAAGTCCTGCATCTGGATCTGGGGTATCGGCAAACCATTCCAACATAACCGGCAGTAACGTGCGCTGTATCACTGCGCGTCTAGTCACACCGGAAGTCAAGGATTCTAAATGGCGCAATGCGCTATCGGGATCGACATAGCCAAGTGCTTTAAGTCGACTCCGGGCGTCATCAGCGGAAAGTTTAGAGTCATTGCTGTCTAATTTGGCTACAGCTTGAAGTAATGGGCGATAGAAAAGTTTTTCGTGAATGCGGCGGACTTCACGAGCATGTTTTTTCCATTCCTTAGTCAAATCTGAAACTGGATCCAAGGAAAATCCCATAGATCTGCCGAGCCGTCGTTGATCCATCTCGTCGGTAGGCATGATGTGGGTTCGGCGCATTCGGTAAAGCTGAATTCGATGCTCTAAGGTTCGCAAAAACCGATACGCCGCATCTAGCGTGGCAGCATCCTCGCGCCCTACATAACCCCAAGTTGCAAGTTGCTCCAGCGCTAAAAGCGTATTTGGATTCCTAACCAAATCATCGACGCGTCCGTGCACCATTTGCAAAAGCTGGACCGCAAATTCAACATCTCGCAATCCCCCGCGCCCAAGTTTTAATTCTCGATCCGCGTCCTTGACTGGCAAGAGATCTGTTACTCGCTCGCGCATAGCCTGCACGTCAGAAACAAAATTTGGCCTACTGGATGCTTGCCAGACCAGCGGTGCAACAGCATCCACAAATTCATTTCCTAGATCAAAGTCCCCTGCCATTGGCCGAGCCTTCAGCAAAGCTTGGTACTCCCAAGTTTGAGCCCAGCGATGGTAGTAATCCAGGTAACTATCTAACGTGCGAACCAGCGCGCCAGATTTTCCTTCCGGGCGAAGCGCTGCATCAACATCCCAGATAGCTCCTTCGGAAGTAACAGCCGAACACACCTGAATTACTGCCTTGGCAATATCACTTCCTATTGTTATAGCCTCTTGATTGGTCGCACCCGCTGTTGGCTCAACCACAAACATGACATCCACGTCACTTACATAGTTAAGCTCTCGAGCGCCACATTTACCCATTGCGATTATTGCGATTCGAACTTTGTCATCATCCTTAACGCTAGAGCGGGCAATAACCAACGCACTGGCAAGCACGGCATCCGCTAAGTCGCTCAAAGCTTGCGCGATCCCAGGCAGAATGGCGGTGCTGTCTTGAGCTGCGCGAAGATCTACTGCGGCAATCGCGCAGACCTGGCGGCGATATGCAACACGCAACGCTAAAAGTGCTTCATCCCAGTTCAGCGTTGAGACCGCAACTAACAAGTCCCCAAGCATCTGTCCGGAAGTTGGAACATTAGTTGTTTCTAGCGCGTAATTAATCTGAGCCGGATGCCGCTCGAGATGTTCGGCGATGGCAACAGAAGATCCGAGTAAAGTCGCAAGGTCGCGGAAGCTTTGCTCTGACAAGGAAGCGTAATCAAATCCACCGGAGGCAACGACTTTGGCTAAGGCAGAAAGTGAGAAATCAGGGTCTGGCGAATCTTTTATGTACTCCAACTTTGCATCCAATGCCGGAGCCTGGCTCAGAATATCTTGGCAAGCTTGCGTGTTTGCAAAACCCATTCGCGCTAGGCGTGCCAATTGAGTAGATCCTCGAGCTTCACTCACAGCGCTTTAGCCTGTTGATCCTTTACCAATTGGGCCCACGCTTGAAACGCGGGCTTCCAAGTCTTGATCAACTCAGCTTCGGCTGCAGCCACTTGCTGGCACGCCTGGTCAATGGTGTGGTCCAACTTCGCTAGTTCATCATCAGTTGCAGCCCAGGAAGAAAAAATCTCGGAATCAATTTCGGGATGGAATTGCACGCCATAAACATTTTGACCAATTCGAAATGCCTGAACTGGGCACGCATCATTTCCGGCCAAAACTACTGCTTCGTCAGGAAGGTCGGTTATGTAATCTTTGTGCCACTCAGCCGCGATTACTTCTTTTCCGGCGAGCTTGCCAAAAACTGCATCTTGGGCAGCGTCAGCGGTGACGCGAAACGAAACTACTCCAATTTCTGGTGATGGCGTTGGGCCAACTTTGCCATCAACTGCGGTAGCCAATAACTGTCCGCCAAGGCAGATTCCAAAAAAGGGAATGTCGTTGGCAACTAAATCTTTCATAAGTGAACGAGCGGGAATCAGCCACGGAAATTCAATGTCATCGTTTGCCCCCATGTAGCCACCCATTGCTATGGCCCCTGAATACTGCGCAGGCAAAGCGGCTGGAACAGTCTCACCGCGATAGGCGTGAATAACTTCTACGTCAACACCAACTTCGCTAATCCATTGCCCAACTAGAGCAACTGGATCATCAACTTCATTTTGAACTACCAGCACTAGTGGTCTCATCTAAAGCACCGGTAAATACTTATCAAGTTCATATGCCGTCACCTGTGATCGGTACTCTTCCCATTCAGCACGCTTATTGCGTAAGAAAAAGTCAAACACATGTTCGCCTAGAGTTTCGGCAACTAACTCACTTTTTTCCATAACTTTGATGGCATCGCCAAGGGACTGTGGCAATGGTAATATTCCAAGAGCGGCACGTTCAGGTTCGGACAGTGACCAAACGTCATCCTCAGAACCAGGTGGCAGCTCGTAGCCTTCCTCAATACCCTTCATGCCGGCGGCCAACATCAAGGCAAATGACAAGTATGGGTTACAGGCTGAATCTAAAGACCGGAATTCAATCCGAGTTGAGTTGCCTTTTGTTGGCTTATACATAGGAACGCGAATCAGAGCGGAACGATTGTTGTGACCCCAGCAGATAAATGATGGGGCTTCCCCACCACCGCTCAGGCGCTTGTAGGAGTTAACCCACTGGTTAGTTACTGCAGTAATTTCCGGAGCGTGCTTTAACAACCCAGCAATGAACTGGCGACCAGTTTTTGAAAGTTGGTAGTCAGCGCCTGCTTCATAGAAAGCGTTTCTATCACCCTCAAACAATGAAAGGTGGGTGTGCATTCCAGAACCTGGATACTGCGAAAACGGTTTTGGCATGAAAGATGCGTAGACACCTTGAGCGAGTGCAACTTCTTTCATAACAACTCGGAAAGTCATAATGTTATCGGCAGTTGTAAGTGCGTCTGCATAACGTAGATCAATTTCTTGTTGACCAGGTGCACCTTCATGGTGGCTAAATTCAACTGAAATTCCCATTGACTCAAGCATCGTGATGGCTTGACGCCTGAAGTCATATCCCACCGCGCTTGGTGAGTGATCGAAGTAGCCAACTTCATCAACTGGAATAGGTTGTTGGCCCTTTTCAGGTTGATTCTTGAAAAGAAAGAATTCAATCTCTGGGTGCGTGTAAAAAGTAAAGCCCTTGTCCGCAGCTTTGGTTAATGCCCGAGTTAGCACATGCCTTGGATCTGCCCACGATGGCGAACCATCCGGCAACTGGATATCGCAGAACATGCGGGCAACGCTGCTTTCCTCCCCGCGCCACGGCAGGATCGAAAACGTCTCTGGATCAGGCTTGGCCAACATGTCGGATTCATATACTCGAGCGAAACCTTCGATGGCAGAACCATCAAACCCAATTCCCTCTGAAAAAGCGCCCTCAAGTTCGGCTGGCGCAATCGCGACCGACTTAAGCGTGCCTAAAACATCTGTGAACCACAATCGCACGAAGCGAATGTCTCGTTCTTCAATAGTACGTAATACGAACTCTGTTTGCTTATCCACTAGACCATGATGAAGGGCTTGCGTTACGGCTGTGTTACAAAGCAACTCAATCTGCATTTATGCTGTATCTGTGCCACAAATTCGCTTGGCTTTAGCGCAACTCAACCCTGTCGTGGGTGACTTGATTGGCAATAGTGCCATGTGCCTTGTAGCCGTTAAGTCTGCAGTCGCGCAAGGTGCCGAAATAGTTGTGCTACCCGAGATGGTCATCACTGGATATCCAGTTGAAGACTTGTCACTACGGCCATCATTTCAAACCGCATCTGAGCAAGCTACTAAAGATTTCGCAACTGAACTAAAGTCCGCCGGACTTGGTGAAGTTTTAGTATTCGTTGGGTACCTGCGGCGCACTAACGACACGGAAGCCAAAACATTAGGCGTACCTCGTGGTGGCCCGATGAACTGTGCTGCTGTGATTTATGACGGCCAGATCCAAACCAGCTACGCCAAACATCACCTACCGAACTACGGAGTGTTCGACGAGTATCGATATTTCGTTCCTGGCAATGAATCAGTATTGATTCGTGCATTTGGAATTGATATTGCGGTAGCCATTTGTGAAGATCTTTGGCAAGACGGTGGCCCAGTCTCGCAAGTTAAACCAAATGGTGCCGGGCTACTTGTAGTTTTAAATGGCTCACCATACGAGCGAGATAAAGATGACGTGCGACTCAACCTGGTGAAGCGGCGGGCACAAGAAGCCGACGCTACTTTGGCTTACGTAAACATGGTTGGTGGCCAGGACGAATTAGTTTTCGAAGGCGATTCGATAATTGTTTCCAAGAGCGGGGACGTATTAGAGCGCGCACTGCAATTTGAAGTAGACATGTTGATTGCAGATCTTGAAATTGCGCCAGCTGGCTCACAGACCCAACTTTCAAATGGTGAAGCTGTCACTGTACTTTCGACCCTCTCCAGCACGAAAAACAAGCCAGCCTTGACTGCTGACGCCAGGAAGCGTCTTGATCCAATCGGCGAAGTGTATTCAGCGCTAGTGGTTTCACTTCGAGACTACGTCGTTAAAAATGGCTTTAAATCGATTGCACTTGGTTTGTCTGGCGGCATTGACTCGGCCTTGGTTGCGGCTATCGCAGCGGATGCTATTGGCGCCAAGAACGTTTACGGCGTATCAATGCCCTCAAAGTATTCCTCAGAACATTCAAAAACTGATGCCCAAGATTCTGCTACTCGAATTGGGCTTAACTTTCGCACAGTAGAAATTGAACCAATGGTTTCGGCATACCTAGAAAACTTGGAATTAACAGGATTAGCCGAAGAGAATCTGCAAGCTCGAGTTCGCGGCATGACTTTGATGGGTATCTCTAATCAAGAAGGTCACCTCGTACTTGCTACTGGAAACAAGAGTGAATTATCGGTTGGATACTCGACCATCTATGGCGATGCAGTCGGTGGCTTTGCTCCCTTGATGGATGTGCCAAAGGTTGACGTTTGGGAATTAGCCAAATGGCGAAATCAAAGTGCGCTTAACAATAATGAAGTGGCGCCAATTCCAGAGTCAAGCATTTCAAAGCCCCCAAGTGCTGAATTGCGACCGGGTCAGCAGGATTCTGACTCACTGCCTGATTACGTAGAACTGGATGCAATTCTGGCGATGTATGTCGAGCAGGATCTAAACGCTGAACAGATAGCAGCAGCTGGCTTTGCCATAGAATCAGTAAAGCGAATTTTATTGCTAACTGACCGTGCCGAATATAAGCGCCGGCAATACCCACCTGGTCCAAAAGTTTCCGGCAAAGCCTTCGGCAAAGACCGACGAATGCCACTCACAAATAAGTGGGTTGAATAACCCTTTGTTGGTTCAATAAAAACCACCTAACAAATGGGTTGAATAACCCCGTTTCCCGTAACTAGCAAACTGCTTCCATTTCCTGACACAATGGAATTACAGATCCGGGGACTGCCACCGCGCAGCCTCGAGAGCGGAGAAATATAAATGACTACCGAGCCCTTGTATCGCGGAAAACAATCACGTCGAATCACAACAAGTGATCTCGTAGCTGCCAAAGTGCGCGGCGAAAAATGGCCAATGATTACTTCCTACGACGCGCTCAGTGCCAGTGTCTTTGATGAAGCTGGGATTCCAGTTCTACTAGTCGGCGATTCTGCAGCAATGGTCGTTTACGGATACGAATCAACTATTCCTGTGACTGTCGATGACTTGATTCCATTAGTTGCTGCAGTCGAGCGTGGAAGCTCGCGAGCTATGGTCCTAGCGGATCTTCCCTTCGGTTCATATCAAAGATCCCCGGCTCAAGCATTGGAAACCAGTGTTCGCTTTATGCAGGAAGGCAAAGCCCACGCAGTGAAGATTGAGGGTGGTCGACACATGGTTGAAACTGTGTCACTACTGACCCAGTCTGGAGTTCCAGTTATGGGTCACATTGGCCTAACTCCACAATCCGTTCATCAAATGGGTGGCTACAAAGTGCAAGGCCGTGGTGATGCAGGCGATGAGCTGATTGCTGATGCGCATGCACTTGTAGCAGCTGGAGTTTTTGCAATCGTTTTAGAAGTTGTACCTCACGAACTTGCAACTCGGTTAACTAAAGAGATTCCGGTTCCAGTAATTGGAATTGGTGCTGGTCCTGGAACAGATGCACAAGTAATTGTTTGGCAAGATCTATTAGGTCTAACTGGTGGTAAGCAAGCCAAGTTCGTAAAACACTATGCATCACTGCGAGAGATCATGCTCGAAGGTTCTAAAGCTTGGGCTGATGATGTTGCAAGTGGTAGCTACCCAGACCTTGATCATTCTTACCAATAAATATAAATTATTTGAAAAATTTGATGGCTTTGATTTTTAGAGATTTTTTTCCAAAATATTCGAAAAATTGTCAAAATTTGCAAACTTTTTTTAATTATTTTTTCGATCGATTACACATGGAAACAAACTTTTCAAAAGGTAGTGCGAACACATACTAAAAAATGAATTAGAACTGATGTTAAAAAAACCCGATAACCACGCGGTTTTTTAGATGTTTAGAGTTAAGAAATTCTGAAATTATGACATCACAAATGTCCAAATCTTCAAATCTTTTTCTAAAATTTTCCAAAATTCGTGTTGCGACACGCGGGCAACTTTATTTGCAAAAAATGCAACAAAGTGTGCTTTTGTCTGCCAACCTTATAAACAAGAACCTTCGGGACGTCCGAGGGTCTTACCTCGAGGAGGAACTGTGGCTGCCAAGAAGACCACAGCACGTAAAGCACCTGCCAAGCGCAAGGTTGCTAAGAAGAAGGCTGTAGCGAAGAAGGCTCCAGCAAAGAAGGCCGCAAAGCGTAAGCCAGCTGCCAAGAAGGCTGCCAAGAAGGCACCTGCTAAGAAGAAGGCTGCCAAGAAGGCACCTGCTAAGAAGAAGGCTGCCAAGAAGGCACCTGCAAAGCGTAAGGCTGCCAAGAAGGCTCCTGCGAAGCGCAAGGCTGCAAAGAAGGCTCCAGCGAAGCGCAAGGCTGCTGCAAAGAAGAAGTAAATTTCCCCTGCTTCATCAAAAACCCCGTTCCCTTTTGGGAGCGGGGTTTTTGCTTTCTATAAAAGTTTTAAACCTATCGAAGAATTAATCTTCCTCAATATCTAATTCCTCTTGTCGTTTGTTGATTCGTTCCAAAGCATCATCGGCAAGCTCGCGAGTTTCATAAGGGCCAAGTCGGGAAGCATTAGGGCAACCTTCATTTTCCTCGACGACTTTATGGATTAAACAAAACCACCATTGCATATGAGCATTCTGACACCTGGCAACCGTGATGACAGCTATTTGGATCCCCTAATTATGATTAAGGCATGAGCGCCCCAGTTGGAAACCTAATTCCTGGGACCATCTCTCCTGAACGACCAGTTCCAGCATCGATCGTGCGACCAGAATACGTTGGCAAAAAAGCGCCCAAGAAGCACTCTGGTTCTGATGTGCAAACTTTGGAAACTATAGAGAAGATGCGCATTGCAGGGCGCATTGCCGCGCAAGCGTTGGCTGAAGTTGGCAAAAATGTGGCACCAGGAGTCACCACAGACGAACTGGATCGAATTGGGCATGAGTTCTTGTTAGACCACAACGCGTACCCATCAACTTTGGGTTACCGAGATTTTCCAAAGTCGCTATGTGCAAGCCTAAATGAAGTTATCTGTCATGGAATTCCAGACTCAACTGTGATTCAAGACGGCGACATTTGCAACATCGATATCACTGCGTACCTAAATGGCGTACATGGTGACACGAACGCTACTTTTTTAGCCGGCGACGTGGACGAAGAATCTCGCCTACTTGTGGAACGAACCGAAGAATCACTTAAGCGAGCTATCGCAGCAGTGCGCCCGGGACGGCCAATAAATGTGATTGGCCGAGTTATTGAGTCTTACGCAAAGCGCTTTAACTACGGAGTGGTCCGCGACTTCACTGGCCATGGCATCAGCACAACCTTTCATTCCGGACTGATAATCCCCCACTACGACACCGAGCACTTTGACACCGAAATCAAAGAAGGTATGACTTTCACGATTGAACCAATGTTGACTCTGGGAACACATACTTGGGATATGTGGGCTGACGACTGGACTGTAGTTACTAAAGATCGCCTAAGGTCTGCGCAGTTCGAGCACACGCTAGTTGTAACGGCTGATGGTGCTGAAATCCTAACCTCGGTGTAATTAACATTTCAATTACTTCTAATAGACTGGTCACATGACCCGTTGGCTAACCAAAGAGCAGCAAGCTCATTGGCGTTCCTGGATTACTGCATCAAGAGTTCTAAATGAACAGTTGAGCCGTGAACTTCAAGAAAAGCACGGCTTAACTATTACGGATTATCAGATCCTGGTTCGACTGTCAGAAAGCGAAAACAGAGCAAATCGGATGAGCGATTTAGCAAATCTGACCTTGTTGTCGAGAAGTCGACTATCTCACCAGATTGATCGCATGGAAGCCGCTGGTTTGGTGTCACGCGAAGTGTGCCATGACGATCGCCGAGGTCAGTTGGCGGTATTGACCAACGCTGGAATGAAGGCGCTAGTTGCGGCCGCACCAGACCATGTTGAAGGTGTTCGAAAGCATTTTGTTGACCTCCTGACCGACGCAGAATACAAAGCCCTTGGTAACGCCGCTAAGAAAATTGCCGATCACCTAGACGGTCTCTAGCAAGTGCCCCAATCGCAATTTTCTTTCGATGTCGTAACCAAGCCAGAGCGAAGTAGTAGCGCTAGAGCTGGAACTATCAACACTCCGCACGGCCAGATTCAAACCCCAGCATTTATTCCTGTGGGCACTAAAGCAACAGTTAAATCGGTAATGCCTGAATCAATGAAAGAACTTGGTTCCCAGGCTCTGCTTGCAAACGCGTATCACCTTTACCTTCAACCCGGTTCGGACATTGTCGATGATGCAGGTGGCTTGAGTAAATTCATGAATTGGCCTGGACCAACTTTTACCGACAGCGGTGGCTTTCAAGTTATGAGCTTAGGTGCTGGCTTTAAGAAAGTTCTGGCTATGGAGACTGACACTGTCCAGTCAGATGATGTGATTGCTGAAAACAAAACGCGGCTAGCTCATGTTGATGATGATGGTGTCACATTTAAGTCTCACCTAGATGGAACTATGCACAGGTTTACACCCGAATTCTCGATGCAAGTTCAACACCAGCTTGGCGCTGACATAATTTTTGCCTTCGATGAGTTAACAACGCTCATGAACACTCGCGATTACCAAGTAATGTCCCTTGAGCGCACTCGGCTCTGGGCGATCCGTTGTATTGCTGAGCACAAGAAATTAACTACCGAGCGGTCTACCAAGCCTTACCAAGCCTTGTTTGGCGTAATTCAAGGTGCGCAGTACGAAGATTTGCGCCGCAAGGCAGCTTCTGATCTAGGCGCTATGGATTTTGACGGTTACGGCATCGGTGGCGCTCTGGATAAGCATGAACTAGGCACCATTGTTAGCTGGGTGACCGAGGAGTTACCTCTTGCACGACCTCGCCATTTACTTGGTATCGGTGAACCTGAGGATCTGTTCGTCGGTGTTGAAGCCGGGATTGACACCTTTGATTGTGTTTCGGCATCTCGCGTGGCTCGGAACGCAGCGGTCTATAACAATTTTGGCAGATTTAACATTACAAATGCTAAGTACCGCAGATCATTTGAGCCATTGGTTGATGGCTGCGAGTGTTACACCTGCACGCATTACACCCAGGCTTACTTACATCACTTGGTTCATGCCAAGGAATTGCTAGCCTCAACACTTCTGACGATTCACAACGAGCACTTCATAGTTGGATTAGTAGCCAAAATGCGCCAAACCTTGATTGCTGGGACGTTCCAAGAATTCAAAACTGAATTTATGGGACAGTACCAAAGGCCAGGGCTTACTAAAAACTAGGCGCTAACTTGCAGTCGCATAAGTTGGCTCGTTGGCTTTGACTCGTGCGATCACTCGATACGTCACTGGAAGCATGATCACTTCAAGCAATGTTTTGTATAGATACCCAACGATTACGTAGTTTAAGAAATCTCCACCAGTAACGATTCCGTAAAAAGCAATGGTGCAAAATACGACTGTGTCGGCAAGCTCTCCGACCAAGGTGGAGCCAATTAGTCTGACCCAAAGTGAGCCTTCATTGGTGCGCTCTTTGATTTTCACTAAGACATATGAGTTTAAGAGTTGGCCGACTATAAATCCGCAAACACTAGCAAGGACGATTCGAGGCACAAAACCTAAAATCGCTTCGTATGCTTCTTGGTTATCCCAGCCACCGCCTGGAGGAGACAGTTGAACCAACCAGAAAGTAATTGCTGCCAAAACTGACATAGCAAAGCCAATGAAAATTGCTTTTCGCGCAGCTTTGAAACCGTAAACTTCGCTAAGAATATCTCCAGTGATGTAAACCAACGGGAATAAAAATGCGCCACCATCGAGAATTAGTGGACCGACAGCGATTAACTTCACCGCGCCGATGTTTGAAATCACTAACAGCGAAACAAAAACTGCTGTGATTAATGGGTAATAGCCCGAGGTAGTTGAAGCGTAAACAGGAGTATCAGTTTTTTGAATGTTGGTCACTGGTTAATTAAACCACCTCAATAGGCTGTTAACTGTGACCGAATCATCTGTTGAGTTAGCGCACCCACTGCAAAAACGAACATTACAGACATTAGCCAGCGCGCAGACTCTCTCGGGCCTTGGCTATTCAAGTACAGTTGCTGCTGGTTCGTTGCTGGTGGCAAGCATTACGAAGTCTGAGGCGCTTGCTGGATTAGCTCAAACTTTTGGGGTACTCGGCGCTGCAGCGATGGCATTACCGCTGGCTAACTTAACCAGACGTGGAGGCAGGCGCCTTGCGCTTAGTTCTGGCTACCTAGTTGGCGCAATTGGGGCGGTATTCGCGGTTGCTGGTGGCACTTCACGAATTCTGCCGATCATGCTGTTAGGAACATTTTTAGTGGGCGCGGCAGCCGCTTCGGGTTATCAAGCCAGATATGCAGCCGTAGATCTTGCAACCCAATCAACTCGTGCCAGAAGTCTGTCGTTAGTCGTTTGGGCCTCCACGATTGGCTCAGTTGTTGGACCTAATTTGATGGGTCCATTTGGCAATGTTGCAACATTTCTGGGCCTACCAAAACTAACGGGACCATATTTACTTTCGGCAGTAATGCTTGGACTTGGTTCATTGATTATCTGGACTCGACTAAAACCTGATCCATATTTAACTAGCGTTGCTGGTCACAGCGAAGAGTCATCAAGTAAAACCAAAGTGCCTACCAAGGAAGTGTTTAACCACATAACTTCCGTACCTAATGCGCTACTTGGCCTATTGGCAATTTCTATGGGGCATTTGATCATGGTTGCCGTGATGGTTATGACGCCAGTTCACATGGCGCACGTAGATGTCTCGCTCAACATAATTGGATTTGTGATCAGCGTTCATATTGCTGGTATGTATGCGCTATCCCCCGTGGTCGGTTACCTGACCGATCGCCTCGGTAGGCAACAAGTCATACTGATTGGCAGCTTGATACTGGTTGCTTCTGCTGTTATTTCAGGGTTCTCACCAGCCAATAACGAAATTCAATTAGGCATCGGATTATTCTTACTCGGCCTTGGTTGGTCTTGCACTTTGATTGCCGGCTCTACTTTGCTTTCCGAATCGGTATCTGATCACTATCGCGCGCCAGCGCAAGGAACCTCGGATCTGGTGATGAATTTAAGTGCTGCAATTGGTGGAGCCTTAGCAGGGATAATTATTGCGGTTTTAAGTTACGGCTGGTTGTGCGCACTATCGGCAATACCAATTACATACGTTGCTCTCCTAGCCACTAAGCAAATCGCAAAATCTAGGGTATGAATTTTTTCACCTGCAACAAGTGCTAAATTAAGACATTCAGTAAACGAAGCCTCGTGGATTGATCCAGATCCCAGATCTCCAGGAGGCAAGTTGTCAGCCGACACCGCTTTTACTTCGTCTAATTCAGATGAACCTAATTCAATAGTTACTCCCACGATTTCATTTGAGTTTTTCCCACCCAAAGATCCGGAAGGCGAACAAAAGCTCTGGCAGACCATTGATGAGCTACAAGAGTTCAAACCCGATTTTGTCTCTATGACCTATGGCGCCGGTGGCGGAACTCGAGATCGAACTGTGCGAATTGCATCCGAATTCATTGCCAAAACTGGAGTCCCAGTAATTGGGCATTTAACCTGTGTGGGATCCACTCGAGAGGAATTAACTGAAGTTCTTGAACAATACAAGTCAGCGGGCTTCCACGGCGTCTTAGCGCTACGTGGCGACCCCGTAGGCGGACCAACTGCTCCTTGGATTACAACGCCTGGTGGCTTTGATTACGCCGATCAGCTTGTTGAGTTAGCTGCGCAGATGGGTGGCTTCTCGATTGGAGTTGCGGCCTTTCCTGATGTTCACCCGGCATCGGATGGAAATTTCGCAAAAGACATTAATGTTTTGCTTCGCAAAGAAGAACTTGGTGCCACTTTCGCAATTACCCAGTTCGTCTTTGATAGCGGCCGATACGAGGCGCTTCGCAACGCGTTAGATGCGCGCGGATCGAAACTTTCAATTTACCCAGGAATCATGCCCGTTACGAGTTATTCGCAAATTGTAAAAATGCTGGAACTTAGCGGTGGCTACATGCCAAAAGCGACGCGACTGCGCTTTGCGCGCTATCAAAACGATCCTGAATCCCTAAAGCAATTAGGTATTGATGTATCAGTGCAGATTTGTGAAGACGTATTTGCACTTGGCGCTGAAGGTTTGCACTTTTACGCGCTAAATACTGCCGGGCCAACTGGATCGATTATTAAGCAACTCTCGATGCTTAATCGTTAACTAACCAGGACCTGATTTCATAGCCAGCAGATTGGCATCGCTGGTAAATCGAAGCAGCACTTTCAACTGCGCCTGGAGTATCTCCGTGTAGGCAAATTGATTGAGCCGTAATGGAAATTCGAGTTCCATCATTGGCTGCAATCTCGCCGCCAGCTAGCCACTCCAATACCCGCTCGGAAATTTCATCAGCTTCATGCAAAACCGAGTCGGCGACGGTACGCGGAACTAAAGTGCCAACCGGTAAGTACGCGCGATCAGCAAAGAATTCGTGCACCACTGTTAGTCCAGCAGTTGCCGCAGCTGACTTGATGATCTCGGTATCAGGAACCAAAATGTGCAACTCTGGATTGATTTCTGCTACCGCATCCACTACCGCAGCGGCCTGCTCCGGATCATTACCCATCCGGTGATACAAGGCTCCATGTGGTTTTACATACTTCAGTTCTGCATTTGCCTGATTGACCACATCAAGTAAGTCATGGATCTGGTCGAAAGTAAGTTTTCGCAATGAGTCATAATCCATTTCGACTTCAATGCGACCAAAGTTTTCCCGATCCTCATAGCCAACGTGAGCACCGATTACTACATCATTGCGAACCGCGGCAGCCACTGCCTTCGTCATTGCCGCTACTCCACCAGCATGTCTGCCGCAGCAAACATTCGCACTTGATAGATAGGGATAAAGCGCCTCATCGTCGCCACACTCTTCGGCGAGATCGGCATTTAAATCAATTGTGGCTAGGACCACTTCTCGGCCTTTAGTCCGTGTTGACCGGCATACTCGGCTCGAATTGGTTCTGACCAATTGGTTAACAAGTCTTTGGAAGGCTTGAAGATTTCGATTCCAAGTGGACGGCAAACATCAATTGGATCGCGAGCATCTGGTCCCCAAAGCGGCACCGAAAGGTCACCACCCGGGCAAGTAGACAGCGCGGCTAGTAGATCAAATTCAGCGAAGAATTCGAAGTAGTCGCCCTTCTTGGCAGGACAAGTTTTCATAAAGTACTGATCGTTGCTATTTAGGCCTGTGCACTGGAAGACATTTAACACATCATGAACGTCAAATTCAGTCAAGCCATGTGGAAGTACTGCGCGGACTAAATTTGAATGGCAGTGGTAATCAAAATCTTTACCGGTCAACATTCGATTCACATACGGGTCGCAACGGGTACCAAGTAAGTCATGAACCCGACCACCTTCGCCGTCAACGCCGTAATCCTCTAATGTGTCGGCAGTGATGGTTGCCATTGGGCGCAGGAATGGCAAGGTTGACCAGAGGCGATTAAACGTTGTTAAGTGCGCAGCATGTAGTTGCTTAGTGCGCGATGCCCAAAAGCGCTCTCTAGGGTCATTTGCATTCCATAAGTTAAGGTCAGCGACCTGCGGGCCTTCAATAGTTGTGATCCGACAAACATGTCCAGCTGGAATATTCCAGCTAACACCGCTGCGGATTGGCAAATGGATCGACTCTACGAGTTCTCGACCAGAATCATTGGCAATCGCGCGATAGAAATTGCGATCTACATCTAGTGGTCCACCTTCAGTGGCTTGATATGCAGCAGCTGTTAAGTCCATGTTGGTCACATTATCACCGCGGCAAAGTTAACCCCTCGAAACCTAAAGATTCGATTCTGGGTCAAATCGCCCTGGTTTTCTAATTGCCTAAACACCTGCGAGAATAGAGCGACCCGAAAGGCGTGTACGTGGCCCCCCGCAACTTAATAAACCTCGAGAATGTCTCGCTGTCTTACGGCAAAGGCGCGGTTCTGGATCAAGTGTCTCTGGGATTAGCTGATGGCGCTCGAATCGGCATTGTCGGCCGCAATGGCGGTGGCAAATCTTCGCTAATCAAGATTCTGGGCGGACAGGAAACACCAAATGATGGCCGGGTCTCGATGGCCAATGGCACGCATCTGGGAACGTTATCTCAAATCGATCAAGCAGATCCAAAAGCGACAGTGCGCGACATTGTGCTTGGTGATCAGGCTGATCATGAATGGGCTACTAACTCCAAAGCTCGCGAAGTTTTAACCGGACTGTTTGGCGGTTTCGGGGAAAGCATCTTGGCTCGGCAAATGGGACCACTCTCTGGTGGTGAACGCCGACGAGTTGCACTGGCAAAATTATTAATTAGTGATCTCGATGTACTTCTTTTAGATGAACCAACTAACCACTTGGATGTTGAAGCCGTTACCTGGTTAGCCGAGCACTTAAAAGCACGCCGTGGGCTTGCCCTGGCCGTAGTAACTCACGATCGCTGGTTTCTCGATGAAGTCAGCGATCGCACCTGGGAAGTCATCGACGGCAAGATCGAAGAGTATGACGGTGGCTACTCCGCTTACGTACTGGCCAAAGCTGAACGCATGCGTCAATCCAGTGTTGAAGAACAAAAGCGAAACATGCTGATCAAAAAAGAACTTGCTTGGTTGCGCCGCGGCGCTCCGGCGCGAACTAGTAAACCAAAGTTTCGCATCGATGCTGCTAACGAACTTATCGAAAATGAACCGCCACCTAGAAATAATGTCGAGTTGTTGGCATTTGCGAATGCTCGCCTAGGCAAAACCGTCTATGAACTTCACAATGCAACTATTCGCGTTGGCGATCGAGATTTGTTTACCAAATTGGATTGGAACGTGGGTCCAGGCGATCGAATTGGTATCGCAGGTGTTAACGGCGCAGGTAAGACCACCTTGCTAAAAGTTTTAACTGGACAACTCGCGGTGACTGCCGGAAAACTCGTGACTGGAACGACCGTGAAGCCGGCCTTCTTGTCCCAACACTTAGAGGAACTTAATCCAAAGTGGCGAGTACTAGAGGCAATTGAGCACATCTCTACCCACGTTGAAATCGGAAAAGGTAAATCCTTAAGCGCATCTCAACTTGGCGAGCGTCTTGGTTTTGGTTCCGACGCGCAATGGACACCCGTTGGAGATCTATCTGGTGGTGAGCGCCGTCGCCTTCAACTCACTCGCCTACTTATGGGTGGTCCCAACGTGTTGATTCTTGATGAGCCGACAAATGACTTTGACGTAGAGACACTGGCAGCTCTGGAAGACCTACTGGACAGCTTTGGTGGCACCTTGTTGGTGGTTTCTCACGATAGATACTTCCTAGAACGAGTTTGCGACACTTTCGTAGGTGTTATGGGCAATGGGACGCTGCGAAACCTACCTGGTGGTCTCGAAGAGTACTTAAAGCTACGTAAAGCACAACCAGATGAACCAACCGCCTTTACGCAGGAAAATCAAGGCATTAAGAGTGATTTGTCTGCGACTCAAAAGCGAGACTTACAAAAAGATCAACAGCGCATTGAGCGATCAATTGCAAAACTTGATATTCAGATCAAGGAAATTTTGGCTGCAATGGAAGAGCACGCTTCAAACTTCGAAAAGGTTGACACTCTTAACAATGAATTACAACCATTGATGGTAGAAAAAGAAACTCTAGAAGATAGTTGGGTTTCACTTAGCGAAGTGCTTGATTAGGCCGGCGTTTTTTCTACTGCTTGCCGCATTACTAGGACTACACCGAGACCGGCTAGTGCCATTCCTAAGATTCCAATTGGCGGGATGACTTCGTCAAACAAGAAATAAGCCTGGATTGCAGCTACCGGTGGCACCAAGTAATACAAACTCGAGACTTTGCTGGCACTACCCGCACGTAGCATTTCGTAGAGTAAAACTATTGAACCAATTGAGAGCATTAAAACAATCCAAGCTAAGCCGAA
>Ga0315905_10002569_pt1 | contig 19110 bp, 13 predicted proteins | sample LakEriMetagenome_5_FD_203522 | JGI IMG/M metagenome (GOLD analysis project Ga0315905, IMG submission 203522) | Freshwater fungal communities from buoy surface, Lake Erie, Ohio, United States - Buoy 4 MA121 | ecosystem: Environmental > Aquatic > Freshwater > Lake | place: USA: Lake Erie, Ohio... | reverse complement strand
TACACCCTGCCTTCCATAGCCCAATTGGTAGCGGCAAGGAGTTATTTGTTCTGGAGCCAGCAAGCGTTGGCGGAAAAAGCATCGGTTGGTATTGCAACCATCAAGCGGCTAGAAAAAGCCAATGAACTTGGCGCATTGGCAGACACGTTGAAGTTGGCGACACTCAAACGCATCCTTGATGCATATGAGCGTGAAGGGATCACATTTGCTCGTCAAGGCGAGAGTGAGGTGGTGATCTTTGCACCCAAGGCTCAAAAGCAAGCTAAGGCAGGTCGATTGACTTGAGGTTTTAGTAGAAGATAAGTGTTGATAAAAGCCAGTCCAGATAGGGCAGGGCTATGAGGATTTAAGAGTGCTGCAACGGCACTTTTTTATTTGGAATTTGAAGATTCAAAACCCAAAAGTAGAAGGTCTGTGCCAGTTGGAAAAGTTGGCATCAAAAAGCATCTAACTACATGATTTAAAACAAGATTTGTAAGCACGAAGTCCAGTGGCTTACTACCAGTCTGGCTATAGCTAGACCAGTGGCAGCAAAGTATCAAAACCACGTTTTAACGACACCCTGCCCTGTGCAGAGCGCATTGGAAACAGTGCGCTCTGTCGAGTGTGGGCTTTTAGCTTAGCTCGCACTCGGTTCTTTGCAAAGAATCAGTTTTTTATCCCTCTCTCATCTGTAAACCTCTAAAAGGAAAATCCAAATGGCAATCTCCACGAATGGACTGCAACTTGTACGACTCGCCGGTGCTGTATTCAATCAGCAACTGAGCGCAGCCGACTACTCAGAAGTCTTGGCCGCTAACAAAACAGCTGCTGAACTCAACGCTTGGGCGAACACAGCCGTTGCCGCCGAGTTTAAGAACAAAACAACAACCGACATCGCTAAGGCAGTGCTCGCAAACGTTGGCCTGTCTTCAGTGGCTGGCCTTGAGGCTTGGTTGGCTGGTCAATTGACAGCTGGCGGTGGTGTGGCTAAAGCTGGCGAGACAATTATGTCCTTGCTGAATGACTACTCCAACATGTCTACAACTGACGCTACATACGGCGCCTCTGTTGTAACTTTCAACGCTAAGTCAGCAGCCTCACAAGTCTTGTCACAGACTGCTGGTTCAGCTGCTGGCACATACGCTGCTGTTTCTTCCACTGTTGTGAACACATCACTGACATTGACATCAGCTACTCAAACTTCCACAGGTACTGCTGGTGACGACACGTTCACAGCCGCTGCTGGTGCATGGGGCGTGGGCGACGTCGTGAACGGCGCTGCAGGTACAGACACATTGAACGCCACCATCTCTGGTACTGGCCCAACACAATCTGCTACCTCTTTGGTCAGCATCGAAACACTGAACTTGACAGCTTCACCCAATCCATCCACTTTGGACTTGACTGGCGTTACTGGTTTGACAAGCGTGAACAACATCTCCTCTGCCAACGGCGCCACATTGGCTGTCACTGGCTTGGGTAACATTGTGAACACCACCATCACTGGCGGTAACACTTCTACAACCATTACTTACGCAACAGCTGTTGCCGGTACTGCTGATTCAGCTACATTGACACTGAACGGTGCAACTGCAACCAACGCCTCTGGCTCTTCTTTCTCCACCGCTGGTGTTGAGACGTTGACTGTTAACTCAGCCACTTCTGCCAACTCTTTGAAGTCTTTGACAGACACTGGTATCACCAAGCTGAACATCACTGGCTCACAAGCTTTGACGGTGTTTGATGCTGTCGGTGGTACAACCATCGCGACTGTTGACGCCTCTGCTGCCACGGGTGCTATCACCTTGGCTACCGGCAACGGCGCTGGTGGTACAGCCCTTACTGGCGTGACCGTGACGGCTCCTACAGCAGCTACTGCTGGCTTGTTCACCATCACAACTGGTACGAGCAAAGATACAGTGAATTTGGGTGCAGGTACTAGCTTGGTGTCTACTGGATCTGGTGCTGACACGATCAACTCTGGTGCTGGTAACACAACAATCATCCCTGGTGCAGGTAACGACGTTGTGAACGCTGGTGCAGGTGTTGACACAATCCGCTTTGATGCGGCTGCTGCTGCAACCAACTCAGACACGATCAACAACTTCGGTGCAACTGACGTGTTGTCCATCAACTTGGGCCGCGCTCAAGTAACAGGCACATCAGGTGCTGCTGCTACTGCTGTTTACGGTTCTTTGTTGACCACAAACGGCGTGACCGCCACTTCACCCTCATTCTCTGGTGTTAGCGGAACTGGCGCTGCGACTGCTATTGTGTTCCAAAGCGTTGCTGCAGGTACTGCAACAGCCAACACAATTGCACAAGCTTCTAACGTGGTTGCTTTGACTGGTGTGTTCACAGACGGTACAGCCGCTGGTGTTATCTCTGCTCTGGGTACTACTGGCCAAGCTGGTGTCACAACTCAGCTCGATAGCCGTTTTTTGTTGGTGACTTACTCTGTAGGTAACATCGCTCAAGTGTGGTCTTACACTGGCGACGTCCAAACAGCAGCAACTGGCACTAGCGTGTTGACTGACATCGACGCTGCCGAGCTGTCACTGGTTGCTACGTTGAATGGCGTTGCTTCAGGCACTTTGACTGCAGCTAACTTCTCTACCTACCTTGATGTGGTAGCTGCTTCAGCAACAGCCTCTTCAGGCACAGGTCAGACCATCAACATTGGCTTGCCATTGTCACAAGTGACATCAACCGCTAACACAGCGGGTCAGTTCTTCACTGCTGCTGCAGATACGGTTACCGTTGCAGTTGGTATGTTGCCTAACGCATTGGCTTCAAGCACGGCTGGTTTGACACTGCTGGACGACACGGCAAATGACGGCGACGTTTTGAATGTGACAGGCTTGACTGCTGCCGCGTTTAATACAGCAACCATGGGTACATTTACCAGCAACATCGAAACAGTGAACATGAATTTGCTGATCGGTGGCAATACTGGATTCTCAGCTGTTGCCAACATGCCTGGTACAACAACGTTCGGATACACTGGCACTGGCGCTCAAACCATCACAGCACTGCCTGCAGCTGCTACGATCAAGTTTGATGCTGCTGCCTCTAATGCGATTGCAGGTACGATGGGTGCCTCTGGTGCGTTTAACGTGGCTTTGAATGCCTCAGGTGTTGCTCCAACGACCGTGACTGGCGCTCCTACAGTGCCAACATTGGCGATGACCTCTGGAACAACCAGCACAACAACTGTGACTGGTACTTCCTACCTTGGTGCGCAAGCTGGCTCGTTCTACGGTGCTGCCGCATCTGCTGCAACCATCACTGGAACAGGTAGCTTGACTATCAGCGGTACAGGTGCAACATTTGCCGCTCAAGTTGGTGGCGTTTCAACAACTGGCTACACAGGTTCATTGACACTGCGCCCAACTGACGCAACTGCATTTGACTTGTCTGGTACGGGTGCTGACACTTCTAAGTTCACTGGTGTTCGTGCGATTGACTTCTCCCAGACCACAGGTGCCGGTACAGTCACCTTAGCTTCTGACAACGGCGCATGGCCAGTCACTGTGAGCTCAAACGCATCTACATTCAGTGCTAGCGTAGTTCAAGCTGGCTCTGGTTTGACGGATGCCTTGGTCGTTACAGCTTCTTTGGCTGCAGGCAACATTGGTTCAATTTCTGCTCTGGGCATCGAAACTCTGACAGTTAACTTGGGCGGTACTACTGGTACTACAACAAGCAAAACAGTTGGTGGTATCACCATGTCTACCAATGCCGCAACACAAGTTGTGACGGTGAACTCAAACTCAACTGGCAACACGTTGGGCACTGTGACTGCTGACACACTGATTGCATCTAGCATTCCTGGTACTGTATCTGCAACTTTGGCAAATGCTGGTCAAGGTAGTGCTTACACAGGCCCATCAGCCTTTGCCTCCTTGATCATTGGTACAGGCATGGGTGACATCATCACAACTGGTAGTGCAAATGATGTGATTTACATTGGTGATACTACTAATACAACAGGTTCATCCAACCTGAATGGCGGTTTGGGTAACGATACATATCGTTTTTTACACACAACGATTAACAATTCACAAATTACTGATGCGAATGGTACCGACAGCTTGTTATTAGATGGTGCTACTTCTAATATCTCCGGACTTAACAACGGTGGATCATTGGTTGGTGCTGGAATTGAGCAGGTTATTGTGACATCTGGTGGTGCAATGTCTATTGCAACTGGTCAAGTAACCGGCGCAGTAGCATTTAACGGTATTGCTGGTGCTTCTCTTGCAATTACGCAGACTACAGTTGGTACAGCATCATCACCTGCAATTACAAACATCAGTTCCGCTACATATGCCTCCATCAGCTATCTAAGTTCAACAGGTGGAACTACTGCTGGTACAGCAGTTACAGGTACTGTAATTGTTGGTGGGTCAGGTGTTGACTCAATCGTAGGCGGAACCCTGGCTGACGTCATCACCGGTAGCGCTGGGTCTGACGTTATGACAGGAAATGGTGGTGCAGATACTTTTGCTTTTGCAACAGGATCGTCAGGTGGCGCTCCATCTGACACTGTTTTCGATACTATCACTGACTTTACTACCGCATCGGACATTATTGATCACGGGTCTTCTATCACTTTAGTAGCTACAACAGCCTCATCTTCTGGTGTTGCTGCGCTTTCTACTGCTGGTGTTGCTACCTTCAATGCGGCAGACAACACTTTGGCGCTGCGAATCATCGCTACAGAAGCGGGCATTAATGCTGGTTCAACGACTGCTGCTGGACAAGCTGCGGTATTCCAGTTTGGTGCTGATGCATACTTGTTTATCTCTGATGGTACTGATGGAGTTGGGGCTAATGATGTGTTGATTAAGCTCACGGGTGTTGATACAACGCTTGCAGCTTTTGACACAATAACTCTTAGTGGTGGTAATGCTACGCTTGCCTAAAAAGGTCGATAAGGAGGGGCTGATGCAAGTGATTGAACAGCTTCCCTCCTTAGTTAACTTCTTTATTTGTTAATCCGAACCTCGGCTCCAAAAAATGGTGCCGAGGTTTTTTTTAGAGACTTATGAGATTTCAAGATGAAAATCAAAAAGTCTCAAAATCTTACTTGGTTGTTGCTTACTAATTCTTTGTTTAAATGGTAAAAGTTGTAGCAATGATTTACGAGTGACTTGCAGTTAGTGCGATTATCAGCATGTCAAATTATAAACAGCCAACAATCGGCGAAATAAAAGCATTGGCCGCACTTTTTAAGGCTGGTAAACCAATCGAACTTGAAAGACGGGCTCGCTCACTAGTAGCAAAGTATCCGAAATCGGGAGTCGTATGGAATGCAATTGGCATATCACTCCAAAGTCAAGGTAAGGATGCCACAGCTGTTTTGCAACAGGCTTGCGAACTCTCTCCTTATGATGCCAGCGTGATGAGTAACTTGGGTAATGCCCTGAAAGATGTCGGCCGCTTTGATGACGCAATAGTTTGTTTTCGTAAGGCGATAGCAATCAAACCTGATTTTGCCGAGGCATATTACAACCTAGGCGTTATTTTTGAAAAGTTGAAACAACTTGGAGAAGCGGTAGAAAGTTACGGTTATGCGCTGAAAGTCAAGCCAGATCTTCTTAAGGCTCATAACAACTTAGGAAATGTTTTAAGACAGATGGGGCGGCTTAAAAGTGCTCAGGATAGTTTTAACCGAGCACTGGAAATTAACCCTAATTTTGCAGAAGGGTATAGCAACCTAGGAAATGTTCAAAAGGACCTTGGGGAACTCGAAGCAGCAGGTGCTAGCTTCTTAAAAGCAGTGAAAATCAAGCCGGATTTTGCTGAAGGTTATTACAACTTGGGCACAGTTCTTCAAGACTTGAAGCGAAACGATGAAGCTATAGGATATTTCCAAAAAGCAATAGCAATCAAGCAGAGCTATACAGAGGCACATAACAACTTAGGAAACACCTTGAAAGATCTAGGTCGCCTAGATGATGCGGTGTCTAGTTTCCGCTCGGCACTGGAATGCAACCCTAAGTATGAAATGGCTTACAGCAATATCTTATTTACCCTCAACTACCATCCAGACAAGACTAGTGAAGAAATTTTCAATGCCTATAAGGATTACAATGTTCAGTATGGCTTGATCTATGACAAGATGTGGCAAACACATGTCAATAGACGTGAAGCAGGTAAACGCTTAAAAGTGGGCTATGTTTCTCCTGATTTTAATCAGCACGCAGTGCGGTATTTCCTAGAGCCTTTACTTGCACACCATGACAAAAATAAAGTTGAAGTTTATGCGTATGCCGAACTGTCTAAAGAAGACCAGGTAACGACTCGCTATCGGAGCTATGTGGATCACTGGGTTACCACGGTGGGTATGAGCGATGACACATTGGCCGAACGTATAAGGGTTGACGGTATAGACATACTGGTGGATCTGGCTGGTCATACTGCCCACAATCGGCTTTCTGTTTTTGCACGCAAACCGACGCCAGTTTCTTTGTCGTGGCTTGGATACGGCTACACGACAGGACTAACTGCAGTAGACTACTTTTTGACGGATGAAGCCAGCGCACCATTGGGCAGCGAGGTGTTTTTTTCTGAAATTCCATACCGCCTTCCTACTCCTGCCACAGTATTTCGGCCAGCAAAAGGGACGGGTTCGGTCGGACCATTGCCAGCTATAAAGAACGGTCATCTTACATTTGGAACTTTGTCCCGCTCAGTGCGGATAAATAACCACTGCATCCGTGTGTGGGCAACGATAATAAATAGGGTTAAAGGTTCGCGGCTTGTAATTAATAGTCACGATTTTAAAAGTAAGTCCATGCAATACGCTTGGTTGGCAAAATTTAAAGAGTATGGAATTGACAAAGATCGAATAGAAATTGGTTTTCACAGCCCGCCATGGGATGTGTTGAGGGGAATAGACATTGGGCTGGACTGTTTTCCTCACAACTCAGGCACCACTCTATATGAAACTTTGTTCATGGGAGTTCCCTTCGTCACTCTTGCGGGACGCCCGAGCGTTGGTCGGGTAGGAAGTTCTATTTTAGAGGGATTAGGACACCCCGAATGGATTGCAAAGTCAGAAGATAACTACATAGAAATCGCGGTAGCCTTGTCTTCAAACTTGGAGAAATTGGCAATAATTCGCGAAGGTCTTCAAGATGAAATGCAACTTAGTGCCCTGATGGATGAAACAGGCTTTGCTCAAAAGGTAGAAGCCGCTTATCGTGACATGTGGGTCAATTGGTGCAGCCATGAGCAATATGACGAAATGGCAGGCCTATTAAATGACGGTCGCTACGTTGAACTAGAAAATCAGTCGCGTTTGCTAGTTGGGAAATATCCTAAATCAGGGTTTGCATGGAAGGTGTTGGGAGCAGCTCTTCAGGTGCAAGGTAAAGACGCACTGCTCGCCTTGCAAAAGGCATCAGAGCTTTCGCCCAATGATGCCGAGACATTCAACAATCTTGGCATTGCTCTTCAAAGTCACAACCGAACCAAGGATGCGATCGCTAGCTATCTCCATGCCTTGAAGATCAAACCTGATTATGTGGAGGCACATTACAACCTCGGGGTGCTTGCAGTCCAAATAAAACAATATGGAATTGGCTTGTACCATCTAAAGTCAGCTTTGGAGTCGAATCTGAGACAAGTGAGATATTGGCTTAGTTATATTGATGCATTGATCCAGGCGGACCAGCCTGATGCAGCTCGAGTGGTTTTAATGCAGGGGAGGCAACAAGGGTTGCAAGGTGAATCACTAGAGGTTTTGGCAGGTAGGCTTGCTCAACTTAACGGTTCCTCCAATGTTGAGTATGAAAACAAAAAGAGCATCGAAGCTCTTGGTCCTTTACAAAAGAAGTGAGAAACTGATGAAAGCAGTAATTCTTGCAGGTGGCCTTGGCACTCGTATTTCAGAAGAAACATATCTCAAACCAAAACCAATGATTGAAATCGGCGGACGTCCGATTTTGTGGCACATCATGAAGATATATTCTGCACACGGAATTAACGATTTCATTATATGTTGTGGCTACAAAGGTTACATAATTAAAGAGTATTTTGCCAACTACTTTTTGCACATGTCGGATGTTACCTTCGACATCGCAAAAAATAAAATGGACGTGCATGTTCAGAAAGGTGAGCCATGGCGCGTTACCTTGGTGGACACAGGCGAGAACACGAAGACTGGTGGACGCTTAAGGCGTGTGAGGGATTATATTCAAGAAGAGGACGCGTTCTGCTTCACTTATGGGGACGGAGTTTCGAATGTCGACATTACATCCTCTATTGCCTTTCACCGTGCACATAGAAAATTAGCGACTGTCACCGCGGTGTTGCCACCTGGTCGATTCGGTGCCTTGTCTCGAAAGGGAAATGCAGTTCAGGGATTTATCGAGAAACCAATCGGTGATAGTAACTGGATCAACGGTGGGTTTTTCGTTCTATCACCTAAAGTAATTGACTATGTAACTGATGATTCGAGTAGCTGGGAAGTTGACTCGTTGACTAGGCTAGCGTCAGAAGACCAATTACAGGCGTTCGAGCACACAGGTTTCTGGCAACCCATGGATACCTTGCGTGACAAAAATTCGCTGGAAGAACTTTGGGCCACTGGCGAAGCGCCATGGAAGTTGTTGTGATGTCAACTGGTTACTCATCTTTCACAGACTTCTGGCGTGGCAAGCGCGTACTGGTAACAGGACACACTGGATTCAAGGGCACTTGGCTCACGCTGTGGCTAATACGAATGGGCGCAAAGGTTACTGGTCTGGCCTTACAACCTAACACGAGGCCCAATTTGTTCGAACTAACTCGAAATCACGAAAGAATGACCAGTCATATTTGCGATATTCGAGAATTCGAAAATGTCAAAGAGATCATTACTGAATGTAGACCAGAAATCGTGCTGCACTTAGCCGCTCAGCCGTTGGTGCGCACTAGTTACCGTCATCCAGTTTCCACATATGCAAGTAATGTCATGGGCACGGTGCATGTGCTGGATGCCTTGCGAGACCTAGATAGCGTTCGCGTGGCTGTGATGGTGACAACTGACAAAATATATCGCAATTTGGAACACATGTTCCCTTTTCGAGAAGACGATATGCTTGGTGGCCATGATCCCTATAGCGCTAGCAAAGCTGCCGGCGAGATTGTGATTGCTAGTTATCGTGATGCGTTCATGAGAGAACAAGGAACTGCAATAGCATCCGCCCGAGCGGGAAATGTGATCGCTGGCGGCGACTGGTCGGAAGATCGGCTGATTCCCGATGCGATGCGTGCGTGGCAAGTGGGTCTAACCTTAGAGATTCGCAGACCACATGCGATACGCCCCTGGCAGCACGTACTCGAGCCTTTACATGGGTATCTGACCCTTGCGGAAAAACTCTGGCACAGCCCCGAAATGGCTGGCGCCTACAATTTTGGTCCTTTTTCCCATGATACAGCGAGTGTCAAGGAGGTTATCGAGATGGCGCGTGCTTCCTTTGGAAGAGGTGAAGTTAGCTATAGCGAAGTCAGTGAGGGCCCTCACGAAGCAGCTCGGTTGACATTAGAAACCATGAAAGCCAGGGCGGTGTTGAATGTTCGGCCGCGATGGAGTATGTCTGAGGCCGTGTCACGAACTTCAGCCTGGTATCGAGCCCAACTCGCGGGCCAAGATGCGCGATCCTTGTGTATGTCCGATATTGCCGATTTTGAAGTGGCAGTCGATAAGGATCGTTTATGAAAAGAGCAATAATTTCTGGTTCTACAGGTTTGGCAGGTACTGCAGTATCAAAATATTTTGTCTCACAAGGAGTCGAAACGCTTTGTCTTGGTAGACAAGCCTTAAGCAAAGAGGACTGCAACCATAAATTTGGTACAGAATTAAATTATCTCAATGTACAGATGGAAGACATAGCATCTCTTGCAGAAAGAGATGATTTGATTGCTTGGTCTACCGGTTCAGATTGTGTGTTTTTTAATTTTGCTTGGTGTGGTTATCAAAAATTGACGGATGGCAGTTTCAGCGAACAATTAAATAATGCTATTTTCGCAGCAGAAGCAGTAAAGGCAGCAAAACGACTAGGTTGTATAAAGTTCGTAAATGTTGGCACACTTGAGGAAACCTTTGTTGAGGGGTTTCTGTCCAGTAACAAAAATTACCCTTATTGTTCTGATCAGACAAATTACGTACTAGCCAAGTTGGCGGCCAGAGATATGTGCAAGATGGTTGCTTACCTTGAAAAGATCGACTATGTGCACACTCGATTGTCTGTCCCACTAGATCCGGATTTGTTACGCGGAAACTATGTAGCTGCAACCTTCAAAAAAATTGCCGAAAGCCTGCCCTTCGATGCACCATTGAACAAACAGTTGTTTGATATTGTGTTTCTTGATGATGTCGCAAGAGCCTATTACATGATTGGTGTCAACGGTAAAAATAAGGCCGACTACTACATTGGCACTTCCAAGCCAGCAACGCTTGCGCAGTATTTTTTAAGATTTGAAAAAATTGTGAAAAATCAAAGTTTTGATGACGCAGATCTTTTTGCCTCAATCAATACTGAAATTTTCAGTACTGCGGCTATTAATCAGGACACAGGATTTTTTGCCTCAACAAGACTTCAAGATATTTTAAAGAAAGTGCACGACCATTGAAAAAAGCAATTGTGACAGGTGCCACAGGGTTCATTGGATCTGCCTTTGTAGAGTACTTGACAAAAAAAAATATTGAAGTCTTGGCACTTGGACGAAAAGAATTTGACTCAATATCCTTTTTAAGACGAAAAAAGCTCGAGGGCGCGCAATACCTGAAGCTTAATATGAGTGAAATTTCCTTGCTTGCGAAAACAATATCCGATATTGGCTGGTTCGTTGATGACGATTGTGTGTTTTTTAACTTAGCGTGGGGGGGTGAGAGCGGTCTGTCAGATCTAAATGTGGCTGCGCAGATGAAGAATGTGGCCTGGTCAGTGTCCGCTCTTGAGGTTTCCAAAAAAATCGGCTGTAGACGATTTATTCAAGTTGGCACCATGGAAGAAGCTTTTACTCAAAAGTATCTTGAATTGGATAGCCGCAAAGATACTCAATACAATCGTCACGTTATTTATTCCGTCGCAAAGATTGCCGCTAGAGCTGCGCTGGAAATAAGATCATCGCAACTAGGTATGGACTTCATCTATGTTTTACATTCTCATGTTATGGGACAGGATGATGACAAGAATTCATTCTTGCAGGTAACCCTTCAAAAACTGATCCGTTGTGAGGAATTAATTTTTTCCACAGGCGAGCAGTTTTTTGATGTGATCTCTGTGAGTGATTGCTCCCTAGGTTATTACCTGATTTGTCAGAGAGGCCGACCCGGCTCACATTATTGGGTCGGATCAGGTGATCCGAGACGTTTGAAAGAATATGTTGAGCGTATGTATGCTCTTTTTCCATCCGGGCTTAAAATGGAATTCGGCAAGATGCCATACAACGATATTGTGTTGGAAAAAGAAGTATTTTCCATAAGCAAACTTGTCCAACACACGGGATACAAACCCACCATGTCGTATGAGCAAGTCGTAATAGATTTGCATAATTACTTAATTAAATCAATTTCGGAATAATGACTAGTTAAAAGTCGAATTAGTATGGCAACATTGATTTCAGATCGTGGCACTTACGAGTGCCGTGCTTGTGGTGAGCAGGAACTAATGAGTGTGTTGGACCTTGGTGTTCAGCCTTTGCCCGCAGAATATGGGCGTAACCCTGAGGATGTACTGGATGCTTTTCCTTTACATTTGCGTATTTGCAAGCACTGCGGACTGGGACAGCTTGGCGAATATGTTTTGCCTGAACGAATTTTTCATAATGAATACCCTTATCTTTCATCAGCCAGCTCGACATGGGTAGATCACTCACGAAAATATGCTGAAACAATGAGAACGTCGCTCGGGCTCGACCAGCTAAGTTTGGTCGTTGAGCTGGCAAGTAACGACGGTTATCTGCTGTCCTCTTTTCAGAATCTCGGGATTCCAGTACTAGGAATAGAGCCAGCAGACAATGTGGCATCAATCGCAAGAGACTCGGGCGTACCCACGCTGACCGAGTTTTTTGGGGCGCGCATCGCAGAAGGGATATTGGCCACTTACGGATATCCGCGACTCATAGTAGCAAATAACGTTTTTGCCCATATTCCTGATATGCACGACTTCATGGCGGGTATTTCAATCTTGGCCAACGACAAAACAGTTGTCACAATCGAAAATCCCTCTTTTGCAGTTCTGCTTAAAGATGCTCTTTTCGACACGATTTATCACGAACACTATTCTTACTTGACCGCTCATTCGGTGGGAGTGGTAGCACGAGCACATGGACTTGACTTGGTTCATGTGGATCAATTGCCAACACATGGAGGCTCGAACCGATACTGGTTAAGCCGCTCGCAGATTGCCGATCAAACAGTTCAAGCAACTCTGGAGGAAGAAAAGCGCGCAGGTATATTTGAACCCAGTCAGTTATATTTATTCGCCACTCGTGCACGCGCTGCTATCGAATCACTAAACGCGTGGTTTATTGAAAGAAAACGAGTTGGTGATGTAGTGGTTGGCTACGGTGCTGCTCATAAAGGGAATACCTTCCTTAATGCGGTTGGAGAGGCTTCCAGAACTCTAGCCTACGTTGTAGATGCCAGCAAGGAAAAGCAAGGAAAGTTTCTACCTGGTTCCCAAGTGCCAGTGCTGAGCCCAGAACAGCTTGATTTAGCTAATCCCTCGGATGTCCTGATATTGCCTTGGAATATTGCCCCTGAACTTGCAGAACGAATAAGAAGACTAGCCCCAAGCGCTCGTATCTGGATTGCACAACCCAAGATGCGTCAACTTTAAAGGAGCTTGAAAGCATGAAAATAGAAACAACGCCAATCGACGGGCTATTTGTACTCCATCGCCCAGTACAAAGGGATGAGCGAGGTTTATTCAGTCGTGTTTTCGGTGTAGATGAAATAGCGGCAGCTGGGCGTCCGACTAAAGCGGTTCATGTAAACACCTCTACCTCGATTGCATTGGGTACATTACGCGGAATCCATTTCCAGTACCCTCCTCACTCTGAGGCAAAAATTGTTTCATGCGCAGCTGGCGCAATTTGGGATGTTGGCATCGACTTGAGGCCTGGCTCACCAACTAGGTTTCAATGGTTCGGCGTTGAGTTGACTCCTGACAATGGTTTAAGCATGATCGTTCCCGAAGGTTTCGGGCACGCATTTATTACCCTAGAGCCAAATACCACAGTCATTTATATCGTTTCTGCGGCTTACGCTCTAAGTCACGAATCTGGTATCAATTTTGATGATCCGTTGCTGAATATAAAGTGGCCAATTAAACCTACTATTCTCTCGGACAAGGATCGTGCATGGGGAGCAATTGAAAAACGCATAGAGGAACTTGATTCAGGATTTGGTCATTCATAATGAAACAGAATCAGGAGAATAGCTTACAACATTTTTTTGGCGGCTGTCACTTCATAATTTCTGACACTACATTCTCTATCAATAAAGTCATGCCGGTACTGATTTTTAATTTGAGTATATGAAAACACGTATCCCATACAGCAAACCTTCCATTACCGAACTTGAAGTGCGCTATGCCACTGATGCTGCAGCAAACGGCTGGGGGGAATTTAATGCCTCTTACATCAAGCGCTTCGAATTGTTATTTGAGGAACATTTAGGCGTAAGCTATGCTGTAGCTACATCCAGCTGCACAGGTGCATTACACATGGGAATGGCTGCACTAGGCATCGGGCCTGGAGATGAGGTGATATTGGCTGAAACTAATTGGGTAGCCACGGTTGCGCCTATAGTCCATCTTGGTGCTACACCGATTTTTGTTGATATTCTTTCGGATTCTTGGTGTATTGACCCACAGAAGGTAGAGGCTGCGATTTCCTCGCGAACGAAAGCAATTGTTGCTGTACACCTTTACGGAAATTTGTGTGATATGGAGTACCTGCTGGCGCTTGGGGAAAAATACGGTATTCCAATTATTGAAGACGCTGCTGAGGCGGTTGGTTCGGTCTATCACGGCAAACGTGCCGGCTCCATGGGCGCTTTTGGCACCTTCTCTTTTCACGGAACGAAGACGATAACAACTGGAGAAGGCGGCATGTTTGTGACAAATGATTTGGCGCTTTTTGAGAGGGTGTTAACTTTGAACGACCATGGCCGAGCTCGCGGCCAAACTAAACAGTTCTGGCCTGATCAGATTGGATTCAAATTTAAAATATCGAATATTCAGGCAGCCATCGGTTGCGCGCAAATGGAACGCATAGAAACACTAGTCAGCAGGAAGAGGGAGATACTTGCAATTTATCGAAAAAAACTGGAAAAACTTCCGGGCATAAGCATGAACCATGAGCCACCCGGTACAGTTAATGGAGCGTGGATGCCGACGGTTGTTTTTACCAATGAAACTGGAATCACGCGAGAAAAACTACAGCAGGCCTTTGCGGCTGAAAACGCTGATGCACGAGTTTTTTTCTGGCCGTTATCTAGTTTGCCGATGTTCAAGCCTAATAAATCGAACATCCTCGCTTGGGATATACAAAATCGGGCGATTAATTTGCCCAGTTATCACGACATATCAAATAAGGACTTAGACCTTATTTCTCAAACTATCATAGATCTTTACCAATCTAACCTAAAAGGCTGTAAATGAGACTTTTACTTTTTGCAGACGGAGCTGTTGGTACTGAAATAGCCAAATTTATTATCTAAAACTACGTTCAAGATATATTTTTGATCGTAACAATAGACGACAATGAAATTTATAAAGAAGCTAAAGATAAGGAAATTCCTGTTTGCGTTTTTGAGTCTGAAAAAGACATTATCGCTAGAGTCTCCGTAGGTATTGATCTTGGTTTACTTGCCTGGTGGCCGAAAATAATCAAAGATCCGCTTTTGGCCCTACCTCTAATGGGGTTCGTAAACACGCACCCCAGTTTACTACCGCACAATCGTGGAAAGCATTACAACTTTTGGGCTTTGGTTGAGCAAGCCCCGTTCGGTGTTACGTTACACCGCGTCGATTCAGGTGTGGACACAGGTGATATCGTTGCACAGGAGTGCATACAATACGGTTGGTGTGACACCGGTGAAACACTTTACAAAAAAGCACAGATAGCGATGTTAAATTTGTTCCGTAAGACTTATCCGATCTTAAGAACACAACAGTTTTCTTCGAAACCGCAAAGTTCACAAAAGGGCTCATTCCATCGCGCTTCAGAGCTCATATCTGCGAGTAATGTTAATTTTGATGCACATTATCGAGCGCGTGACCTACTCAATTTGCTTCGAGCTCGTACCTTTCAAGGTCACCCAGGCTGCTGGTTTGAAGAAGACGGCAGTCGCTTCGAAATTTCTATCAACATAACCAGAGTAAATTAAGCTTACTATTTAAGTTGGGTATTTTGATCATTAAACGGCATTCAAATCATCATAGATCGGGAAGTAATCTTCATGAGCCTGCGCAAGATTACAAAGAACCGTGGATCGTTTCCAAGCGATTAGGCACTGCGCAAATTGTTCTACCCAGCACTGAGAATTATTAGCCAGAAATAGAACATGCCGATTCGGGACTGTGGGGTTGTGTTGGCGCCGATTGAATCTTGATAAGGGGCTTGCTACCAAAGCAGACTTGAATGAAGAAGAGCTTCTACAATTGGCAAAGAATCATTTCACACCTCGATAAATCATGGCAACCCTCAAAATCGACAACAAAGAATACGACCTAGACACCCTGTCTGAGGAGTGCAAAGCCCAATTGGCTGCCATTCAATTCGTAGAGCAAGAACTCTCTCGCCTTCAAGCCAAAGCTGCTGCGCTACAAACCGCAAAGAATGCGTATCTCCAAGCCTTGCAGAAATCTCTACCTGTTTTTGGCGTAAGCGACACCATCAAGCTGTCTTGATTCACTGGCGGTCATGTGCTGTGGCTGATCAAGAGTGAAAATTTTTGGGAATGAAGAACAGGTCACTTGCATTTCATGATTTGCAACTCTAAACAAAGTTCACCACATTCACATGTTCACACCATTCATTTAAATGTGAACTTGTGAAGATTGTGAACTTTGTTGATGGCGTCTCCCTACAAATCTGAAGTACTCGGAATCTTTCGTAAAGTGCAATGCACGCCATCGCGCCTAGGTTTGTTTTCTACTGACAAGTAAACCCCCAATAAACGCATTCCTGGCGCAATTCGACGAAGTATGTCGCCTAACCCCCTTGGCGTGCGCGGCCAATAATCCTTCTCCTCCATGGCTGTGCCACGCAAACCATTTAGCTTATCCAGTAAGTCTTTGATAGTCCCGCTGTGGCTATCACCAAGATCAATCAACTTGAGACATATGACAGCAACGGGTGAGGAGTCGATGGTTCGGCGTACTGCGTTTTTCCGATGATCGTGGTACTTGCTTAACCATACTCCAGCGTTAGCGCCAAGAGCCGCGCCCATTGCCTCACCAAGTAAGGCGAAATCTGCCATCCGAGGTAGTTCTTCTGAAGAGATATCCACCGACGGAAGCCTTGCAAGAGTGTCTGAAAATAAAGTCAAGATTCCACCAAAAACGCTTGGTAGGGATTTCTCTATGCCTTGTTTAAGCTCCCCCTCTGAGCGGCGCTGCTCTATAGTTGGGAGACAAATACTAATCGTCCGGTCAAGTAAGTCTTGGCGCAGAACTACAGCGCCGATCCCGTTGATCATCACTGGGTTGTGAGCCTCAAGAATAGTTTCCTCAGCGTTGGTGATTAAGGCCCAAACTACCTCGGGGCAGGGCTTGCAAGCGTTAAAATCTGAGAATGCAAGCCCCTCAAATTTTCTACTCTTTCAAGCTCTGGGCCACTTTGGCTTTGGCGATGTTGCTCAGCGCCTGCGGTGGCACCACTGACTTTGCCCCTGTGGTCACGGGTGTCAAGGTGCAATCTGTTCAATACGGCAAATCGGCCACCATTTACATTGGCGGCAAAGATTTGCGCTCTTCCCTCACGGTAGACACTGGTGGCGTTTGTACCAATCCAAACTTTGCCAGCAACAGCACCACAGACACCTTGGTGCTCAATTGTGTGGCAAGCCAAGCTGGTGATTTTACTTTGGCCCTTCAAAGCCCCGATGGTCAAGCCATCTACTCCACTGTGGTCAATGTACCCCTGCCGCAAGTCACCCTCATTACCGGTAAGGGCAGCATCACGCTTGAGTTAGACCCTGCTCGCGCGCCTATCAGCACCAACAATTTCTTGGCGTATGTCAGCAAGGGTTTTTATCGCAGCACGCTGTTTCACCGTGTAATTCCCAACTTTGTGGTGCAAGGCGGTGGCTACACAACGGGCATGGTTAAAAAAACAGACCAAGCGGCACCTATTGAACTTGAATCCAACAAAAGCCGGTCTAATTTGCGCGGCACCCTGGCCATGGCCAGAACCAATTTGCCTAACTCTGCCACGTCCGAGTTTTACATCAACCTCGTAGACAACCTTTCGCTAGATTTTAAAAACACGGCCAACCCTGGCTATGCGGTATTTGGCAAAGTCATTCAGGGGATGGAGTTGGTCGATGCCATTGCATTAGAGCCCACTGGCGTAGTAGGTGGCATGAGCGATGTACCCTTAACCGAGATTGCGCTTAGCTTGGCGCTTCAAACCAAGTAATTGATTGTCAATAACGTTTTAACCCACGCCCAATAAAGCCTTGAAATGACAGCTGCCATTTATTACCACCCCGAGGCTTACACCACCAGTGGGCTAAAGCTCATGGGAAGAAACGCAGCTGGCGAGTCATTTTTAAAAGGTTTTTTAAAGCACAGCAAGGCCACAGAGTTTTGGGCGCAAGTTCAAAAACCCGAGCACGGTCAACACTTTGCAAAAACAGTAAAAGATCAAGGTCGCCACGAGGCTGTGAAGGTCGTTGACAAAGCATCTATGTCTGCACTCAGCCAAATAGGCACTGTGTACTACCCTGGCCCTGGCATTGGCGAGCATGCTTTTCACCGTGCATTGGCAGGTGCAAACAAGGCACACACCGCTTGGAGTTTGTGCGGCATTACGCATACAACTTCTTCTGCGGGCGCTATGGATGCATTGGCCGAACTCATTACGGCACCTGTTTAACCTTGGGATGCTGTCATTTGTACCAGCACGGCAGTCAAAGACAATGTGCAGCGGCTTTTGCAAGCGCAAGTTCATTATTTGCAAGAGCGGCTTGGCATCAGCAAGCTGGTCTTGCCCATGTTGCCCGTCATTCCACTGGGCATTCACACCCAAGACTTTGAGTGGAGCGATGCACAAAAATCCAAAGCCAGGCAACTGATAGGTGCAGACGCCAACACCTTGGTGGTGCTGTTCATGGGCAGGCTTTCGTTTCATGCCAAAGCGCACCCTTTGGCCATGTATCAAGCCCTCCAAAAAGCCGCTGTTCAGTTAGCGCCCTCTGGCCAAAAGGTGATGTTGGTAGAGTGCGGCTGGCACGCGAATGACTTTATCCAGAAGGCTTACCAAGATGCCGCACAAAGTACATGCCCTTCTGTGAAAGTGATCACACTAGATGGCCGCTTGGCCAGCGACCGAGAAACCGCTTGGGCCAGTGCCGATGTGTTTTGCTCGTTGTCAGACAACATTCAAGAAACCTTTGGCATTGTCCCCATTGAAGCCATGGCGTCTGGTCTGCCTGTGGTAGTATCCGATTGGGATGGCTACAAAGACACCTTGCGCAATGGCATTGATGGTTTCAGAATTGCCACGTGCATGCCCCAACCCGGCTTGGCCACCGATTTGGCACTAAGGCACGCCCTAGAAGTAGACACCTACGACATGTACTGCGGCCACACCTGCTCTATGGTGTCGGTAGACATTGAAGCCACCGCCAAGGCGTTTGTGCAGTTGTTTGAATCGGCAGACTTGCGCCGCACCATGGGGCAGGCAGGTCAAGCAAGAGCCAAGCAACTGTATGACTGGTCTGTGGTCATTGGCCAATACGAGGGCTTGTGGCAATCTCAAACTGAGCTAAGGCTGGCTGCACAAACTGGCAACGAACACAAAGCGCTAGCGCACCCGTGGCCAGCGCGCATTGATCCGTTTTATTCTTTTGAGTCTTATCCTACTCACACCCTCAAGCCCGATAGCGTTTTGACG
>Ga0315905_10002568_pt1 | contig 19117 bp, 6 predicted proteins | sample LakEriMetagenome_5_FD_203522 | JGI IMG/M metagenome (GOLD analysis project Ga0315905, IMG submission 203522) | Freshwater fungal communities from buoy surface, Lake Erie, Ohio, United States - Buoy 4 MA121 | ecosystem: Environmental > Aquatic > Freshwater > Lake | place: USA: Lake Erie, Ohio... | reverse complement strand
AGCAAGTTATTGCACTTGAAAGCGAGTCAATTATTTCTAAGTTGACTGTTTTCTTAGATGAATATATGACCAAGCAAACTGAGATGCCATTTTTAAGATTTGATTATTCGAAACAGGTCTTTGAAATGGATTGGAGGTATGCAAGTAGATATCGTGATGAACTAAAGTTATTTGGTGTTGATTTGACTGACGCTAATACTAGAGATATTTATTTTAAAGAAAATTTAGAAGATTGGCATGGTTTGCTATCTGGCCCATTTACAGTTTTTACAAACAATGGAAATTTCTTCCGTTCATTTGAGGCTAGAGGTAAGGGTTATGAAGGTTTTTCAGTTTCTCGATATGTTCAGCCGCAAGAGGCAATAAAAGATGCAATAATTAACGGAAATTACAACGTTAAAGGGTATGTTGGATTTGATAAAAAACATTATGAAGAATTGGGCGATAAATTTCCTGATTGGTTGTCTGTTGACACTTGGCTTAGAAATAAAATTAATATTTTGAAAAATCCGATCTTCAATGTCAAATTTTCTTGTTACGTAAAAAGACCTTTGAATAATCATGGTTCTTTCATCATAAAGTCAATGATGCAACAAAATGCTAGAGTAACGGACGCTTATTTATATACATCTGTTACATACTCTTGTGACAAAAAGAATAACATTATAATAGCTAACGTACAAGGTGCTCAAGCTAAAAAGCTAGTAAAATAATTTATTAAGAGGTGTTCTAATGCCAGAATTTTTAAGCTTATCCGATGTTATTAGAAAGCAGATACAAGATTCTAACAGTAAGAGGGATTCACTCTTAAACATTCAATCTACTCTTGCTCTAACATTAGGAGTTGCTCCATCACAGAGAGATAGAATAGACCCAGATAATGAATCTTTAACCTGGGGAGTTTCAAGGTGGGGCGTAGCAAAAGTAACATCAAAAGAGCAACCAGATAGATAATGGGAAAGACACCAATATATGGTTTGGGGTATTTAGAGCCCAACCAAGACTTATCAGAAAATCTTGATCTTGATGAATTACGTTTCAGAGCAATTGATACTCAGACATATTCTTTATATCAAATTTTTGGAAACGGAATTATTGAAGATGAGACTAACAACTATGCTTCTTGGGTCATAAGTATAATTCCAAATGATTTTCAAAATATAAGAATATCTAGCGGTAAAGGATTTGTATCATGGAAATCAGCAGAAACAACTTCGTTTGTAGACGTTGCTCTGCCGATTCTACCTACAGGAGTCACTAGTGTCACTGTATGGGCTTATGCTATTGCAAATGACAACACTCCAGTAACAAAAGAAATTGACTTTATTACATCTTTATTTCAAATAGACGACCCTGATAACTATGTCTCTCTTGGTGGTGTTGTAATAACATTTGGAGCCACTACTACAATTGTGCCGTTTACAACTGGCAGGGCAAGAATTAGCTTATTTGCATCACTTTCAAATATTATAAATCAACACAAGCACATCGGTGGGTCAAATAATCCAAGCCCAATTAATCTTGGTAGTCATGTGCAAGGCAAGCTATCAGGAGAATATGTTGAAAATCTTGATATTTCTACTGTAACTAAAGGAACATTAGATGCCGAAAGATTACCAACAATTGACCATAAAAACCTCACTAACATAGGTACTTTAACACACTCTCAAATAGATTCACTTTTAGGAGCATTAACGCTACCTGATAGTTCTTATAGACTATCTGATTTGTCAATGGCTAATAGATTACAAATAGTCTTGGCAATGAAAAAACAGTTTGCTGAAGATTCAGATTCAACACAAATAAATTCTTTATTTTATATACCAGCAATTTATCCAAACAGATCAACTGATACAACTGTAACTTTCAGAGATTTAAGCTTGCCTATTTATGTAACTGAAGCAAATGTAATCGATACTGTTGGAAGCGGTTATGATCCAGCTGTTAACTTTATAGAAGCTGCTGAATCAGATTCGAACACAGCTTTTTCAGTAACTTATGACACCAAAACTCATTTCCAAACTATGTTTGATTATATAAATGGAAAGGATTTGGGGCTTTATGAGAATTCTAATGTTAAGATCAATGGTACTACTGCAAGTTCTATAGATGGTAATTTTACAATAGACACACCTTTAAACTTTTCAATATTGTCAAATGCCGCTGGTCCAGATTTTGAAAATGCTGCATATGGTTGGAATTACTTTACTAAAAAACTTAGAAATACTGATGATACATACACTGATACTCAATACACTGTATTTACCATCCCAACTACTAAAAGAAACTGGAGCCAAGTAACAAACATTGGCTTTGGTATTAACTTAGCTGAAACAGATTCAGCTTGTAGCGTTTACATGACTCTTTTAGTCGATACAGCAGATAATAGAATTAAGGACACTACTCTTGTTTCTGAAACTATTGAAGATAGAGCAAATTCTACAGTTCAAACTTTAGATATAAAACGCAGCATATTTAAGAAAATATACACCAATGGCACTGATGATTATGACACTGATATTTTTGTCAATGTAGACCTTACAGAGCTTATTGAACTTCCTTCTAATAGAGTTAATATTGTAGGATTTGCTTTTTACATAACCACAAATGACGGTACAGGCGAAAAATGGGATGGTAATGCTTCTCCTGAATTGACTTTAGTTGCACCATCTGCAGAACTTATTGTTGATAATAATGGAGATGAGTTAACTAATGTAATCGCTGAAAGACAAAATCAAGAGAATGGATATCTTTCAGCAATGTTTTTATGGAATGAATCTCTTTATGCTCCAAGCGCAAAGTATATATTCAGATTAAATACAGGAAGTTCATCAGCAACTTTAAATTTATATGCTTACAAGATAACAGTTCCATCAAATACTTCTTACACAATATCAGCTAGAATAACCGATTCTTCGACAGAAAGTGATTTGAATTCTAAGACTGCTTTAGACATAACTGCAGAATCTGTTTTGTCAGGAGACACGTATGAAATTGTCCCACCAAGTTCATATACTATAACCGTCCCTGGCGCTGGTGATATTACTGAAGCAAAGTTTAACATTGGAAGATATGTAGACATTATAGTAGACTTGTATTCAGACTTTGAGGGTATTAACACACCTGAATTCCAAAAGTTAAATATCGTTTATACTTCAGTTGGTGGTACTCAAAGCAGGACGTGGAATAAAGATACTGATGACTTTGAAAATGGACAATCAGGTTGGATTGAAAGTGAGTATCAAAGATACAACATAGCCATTGGTGCTACTTATTCTGAGGGTGGTTTAGATAAAAATTCTTTGATACTTGAAAATGTATCTGACATTGGTAATTGGATTTACATACAAAAAAGTGGTGTGGTTTCTGCAAATCAGTCTGGTACTACCACCACCTATGAAGATGGTCAGGACAATAATAACGCAGAAGTCAATTTAAAAAACTATTTAACTCCTTGGCAAATATTTAATAAATCAACAGTCTATGGTTTTTATAAGCCAAAAGATTTCAGAATTATTTGGGATAACACTTCTGTTTATGCTGACACGGGTAATGACAGAATTATCCATTTTGAAAACAATGGAAATGTAAAAAGAATTATTCAGGGCAATTTGAGGCTCAAACAGTCAGAAAGAGATTTTATGGTGCTTGCTGCTCATTATAATCCTGATACAGGTGTTATTTACCTGCCGTTTTCTCAGTGCGTAAATATTGTCGATACAACTAGCATTTTTGTTGTTTATGATGGCTTTGACATTGCAGCGAATGAAACACAATATGTATCATCCGTAGAGTTGCTCACTCCTCTTGTATCACAAAAATCATCAACAGTTTTACTTAAACTCACTACTAAGTTCAATAATATTTTAAAAGCCGCAGCTACTAAAAAAGTAATCATATTATCTGGAGCTTTTACTTCTAATGGACAAGCTGACAATGCTGGTGAAACTTCTAACAGCACAAATAATATTAGTGGATCAGGCTCTAACACAGGAAACTCAATTCTTACACCAGCATCTCAAGCCGGATCAGGTGACAGCAAAGGAGATGGTTCAGGTGGTTTTGTTGTCCAATCAACTCAAAGCATTGAAAATAAATTATTACAGAGTCCATCTTTAAAATATTTTGATTTAAGAAATAGAATTAATTTTAATGGAACTGTAGAAATATCAGGCACTGTAAATCTCGCATCAACATCATCATCCAATTCTTTCAAAAAAATGGATTTTAAAGCTTTTGCTGATGGAGATATAGTCGAAATATTTGATTACAATGGAGATGGTATTTCTACTACATTGATTGGTCCACCCAAAGAGGGATTAACTGTTGCTCAAAGTGGAAGTATTGAACTGCCAATTATGCAAGGTCCAATCTATTATGCAAATATTTATAATCCAATATCCATAAATATGACTAATTCCTATCAGTATGTAATTGCTCAACCATTTGTAAATGCAGTATCTTGTTTTGATTCTGATACAGCAAGTACTTTACTTTGGAATATATCTTCAAGTCTTGTTTCGTATAAAGAAGATTCTCTTGGTTCTGCATTCGTTTTGAACAATAATAATGTTTTGTGTGCAGTTCCATCAAAATCTTCAACTGAAAAGGGACAAGTAATTATTATCAAAAGAACCAACTCTAAAGATTTTCCTATTACAACATTGCCTCAAGATGGTGATTGTGTTTACGCACTGCCAACAGAAAAGTCAGGTGAATATTATGTGATTGTAGATGATACTTTCACGAACGGCAAAAATTCAAAATTACTTAGAGTAAATTCTTCTAATAAAGTAATAAAATCTTGGAATAATAATGATTTATTATTACATCCTAAAGGCTTAGCAGTTTTACAAAATGGTGACTTGTTAGTTTCAGAGTAAAAAAATGAATTTAAGTTTTTTATCAAATACAATTGTATCTTTTTTATTAGAAGAAGAAACATTTACATTAGAATTTATTTCAGCACCTTCCGACTTCATTATTCAAAAAAATGATAACAATTTGATTTTAAATGTAAGAAAAGATATAACTGCAAGCGTTTTAGCAGATGAAAAATCATTTGTTTTGAATTTAAATAAAAACTTATCTTACACTGTTTCATTTGCTATTAAGTTTTTGGGTGGGTCTTTCGTAAAAATTAGTGATAAAAAATTACAAGTTAATGACAATTTCATTTTAGAAATTGATTTTGGTTCTTTTAATTTTAACGATAATGGTACAGTTTTAATCAAAGTTTCAAATAATGATTCAAAGTTAAAACTATATTCAAAAAGGCAGCAATTTGAAGAAATAAAAAGTTTAAATTTCGAAGCTTTTGTTTCTCCATCAGGCCTTCCCACGATAAGCTTTGGTGCAAGAGAGCCTGAATTTGCAATAGGTACATTTGATTTTTTTAATGAATCAGGAGACATTGATACTACACAAGATACAATGTTCAAATTCCCAAGATTGATAAGAAGTGGAGTTCCAATCATATCAACAGTACCAGCTGAATATGATACAACCGATTACTCTATAGCCGATCAAAACAATTATATATCTGGTAAAGGTGATGTATCAAGAACTATTTACTTCAAAATAGTCTGCAATTCTGTCATAGAAAATATCAATGTTGGTGTCATTTCTAAGTGTCAACTAAAGGTGTATTTACCCAGTGGACTTGATACTGTAAGCTCTGCTGTTTATTTGCCAATGACAATGAGATATTTAAACTCTATAAAAAATATTGCAATATATTCAGCTGAGTATACATTCCATTCATCTGGTATTCATAATAATATTGAATATGTAGATGGCTATATGTATTTTGATGTATATGCCCCTGTATCTGTACAAAGAGATATACCATTGCAGTTTAATTTCCCAACGTAATTAAATTCAAGGGCTGGGGCTTATAGACTAAGAATATTTTATAAAAGTCCCCAAAAAATCAAACGGTGTAATAATGGCTTATCTTACAAAAATCATCCTGCCCAATAATTTAAGAAGCGAATCTCTTAGAGCTGAATTTTTAGAGCTTGGCCAAAACTATAACAATCTTCATTCTTCAGAAGATCCTTTGTATGATAAAAACTCGACAACTTTAAAGTTTAAGTTTGAAGTTAGAGATGCAGAAACCCGATCTACTATTTATGAAATTACTAGAATTAAAGAACTTTTAATTTCTAATGATCCAGAATTTACAGAATCATCCACTTTTGTAATTACTAACTTTCCATCAGGTACATATAACCCAGATGTTGATTACACTCTTGAATTAAATCATGAATATTTTTATGATACATCCCTTGACCAATTCGCTTCTACAGACAGCACATCAGGTTCAGGATATTTTATTGTTGAAAAATGGCCTTTAAGTGGCAATGGTGGCCTTTGCACCGTTTATCTTAAAGCCATCCTTTATGTAAATGACGAGGAAGTTACATACCCAAACACTGGTGGTATTTTTGACCAAATTTATTGGGCGGGAGAGCCACCTGCTACCCCTTCATTTAACGAGTATTCTTCTTTAAAATCAGGCTGGACAGGTTCAGATTCTTTAGTCACATTCAAAGAAAGTAATGATTTACAAACATCAAACAGTAATGCAATATCTTCATATCTTGGTAGTTTTGTCGAGATATACAGCAATAATTCAGCCCTAAATTATGTTGCTAAAATTGCACTTGAAGCTGACAATTATTTGAGCCTAGCTCATGGAAAAATTTCAACAATAGATAACTTAAGCATACAATCTCACAAATTTTACCGTGATGATGTTACTTTGACTCCTGGTTTAGATGCCACTTATTCTAATTATGATTCTCCTTGTAGTGCAGAAGTTGGTACAGCTTACAATATCGCCGCTAATGGCACTCCATTTACTCAAGGCTTTACACTTGATGGGACCACTGGATTAACCTTAGATTCAATAAATAAATCATATTACTTTCAATCTCAAGTGAATATGGATGTTTTGAGTTTGGGTGACAATTACACAGTTTCAGTGTTTTTGTGTATTAGAACATCTACGGTTCACAACCAAGACAAAATTATCACTAGAATAGTTGTAAGTGATAACGGTGATGCATTATCTTATATGTATTTCACGGATTCTGTAGGAGATGAATCTTCTGAGTTTCAATTGAATTACCTGCCAGCATTTTTGATTCCTGAGATAATGACTGGTGGAATTTATGAAACTTATCTGCAAGTAACTGAAGATGAAGATAACTATGTAGTTGAAAGTTATTTTACCCCGAATGTTGATTCATTATTACCAGATAATCTTAAGCAAAAAAGTTATTTATTGGGAAGAGTTGTTATGCCTGTTATGGATTCAGTTTCTGGATACTATCCATCAATAGGAGTTTATTATGATGGCACTGATTCTTCTGGTATCGATGTCACTGTAATGAGTATGTTAGCTGCTTGTGGTCCTGGAATAATTGCAGCAGATTTAGGAGACTGTAGAAAAGAAGATTTTAATAGTCTTAATTTTCCAATTACTGAAATAGAAAGCGCTTGGAGTACATATTTTGATGAAGAAATGTCTGATGTCATTTGGCAATCAGCATCTGCAATACAAAAAGACTCTACAAAAGCCACATTTACAAAGTTAAATAAATATATTCTTCAATCAAACAATGTAACTGGCAAACAATACCAAGAAATACAATTTTCAAAACCAAGCTTGTCAAATAGAGCAAGTTTGACTTTAGACTTTGTACACTCCTGTGATGAAATGTATGTGGCTTTCGCTCCAAATCTTTTAACTGATGGAAGTAGAATTTTGCCTTTGGGATTGAACTGTGACCCTGATTTTGCATACACAGATCAAGATTTAAATCATGAATGCATAACTGTCAACTTTAGTGCAATTAGGAACGAAATCAGTGTAACTCAAAGAAATGCAGACGATACGCTTTCATATTATGTTTTAAGAAGTTATAAGCCTATAACTCCTTCTAGAGATGTGTATACTATTGAAATTACTGATTTTCACCCTGAAGGTTTAGCTGGAACTCAGCAAAGAACATCGGCTAATGCAACTTGGGTAAACATTAAAAGAAATAATAATGTTATCGGATTTATTCAACTTTCAAGGAAATTATCACCAGGTATAGATGGTTTAGGTTACTATTGTGGAATAGGGTTCAGAACTGCCGATTATGGGACTTCTACAAGTTTAAATTATATATACAAAGTAGATTTTAGATCATTACCTGGTATTGAAACTAATTATTTTTCATCACCACAGAGTGTTAGATCATTCTTGTTGTCAGATAAAGGTTCATCAAAAAATAAAACATATTTAGGGCAAGCGATTTTAAACTCAAGCACTGATCTTGTGGGCTTTAACTACGATGTACCTTTACCATATGACAACACCCCACTAACTGTAAAATGTGCAACAACAGGTGGAAGCTACTCAGGCTTTACAAGTAACGGAAATTTACTTTATATCCCAAGTACAACTTCTATTGATGATGTTAATATTTCGAATTTGTCTATTGGAGATTATGTTTTAATCAAAGACCAAGATATCGAGAGTCAAAATAAAGTTTATTCTATACAGTCATTCAGTCCGTCTACAAATACTACAACACTTGTAGGATATTCAGCTTCAAGTTATGAAGAGCTTAATATTACTGGTGGTACTGTAAATATAAACACAAAGTGGTATCCCATAAAAACTGGGAACATATTTAACTTTTTCTCAACTATATGGTTTAAAGATTTTGATATAAAATATAACAAAGAATTTTATTCTTTAACAAATCCAAGTCTTTTAGAATTCAAGCTAAAATGGAATAAACCTGAAGCATCATTCCCTCAAAGTGATTTAAAAATAAGATTCTATAGTAATAATTCAAATACAAACTTGCCAGATAACCCAGTGACAGATTGGATTGATATATCATCAGCAGTCAACACAGAAACATTTACTGGTAAAAGTAATAGTAGTTTAGTTCAAGTTGTTTTAGATCAAGTTTTATTGACTTCTTCGAGTAAATACTGGTTTGCTATTTCAACCCCAATGGGTTGCACACTAGCTGAAGCAAATGGTATTAGATATAACAATCAAACTTCAATAACATCTGGAAGCTATAAGGGATGGAATATAGCTAGTAATCTTTGGTACAAGATTTTCCGTTTTTATTCAAAATCAAGAAAAAATTCAATTCATAACGGTGTTCAGCAATTTAGAATAAGTGCACTTACTCATTCAAATCTTTCTAGTCATGCAACAAACTTATCTCTTCCTGTAACCATCGATATAAATGCCCCATCGTACACTGGTTCAACAAGACCTTTACTCACGTTGTTTGACAAATCAACTGTTAGGACTGCGACGTTTAAAATTCAAGCAGATGATAGTGATTCTGGAATTTTAGCATTCAGATTTGGTAAAGAAACTGATTATGGTCTAGTTTATTTTGAACCTTGGCAAAGCTGGAATTTATTCAAGAATTATAATGAAGATAACTTATATACTGTCTATTTACATGGTTCTCAAAGATATGATTATAGGGGAGCAGAATTAGGTTATTTATTTTCAAATATGAACATAGGCTTTTCTGGTTCAAGAAAAGTTTGGGTTCAATTAATGGATTTTTCTGGAAATATTAGTGAATCTTATCCCCAAGCTTTCGTCGCTCAATCTATCGCTGCGGTAGACACAGAAGCTCCATTTGGAGATGTTTCCTTTTACAATTTAGAAACTAACTCTGAAATTCAATTAACCAATAAAAAAGATTCTTGGTTGAAGTTAAATGCCTCTGATGACGTTTCTGGAATTAAGGATTTCAGATACAGAAAAGTAACAAACGAAGGTCCAGGAGAATGGTCAAACTGGATTATGTACAACTCTTACACTCCGATTAAATTTACTAATGAAGAAGACGGAGTTAAAAGAGTTGAAGTTGCTTTTAGGGATTATGGAAATAACATAACTCAGCCACAATATAAATGGCACAAGGTTCTCAAAGTTAAAAAGTAATGAGTGAAAAATGAGTAGTACAATTTTTAATAAGAGTATTGTTTGGAAGAGCAAATTTGATACAGAAGATATGTTGTATTTAATTGGCATCACTCAAACAAAATACAATTTAGCTTTCCTTCAAAATAGTAACGATCCTGATTATGCTGCTAACACAGCATATTATTTAGTTTCACAAGATGCTGGATCTAAAAATAGAATAATAAGTCTTAAACAAACTGATATTGTTTCTTTGACTGGTATAAGCACTGGGGTTACATTTGGCATTGATGATTCTAAGGGGTTGTTGGTGTTTGATCCTTCTACTCCTGTATCTAATCCATCTTCAATTTCAGCCTCTGTTGTTAAAAATGTAGCTTCAATTTGGAAAAGAAATCAAGAAACTCCTCAATTTTTAATCGACTTCACTTACCAAAATGAAAGAACTATTTTAAGTGTAGAGTCAAACAGTGATGGATTGTTTTTAGGTGGAGCTTCTGGAAAAATTTGGTTTTATGATGGAATAAAAATAAAAGAAGTTTTCGAGTTGGAATATAGTGGTAACTTATTGCCAGCAACAGCTATGACCATTGGTCAATTTGCTCATGATTCTGAACCGTATATTTTTGTTGGTTCAGATGAAACTCCTTGTTTATTCAAAGCAAAACTTTCAGAGGCTAGATATGGCAACACTTGGGAGCGATCTGCAACAATTGGTGACTTCCCGCCTGGTGGCATACTTTCTATGACATTTGCATATAACAAAGTATTTATGGGCTTAAGATATAATAAATTTGCCACTTTTGAAGTTGTTCCAATTGTTCAAGTTATAGCTCCACAATCTTTTGAATCCGATGAAAATACTCAAATTATTGATGAAGATTATGTTGTAAATGTATATCCTTTAGTTACAGATAATATTTCTGATTTTTCAAACGATTCAATAGATATCCAATGTTTAGAAAAAGGCAATAATCAAGTATTCGCTGGTATATCTGATAGACCTGAAGTTTGGTCTTATTCAGAAGTGCCTATAAATAATCCATTAAATGATGAAGAATGGGGTACTCAATTATTTGACAGAAATTTTGCAGATGACCCAGCTCCAGCACAATTTTACTCTAAAGGGTCTGTAACAAATTCTAGATTAAACTCAAATGTCAGTCATGTTTATGTAAATGACTATACATCACCAAGTAGTTTAAAATCTGCAATTCTATTGACAGGACAAACCAATTCAGAAACAGCATTTGAATTTTCTGTCGGGAGTGATTGGGAGCAAAGTTTAGACAAGACTCAAACACAACTTCCATATAATGAAGTTGATTGCGCTACAACTGCAAATATTTCTTTCAGCTATACAACGCCTCCTATTATTGATGGATTTCAAATGATAGAAGGCTCATCAATACTTATTAAAGACCAAGATACAATTTCGGAAAATGGCATATATACTTTATTCTTTTCAAATGGAAGTTATAGTTTTGTAAGAGCTAATTTCAATATAGCTTCATCTGTACGAATTGGATTTCTTATCAAAAACGGATATGTAAATGCAAACTCAAGATTTTTGCTTGACGTATCGGATATAGAGCTTAATCAGTTTAATTTTTATAAACCAGCTCACACTATAGAGTTGGAATTGTTTAATGCTGGTTACGAAAAATATTCGAATGAAGATAATGAGCCTTTTTGGATTGGAAATGATCAAGATTTTTCAGGTTCAAATTATATAGAAATACCAGATGCAAATTTAGGATACCAAGGCATAGAAGTTTCAGATGGTTACAGGCAATATAAACTTGAATTTAGTGCTGCAAATATTAGATTAACAAGTGGAAATAATGTAGTTACTAAATCATTACCATCTTATGGATTTATTAAAAATTGGAATTTTTATGATAAAAGAACAACTTCTGGATGGACAAACTCAGGATTCTTTACAAATTTATCTGTAGAGTCATTATCAGAAACTTTACCAGACGGAACGGCTAAAGTTTCTAATTCTCTTTATCTTGATGAACTTGGTAAAACTGGAAGCCCAAGAATCACTAATTCTAATGTAAATCTCAATGTAGATATAAACACAAAAGTTCTCATTAAGATGAAAATTAATGCTCCAACTGGATATACAGTGTATTCAGGAAAAATTAAATTCAGCTGGCTATATGGAAATGGAACTTTTGAAAATTGGGTTTCAGTTGACATAAAAAACAATAGTGACTTTGTTTTGTATGAACTAGCTCCTAGTTGGTATGGTTCAGTTAAACAAGTAGCTATTGAGCTAGAAGGATTGCCAGAACAAGATAAAAGACCATTAAATGCTTACATTGATTTTATTCAGTTTGTCAACACAGATAGCTGTTTTAACCTTAATCTTAAACCATCTAACGTCAGAATAACAACTCAAGACAAAGATATTCAGGTTTGGTTGGGAAATCAAACATACCCTACTATCAATATGAAAAATTTTGTCATAGCAGATACATATAAAACTTCTGTAACTGACTATGATGCTCCAAAAATTAAAGTTGGAAAATTGAGTCCCGAAAATGACACTTCTGTATTTGGATACACAAGACTAAGATTTATTGCAGGTGAGACTTACAATCCTACAAGTAAAAAAATACTAGAATTGCGTAATACAACAAGGTTTCCATCTGCTGGTGGAGTTAGGGTATTAACTTTTCATGACGGTGCTCTTTATGCCGTTTGTGATGGAATAAACACAAATAAAATGTCTGATAACCCTGATGATAGGCAAATAAAGATTTTTAAATATGATGCGTCTAATGAAACCTGGGAAAAAGAAGAAGCACAGTTTATAAGAAAAATAGATTCTAATACTGGAGATATTTTAGGCATTATTAGAGCCTTGACCGCTAAGAGTTACAATCAATCTCTTTACTTAAGTGGTCAATATGGTTCAATTAAATATAACCCTAATAGATAAAAATAATGGAAGAAAACTTGTTTAATGCCTTGACAGTTACTTTTAGCTCAAGTTCATATGTTGCATCTGATGGATATACAATTCATGCAATCTTGAGTGGAGTCACTTCTCTTCCTTTATTGCCCTCTACAGGAATAGATGGGTTTTATGTTTTTTTGAATGATATTCCAATATCTGTTAAAACTGCATATGTTGAAAACCCATCAGGATCAGCAACACAAAAAGCTACTGTAATACTTAAAACATATGTAAAAATCAAATCAACCGATACAGTTAAAATAAAACATGTTTATGTTGACTTAACAGATAATTCAACGACTCCAATTCCTGATTTATCTTTATTTACAATTACAATCAATAATAGTACAGAGAACAAATATTTCGATCCTAATAATTGGAATACTGGTCTTGATGATGGAAATGTTGTAATTGGAACAGATTCAGGATTTTTTACTGACTCTACTGATCTTTTCAAAAAAGAGCTTACATTTCCATTTGCAGAAGTAATTTTAGATACAAAACCGCCTGAAGGAGTGGTCATTATTAATGAATCTACAACTACTGGTGGTATCGATGTAAGAACATTTGCCGCATATGCTCCTTTTGATTCTTCTGATTCTGGATACACTAGTAGAAATTTAACTCTTTCTTCTTCTGCGATTGAGGGATGGCAATTTATTTCAAGTACAGAACAAACTATAAACTCTTTTGTAATCCAACTAAAATTTACTCAATTGTCTACCCCAACTCCGGCTATAGGAAATCAAACCGGAAGAGTAGTTGTATCATTGTACTCAAATACTACTGGAGACATTCCAAATACTCAGATAATTGAACTTGGTGTAATTCAATATGACACTTTAACAAATGCATATCAAGAATTTAGTTTGACTCCATTATCTCCAGTTACTCTATCTTCACAAACAATTTATTGGATTGTTTTATCTTTTGAAACAATTGTTAAATCAGGTGTTACATCTTCTGGAACTATCGATATTTTAGTCAAAACAAATGACACTTTAAACTATGCAGTTTTTGAATCAAATGCTTGGAGAAGATTAGCTCAAAAACAATTTGGATACTTAAAACTAGTTGGTTCTAAATCCGATGGTGATGCTATACCTTCTGATATTATGGCTCAAGATATAATTGGAAAAAATTTATATCAAGCAACTAATTTCGGAGGCAGCACTAACACATCACAATATGAAAAAATTGGAGCTGGAGATGCTTATTTTTTAAATATGTACTTAACCCCAGACTCTACAAGTGGTTCATATCCTTTAGTTCAATCAATAGATGTTGGAGCTACTTCATCAAGATCCAAAAGTTACATCGTTGAAACTAAGCTTACTCCTAAATCAAACTGGGAGACATTATATTACAACTCATCAAGCACAACAACAACAGACTTTATTAGATACAAGTTCAACACACCAACTAGATTTTCCAATATTAGAATTGGATACCGTGGAGATTTACTTGCAAATATAGAAGCTGGAACATTAACTATAGCTGGAAGTGATGAATGGTCAGATGTTGTTGAGGTTCAAGCATCTCACTTTTCTGATTTCAGAGATGCTGATGAATTTGAAAATGTTAACACTAGGGCGTGGGCTCCATTTACTGAAGGAGCATCTGTTTATAATTGGAATGTAACTAACCAATCTAGGTTGTGGGAAAAACTTGATAATTATTCAGATACAGGATTTTTACGTTCTGCTCCAATATCAAGCCAGATGGTTTTGGCATCTTATCAAAAAGTTTCTGTTGCTCAGGGAACGGCACAAAGAGCTGCATTAAATTTAAGTTTGATAGGCACTGGTGATGTAATTAATGCAATTGCAGTTCACAATTCCGTGGTATATGTTGGCACTGAGTTAGGTTACATTTATCAATCTTCTCAAGGTGACTATTGGACAATTATAAATCAAAAAAATCCTTTAGATTTAACTGAATACAAAACATTACCACCAGTCACTGCTTTAACTTCCCATGCTGGTGCGTTGTATATTGGAACTAAAAAAACTACAACCAAAAATGCAAGCGTTTATAAATATTTTGACAAAAAATTTACTGCAATAAAAACTGATTTTACAGAAAATAAAATTTCAGCACTAGCAAGCGACAAGGGATTTTTATTTGTTGGCACTGCTGGTAAGTTTGGCACACTTGAAGCTAGTGTGAGATTTTATGATGGGACTACTTTTACAAAACTTGCCACTGCAGCATTTGACCAAGTTCAGTCAATGATTTATTCAACAGCTTTAAATACTATAGTTGTTGGCTATAATGGAGGGCAGGTTTGGAAGCTAGTTTACAATTCTAGTAATAATCCAGCTTCTTGGACTAGAATTCAAGCTTCTGGCGACAGTAATATTTTCAACATTAATGATGACAGTTCAGGTAAATTTTTATTTGTCTCTACCGATAGGGCATTGTATAGCTACGTAAAATCATTAGATACTTTTAAGACTTTATCTTATCCAAAATATAGTAATCCTGGTTTACAGTTAACTTGGAAACAATTTGCTGCAGCAGGATCTACCGACTATAAAAATGATCGAGATTTTACATTTGTCACAGCCACAAGTCAAGAATCTTCAATAAACGAGTTCAATTTATCAACTTCAAAACCTACAGGCATAGGAGCTTCATACTACACAGCAGTTTTTGAAGGCGCTATAAAGGCTCCAGCAACTGCAAGCTATCAGTTTTTAATCAAAACAAATACAAATATTAGACTAACAGTTAATGGAAATATTTTAACATCATCTTCATTGTGGACTACCGAAAGTAATGTGACAACAAACACTTTAACTAATAATTTTGCTTCACAAACAGTTAGTATGGTTAAAGATTCCTATTACCCAATCAAGCTTGAAGTTGCGGTTAAAGAAACTGGTGTGTATATCCCAAAAGTTTCTCTATTTTGGCAGGACACTAGTTCTGTCTTTGAAGATTCTTCTGCTGTCAGTGCAACCTATTTTTACAAGCCAAATGTAATCACTTCGGTAAATAATTTAGTCAATTCTTATTTAGGTTGCGGTCTTGATGGTAGTTCGTATAGTTTTGATCCTTCATTTTATGAGACAACAAAAAGATATGCCTATGTTAGATTGAAAGATGAAGCTGGGAATTATCATAATTACAGACTCTCAGATGGAACAATTCCATATGAATCATTAAACGATTTTATATACCAAGGAGATACTGGAGGAGGAGATCCTATACCAGGGCTTGGTTACATTACATTTGCTCCAACAAGCGTGTTGGCTGGGAACACTGCTGTAGCAACTTTACGTTTGCCTAACAGTGTAAATACAACATCGATATACACCATTACAACTGATGGTAATTCAACTTCTGATGTAAGTAGCGTAACTGTTCCTGCAAACAGTTTATCTGCAAACTTTAATGTAACAGTAAATTCAACTGTAGCTACAACACTTACAAGTACAGTTGTAACTGCAACGTTGGGTTCTACATCATATAAAGGAACATTGAATATAACACCTAGTGGTGGAGGTGTAGATAATAACACTTCATTGAAAGGTGTTATCTATCAAGTCAAGGCAGAAATGAATCCGACAGTTGCACCTATAACTTATATTCCAAGTGTGACAGACGCAATATATTCACCAAAGAGAAAAGTCAGATCGACAGGAAGTTATGTAAATCAACCTTTCTATGTTCCTACATTGTCTCAATGGACATCAATGACAGTTCTTATATTGAATGAATATAATTTAAATACTGCAGTCGGGTTAGATGCAGGAACTGAAGTTAATGTGTATATCAGAACATCAGATACGTCAGCAGGATGCTTTACAACTCCTTGGAGTTCTGCTTATTCTAAATCATATATAAATAACAGTTCAGCTCCATTAACAGCAGAAACTTTAACTATAGATCTCCAAGCTTTTAGTGGAAAATTTATTCAATACTACATAGAACTTGTCTCTGCAACTCAAGGTGATAGTCCAGAAGTTAAGGCTGTAACTATAACATATAAGGCTGCTACAGGCTCATACTTCTTTACTAAGACATTTAATACTGAAGATTACAGTACAACAATTCCTACACCTACATTTAGAAGAGGCTTGCTAACTTCTAATCAAGACAAAAAGGATGGCGAGATTGTTTATGGGTATACAACAGATGATAGAGATGGATATAAATATGACTTTGGTCGTTATACCATCATCGAGCCAAATAAAACTTTTGAACTCGAAACTCCATCATCAACCATAAAATTTGCAATCTTGTTAACCTCTATTGATGGCGATCCTTCCATTGTTTATGATTTTGCTGTTCAACTAGATGCTGGTGATGAAGATATGAAGTTTATGCCTGAATTGTAAAATGTCTCAAAGAACAAATACATATAATTATCTTTACTTAGAATATGGCGATAAATGGTACCCTCTGTTTGATAAGCAGAATATGCTTACATCAGAAAACCAACTCCAAGCTTTATTTAAATTTGTTGGGCCTGGAATTTTAACTGGCTGGGAAGTCTACAAACTTTCTGATTATAGAGCAAATCAGCTAGCTTTAATTAACGCATATTTAACTAATTACGAGAGTGAATTAGGTCAAAGATTAGCATATCTAAATTTAAATTTTACTCGTGAGACTTCTACTAATAAAAGATATTGTGAAGTTGCAACTACATCAAATATAACTTTATCAAATCTTCAAACAATAGATGGTGTATCCTTAGCTGATGGTGATAGGGTTCTTGTCCGTCTTCAAACAGACCCATCGCAAAATGGTGTTTATATTGTCAAAGATGGTGCAAGTTGGATAAGAGCAACAGAACTTAATAATAGCGCTGATTACAATGACAATTTCTTAGTATATGTAAAGGGTGGTAATAACTCTACACAAACGCTTTGGCTTGCTACTTGGACCCCTGATTCTGCTGAGACTACATTTACTTTAGGCACTTCAAATCTATATTTTTTCAATGCATTTGAACAATGTATATTAGTAACTCCTGGCACTGGTATTGTAAGTACTTTCTCAGCAAAAACTGAAAAATATAACTACTTTAGATACACAGCCTTTAATACTTATTTTATATGGGCTGAACCGAGTATTTGTTTACAATCAGAGGGTATTTGTGCAATTACCTCTCCTCAAAATCCTGACGAAGAATATTATTTACAGAACGATGCAATTTATTTGGCCGAAGCATCAACTACACAAAGAATAGATTCTGATTATTTAATTACACAAAATGCTTTTGTTATTGATGAAATTGTTTATTCAGATAGCAGAAATGAAGTAAAAAATCTTTCAGGACAATTTCAACAAGCTCTTAGAAAAGCATTCTATAAGCATGTACACTCTGGAACTGAAGGTAACCCATCCAAAATTGATCTTTCATCTAGGGTTGTTTTAGATGCATTACCGTTAGATTCAAATAATCAACTTAATTATGCTTCCAATATATTTAAAATACAAAGTAATCCTAATTTTAATCCAATTCCAACTTCTGGAACAGCAACTACCATTGGATATTTTGGATTACCAGAAGTAAGATTGAATGATGTAAAATTAGATGCATCTCAATATAATTTAAATTTATCAGGTTCAACAATATCTTTAAAAAACAACTTAGACTCAACTGATAGACTGCAAATTTATCTCCCAAAATCTCCACAGAAAAAACTACTGCCTATATCTTTATCAGAGACCAATAAAAGTTATGGTTCTTTACTTTCTGGTGCACTTCAATCAGGGGCAAGCATATTCTTAACAGACGGCACTACCACTTCAATAACAGACTCGAATACCAATGTAACCACCACATTCTATAATCTTTTTATATGGTCAGATACAGATTATATTCCAGCTAAAGTTTACATAAATGGTGTTTTAGTTGATTCTGATTATTATGAAATCAACCCTTACGCAGGTGAGTTGATTATAAAATCAAGTTTGCCTGATATTGAATCTTACACATATGATGATTTATATGTTGTTGCAGAAAATATCGGCATTCAAATTGAAGGAAAATTGGCAGGATCAAGACTTAAAAATATTGCCGCAGCTTCTTTTAATTCTGGGACAATTGATCAAAAAAGAATTGTAAATCTTGATCACATTGGAATAAATAGATACAAAAATCAAGCAACTTTAGCACCTTCTTTGAGATTATTTGCAGAAGGAAACCACACATTCTTTTATCC
>Ga0315905_10002566_pt1 | contig 19122 bp, 35 predicted proteins | sample LakEriMetagenome_5_FD_203522 | JGI IMG/M metagenome (GOLD analysis project Ga0315905, IMG submission 203522) | Freshwater fungal communities from buoy surface, Lake Erie, Ohio, United States - Buoy 4 MA121 | ecosystem: Environmental > Aquatic > Freshwater > Lake | place: USA: Lake Erie, Ohio... | reverse complement strand
ATAAAAGGTGATGTAGCCAATGCAGTTGCTTTAATTGGTGCAGGTGGTACTATAATTGGTTTAGCTAGTAAAGACAATAAACCAAATGCGTAAACAATTATTATACATATTATTAATAGCTATTACAGCTACAAGTTGCATTACACAACGTAAATGCAATGCTAAGTTTCCACCACAAATTATTGTAAAAGATAGTGTGGTGCAAATTATTAAAGATAGTATTATAGTAAAAGATAGCCTTATAACTGTTAAGGGCGAAACAATTACCTACACCGAGTATATAAGAGATACATTGGTTTTTATTGATACGATAATAAAACAAGGTAATGTAAGCCTACAGCTTAAAGCTAACAAAGGAAAACTTACAGCTATTTGTAAAGCAGATAGTTTACAACTATTAGTACAAATGTTGCGTAGGCAATTGCTTACTATTACCCATAGCAAAGCCACACAACAAACTATTGTACAGCCAACACCAAAACCAATAGCCTATATACCCAAATGGGTATGGTATTGTTTGGCAATAAGCATTTTAACCACAGCTTACATTTTTAGAAAACCATTAATAACAGTATTAAAAAAATTAGCATGATAGAAGGTAAAAAAAATATTTTAGCGTATTACGATACACTTAAGCCTATTGATGGTAAAGACTATGTGTATTGGACCTTATACAAACGTGGCATTAAAGATGGCAAACCCATTACACGTAGCAGCGATATTGAAGGATTAACCAAAAACCAAGCACGTGCAGAATTTGAAATGCAAGTAAGTTTATTGCATAGTGGCGAATATAATTTAGTGTGCCAAACTTCACCAGGGGCAATAAAACGTGGTGATGTTGAGGTAGAGTTTAGAGTGCCTTTAAACGATACCACCATACACAACCAACAAAGCCAAATAGCAGGGTTTGCACAACCAGCCATTGGTTTTGTAAGTAAAGAAGAAGCAGAACGAATAGCAGACGAGCGTTTTGAAAAACAAATGCTTAAGTACAAAGCAGCCGAGCAGGAAAAACTTATAGCCGATTTGCAAAAACAAAACAAAGAATACGAAAACGAAAGCAACGGACTTACTACAAAAATATTAGGCATGATTGCAGGTGTAGGAGAGCAAATGTTAAAAGCTAAAGCAGCACCAGCACCAATGCCAGCAATTGGAACTTTACACGAGCAATCACCAACCGAGCAAAACGAACAGGTATTGCGTGGGCAAAAGCTGCAAGAGGTTTTAGAAAAAACCGAACAACTATTTGAGCAAGATGCGGTTGATTATTTACATAAGTTAATTACCTACTTAGAAGCCAACAAAAGCTTTATAGGAATTATAAAAATGCAAGTACCATGATAAACCCAGAATTGGCAAATATTATACAAATGGCTTTGCATGATGATTGTGATTGTAAGCAACAGCAAAACAATACAGTGCAATTACAAGCAAGCACAAAGCCAGAAGATGTATTACCAACACCAACAAAAAAAACAAATTACATACCCCTAGCAATAGGAGCAATTATATTGTATAACATTTTTAAATAAACATGGCAAAAAAAACTACCATATTTGGATTAAGCACTACTGAAGCTTTATTAGCTGGTGGTGCTATTGCTATTGGTTACTTTGGCATTGCAAAGCCAATACTAAATAAATTAGGCATTACCAAAAGCAGCGAAGATAGAGCCATAGAAGCAGCAGCCTTTAAAGATGTATGGAACGAAAATTTTTGGCGTACAGGTGGTGCAGGCACTATGCTTATTACAGATGCAGCAGTTAAGCAAATGGTGCAAAAAATTTACGATTATCCAGGTTGGTTTAGTGACGACTACTTGGCTGTAAAAACAGTAATCTTTAGTTTAAAAACACAAAGTCAAGTTAGTTATTTAGCCTACAAGTTTAACCAATTAAAAGGCAAAAACCTATACGAGTATTTACGCAATGGTATAGGTTTTGGAGCATGGCCAGGCGAAGGTTTAAGCGATGCACATTTAACCGAATTAAATAAATATGTTTTATCACTTCCAAAATACAAAATTTAACAATGGCAAAAAGTAAAACAAATTTACTAACATGGGTTTTAGTAGGCGTTGGTTTAGCCTTAGTAGGCAATGCAATAGCAAAACCAACTACACCTGCACCACCTAGCAATGGTAACAATAACACACCTAATCCTTTACCTTTAGTAAATGATTTTCCTATTGTGTATATGAAGTTTAGTGAAGCTGCAAAACCTATACAAATTGCATTAGGTTTTACTGATAGAGATGTTGACGGTAAAATAGGTCCTAAAACATTAGCAGCTTTAAAAATGTATTTACCAAGTTTTACCGAGCGTTTTAAAATTAGCAATCAATCAGAATTACAAAGTGTATTAAACCAAATAAAATAAACACAATGGCAAAGAAAAAAGACAATACAGTATTATATTTAGGTGGTGCAGCTTTACTAGCTTTCTTATTTTTAAAAAAGAAACCACAACCTACAACACCAACACCAATAAACATTATACCTACCAACAACAACAATAGTAGTAGTAGTGGTAGTGGTGGCGATACAGGCATAGTTGCTCCTGCACCTTTGCCTTTTGATTTTACTCCACCAAGTAACAATGGCCCCATAAACCCAAACATACCACATTACAACAGCCCTAACTATTCTATAAATACAGGTGGTGGCGAAAACTACCAAACAACAGGTGGTGGTAGTGGTGGCGGTGGGGGAGATTTAAACCCTTACAAAAATGCAGACGATAGCAATAACAATGCTTTTCAAGTACAAAACTTTTTAGCAGGATTAAAACAAGCGTTACAAGATTAATAACATGGCATCTTTAAACGATAGCATACAAGTAATATTAAAACATGAGGGCGGTTATAACTGCCCTTTTCCTGGCAGTGGCGAAACTTACCGAGGTATTGATAGACTGTATAGCCAACCATGGCAAGGGTGGCGTTTAGTAGATGATTTTAAAAGGAGGGGAGTAATACCCAACAATTGCCAACGTAGTAGCGAAATGATTGTAAATAATACAGCCCTTAACAATCAAGTAAACAGTTGGTATATTGCTAATTTATTAAAATACATACCAAACTTTAATTTAATAGCTAATCAATCAGTAGCTAATTTTTTAGCCGATTTTATTTGGCACAAACCTTTTAGAGCCATACCAATTGCCAATGCTGTAGCTACACAATTGCAGCCTAATGTGGTTACTAGCAATAGTACTATAAGCAATGGGGTAATAGGCGTTATAAACCAAATGCCAGAAAGGTTTTACAATATGTTTCGCCAACAAAGAATTGCTTATTATAAAAACCCAGCAGCTTTAAATAAAAACTGGACTGAAAAATTTATTAAAAGCTACAATGGATTGATGAAACGTGTAGCAAGTTTTCCAATAGCATTAATACCTAACAATGTTTGGCAATGGTTGCTAGCATAATAAAAATTTAAACAATGAGTTATTTTAACGAAGCTTTACGAATAGTATTACAAAACGAAGGGGGTTACACCAACCACCCAGTAGACAAAGGTGGCGAAACCTACCGAGGTATTGCACGCAACTTTACACAAAGTTGGCAAGGATGGCCTATTATAGATGGTATAAAAAGAACTAGAACTATAAAAAGTGGCGAGATAATAAACAATGAGGTATTGCACCACTTAGTAAGACAGTTTTACTATACCGAAAAATGGTTGAGTAAAGATTTAGAAAAATTAACCTCACAAGCTGTAGCATCGTTAGCGTTTGATATGAGTACACAGCATGGCAATTGGGCAAGAGTAATAAACATTGCTTTATCTCCTTTAGGCTTTAATAATAATACAGATTGGTTTAATAGTAGAATACCAAACAAGCTCACTAGCCAAAGCATTACACTTATGAATAGTAAGCCACAAGATAGTTACAACAAAATTGCACAAGCACGTAAACAATACGTGCAAATGCTTTTAGATACAGGAAGATTAAGCCAAGTGTTTGCAGATGGCATATTTAACAGGATCAATAGATTTATAAACAACAACTACAAATTTGTGTTTGCAGGCACTGCATCACTATTACTGCTAGTTGCAGGATTTTTTTTTTAACTAATAAAAAGTAAACAATGGAATTATTTAAAAGTACCACATCATTCGAAAGTATAGGCAAACCAACACAAAAAGTAGAAAGCAATTGCACTAGCATATTATTTGGCAATAGCAGTACCATATCATTCGATGTAAATGGCAACCCTACAGGGTGGGTAATGGTTATAAACGATGTGTTTAAATTATTACCAGGGCAAAACATATCATTTAATCAAAATACAGGCTTTGTAGATAATACAGTGTACAATGTAGCGTTTAGTAACGAATTGGGTGGCGTAGGCAATAAGCTTGGTGCTGTAATAAGAATAAATACCAACCCAAACTGTAAATGTTAAACCAATAAAAATTTTAACTAATGAGTGGAATAAAAACAGGTGGCGATGCCAACCCAAAAAAAGCAGTAACCGAAAGTGCCAATGCGTGGGGTTTGGGTGGTAATACAATTGGTACAGATAGTAATAAATTGGGTACTTTGGATGATGTAGATGTAGATATAATAAGAGGTGCAGTAAGATTTATACATTTAGTAAAAGGCACTACTACAATAGAAGATGCCATTAACTTATGGAACAAAATAGGTTTTACACGTGATGGTGGTTTCTTTTTTCAAAATCCTTTAAACAACACAGCTTTTAGGCTTATTTGGGATAATATAAACAACCTAAATGCTTTAGAGTTTGGCAATGGTGCAGGTGACACAATGGCAATAGCTGCAGATGTATTTTTACCCTTACAACCCAACCTTAGCAGTTTAGGTACAGATGCAAACGGCAAAATAATTGCTGGTACTGGTGGTGGTGGAGGTACACAAACACTTACAAAAGCCCAACTAGATACAGCCATTACCAATAGCACACTTACACCAGGAGCATATTATTTTATTACTGGTGTAGATGTTGCTTTATATGGTGGCACAACAGTTTTATTACAAGCAACAAGTACAAACACAATAGGTAGTGCAGGGTATGGATTGTTTTTTACACCAAAATATGCAGGTGTAGGCAATGGAGTTTGGGATGGTTCTAATACTTATGCAATAGGAGATACAGCATTTTGGGGCGGTTATGTTTGGGAAAACTTAACAGGCAATGTAGGATTTAATGTAGATAATTTTGATTTAGATGGTACAGATTGGCAAAAAATAGCCTACAACACCACTGATTATAATGTTTGGTGGGATGAAATAAAATACAGCTATACAGACGATTGGATTACATACAGAGGCGATAAATTTGGTAATGTAGTTGATGGGGTACAGTATGGGATTGGTAATTATGGATACAACCCTATAAAATTAATGCAATGGGGTAATGTAGCTTGTGTAAAAAATGTTACACACAATTCGTATTGTGTATTTATAAATTCTAAAGGTTCTATTGATAATGTGGTTACTGAAAATAATAATTACATTATTTCTTTAAATATAGGTAATAGCAGTATTTTTAGTTCAATATTATTATCAAGCAATGCCTTTATAGATAGTCTAAGTTTGTTGAACAATTCTTCTTTTTATTTTGTTACTTTTTTAAAAGGAAGTTTTTTGCAAGGGGTACAAATAGGTAATTCAAATACGTTTTATAATATAATAATTGGTTTAAACTCAAACATACAAACAATTGCTACAGGAGACAATTGCAATATAAACAACATTTCGCTAGGTACAAGTAGTTCTTTTGGAATGTTTGATTTAAGTAATAATATAGATTTTACTTATATCACATTAGGTAATAATTGTATTTTTGATTTACTTACGAATAGTCAAACAGATAATATTACTAAATTAACTATTGTAGACAATTGCACTTTAAGTGATGGTTTAAATGGTGCAACCACCATTTACCAATCATTTGCAAAAACCATTTTTACAAGGCAAGACGATACACCACGCCTTAGTTATTACAACAACAGCGATGTGCAAGTAATTTTACCTGTAGATAATTAATCTTTTTTATTAATACAGTACAACGTATCAAAACCATAATTATTTAGTTTTTCAACAATTAAAGTGGCTCTATCATGCAAAACCATGCAGCTATGGTAATTGGCTGTGTGGTTTCTTTTTTTAAAACCATGTAACAATATTTGTAAAGCCTCAGCTAAAAAAGCAAAACTTTTACGCAAATCAATAAAACTATATACTGGTTGGTCGTACAAAAAAGTAACTTTATCCAAACAGTTTTCGGCACTTTCTAAAAAGCTTTTAATGTTGGCTACTTCTTTATTGTTAAAACTTTTTTCACCACTAGTATAATTAGTGCAAATAAGCCAAAGCACCCTGCTATGTGTAAAAGCATCTACCAACATATCATTGCCAATAACCATGCACTTAGTTAAAAAAACATTAGTTTCAGCTATGTAAGCTTGCATCTCACGCTTGCTACTAAACTTTAACCTAGACCCATTACCCAAAAAAATTTCCATAGAATTTTGTGCATCAATACCAAACTTTAACTTATAGCTTTTCATTGTATTATGTATTATTATTTATTTATATTTATCTTATAATTAATACTATGTAAAAACCAATGCAGCCTAAAACGCTTATGTAGCCTACATTCTATTAAGTTTTTTACATATTACAATTAAAACTTTTAAAAACATTATTTAAACTTTTGATATAAGTACACTTAGTTGTTTTTGTATTTGGTTTAGTTGATCATATACTAGCTTATCAAACTTTTTTTCGGTAATGTTTTCTCCAGTTATTTTACTTGCTGGTATTTCTAGTATTGTACACACTTGTAGTATTAGCCATTGTGGTAGTGTTGGCTCTTTAAAGTAGCTATAAAAATTGGCCCTATTTAATTGTAAAGCATCGCACATGGCACTAATATTTATAAAACGATGCTCCAATAAACGTTTTAAATTTTTTCCTTGATGGTAACTTTTATTACTTACATAAGTTGCTGCATCTTCAGCTATTATAGTATTAGTTTGTGTAGTTTCATAATCAGTAGTTTTATTGTAAAATTCATTTTCGCTTATTTCTAATGTTTCTAAAAATTTATATAACGTATCTTTTTTTATAAAAGGTTGTCTATAATAATAAGCTAAACCTTGTAGTCTTTTATAATTCATACTATTGGCAATCTCTTTGCTTTTTTTCGGACTAGTTTTAATTAAAAATTTTAATCTTTTACCCTCGTGTAAAATTTCATTCATAAAAAAAAATGTAAAAAAGTTATAAAATTATTTGGTAGTTATAAATTAATTTGTAATTTTGTTTCAGATTTCAAACAATATATATAAATATTGAACAATTAATACAAAAAATTTAAACTAAATGAGTGCCACAAAAAAAACATTAGCTCAACTTAACAAGGAATTAACAGATTATGCTCAAAACAAAAGGAGCGAAACCATGCAATTGTTAGGCTTTTCAAGCGTTGCAACTTTATATGATAGAATTAATAGGCCATGGACTTGCAGCCCTGTAGAAAGAAAAGCAATTTGCGAAATGCTAAATACTACTGAAGAAAATGTAGATTGGCAAAAGCCTACTAAACAAAAAATTTTAATTGCATAAAAACAAATTTGTATGTTATGGCAACACTTACTAATAATACTACTTTTACTATTGCAAAACCTAATTATGGTTTTGTAATAAAATATCATAAACCATTGCCAAAAGCTACATTTTTTGTAGCTACCTACTATTTTTTAAAACAACAATTTAAAGTAAAATACAACCATGAGCATATTAGGTAAAATAGCCAATTATTTATATATTATTGGCCATACACAAACAAGTAAGTTGCCTGCACCCATGTATAAATATCTAGGTTACAGGTACAGGCAAGCACCAGGGCGATTTTTAAACCAACGCCAAAAACGCAAAATTAAACGCCAACTAAACTGTTTTAAATTTCGTAGTGAATAGTAAGTAGTAATTGGGCGAACAGCCACTACAGCTTAGTAGCCCTTTTATTTTCTAACAAAAAAATTAATCCTAAAATGAATACTTCAAAAACATTTGTAAAACCTATTGCACCAGAGCAACAATTGCCTACACTAATACAGGCTATTAACATTTTACAAAAATTAGCATATCACCATCATAGAGCAGTTACCGAGCATGGTTGCCAAAATTACGCCAACGCAAAAGTTTGGCACAATAAAGCCACAGAATTTTTAAATAATCATATAATACAAAATACAATGGATGCAGAAAAAAAATATAGTGTACACAACACTACACACAACAGTTATTTAATACCCAATCCAAATGGATTGCAAGGTAGCTATATTTTTTCTTTAGAAAAAGAAAAAACAGTTTGGTTTGATAATCAACTGTACACAGAAGTAATGGTAGAACGTTACAACGAAATGTACCCAGAATGTACTTTTAAACTTATTACAAATAATCGTTCATAGGGATTAGGATTAATAAAACAACGGCGGATTATACTCTATTTTCCGCCCTTTTTTTCACCACTAAAAAACAAAATTGTATCAATTTAAAACACTTACTAAATGATATTTTCATACTACAAAAACGCAAAAGATAATACAGGAACTACTATTACATTTGATGAAGTTGTAAAATTAATAAAAGGCAATACTTTAGAAAAACAAACAAAACATCTCCGCCAAACACTAGCACCTCTAGTAGAAAAAACAGCCAAAAACTTTAACGATTTTATTGCCGATGATATTGATGTTTGGAACGATTTTTCCGAACAATTAAAAAAAGTAAAAGCCTTAAAACTTAAAGTTGAAACACTTACTACAAAATACAATGCTACTATTGATGAGCAAATACAGCAACAACTTACACAAGCTAATGCAAATTTGCAAACAGCACAAACGCTGCTAAACGATTTAACAACACCATTTACCCAAGCTGCAATAGTTTTAGAAGATAAAAAAATAAAAGCTAAAACTGCTTACGATAATTACAAACAGTCAAATTTTCCAGCACCTACATTTTGTGGCACATTTTCACCTAAACGCCATATAAACAATATCAATAACTATACAGGCTGTATAGTTATTGATATTGATAAAATACAAGCCGATTTATTACCAGGTTATTACAACAGCATTTGTAAAGATGCACACACTTTACTTGCTTTTATTAGCCCAAGTAATGCAGGAATAAAAGTAATTTTTAAAACAAATAATAATGATGCAGCCAACCAATACAATGTATTTGCACAAGTGCAAAACTACTTTAAAGAGCAATGGGGTTTGGATATTGATGCAAGTGGTAAAGATGTTAGCAGGCTTTGCTTTATATGCCACAATAGCAATTGTTATGTTAATACTAATGCTACCATATTTAATGTGGATGATAATACAAATACCGAGGTATCAAATACCAACACCACCACACCACCAAGCAAAGGTGGTGCATTTATTTACATACAAGAAGCTACCACACAAAGTGAAAAAATACAACAGCCAAATACTACAGCAACCAATAGTAATGGAGTTGTCTTAACAACTTTAGAAGATGTAGAACAGTTTACCAATAAAAAATTTACATTAGTTAGTGGCCAACGCAATGAGTATATTTATTGGTTTAGCATTAATGCCAAAAGAAACAATTTTAACCAAGACGAAACATTGGCGTTCTGCTCCATGCTTTGCCCAGATAAAGATTATAACGAAATAAAAGCTACAGTAAATAGTGCCTACACAAACAACGATTTAGCAAAACAAACATTTATAAAAAATGAAACTAATAATCAATCCAACAAAAAAGGTAACACTCAATCAAATAACAAAAATAATAATAGCCAATTGTCCACTTCACAGCGTGGAGTACAAAACAAAAACCTTCAAGCACAGGATGCTGAAACCGAAAACGAGGATATCCAATTTTGGTATGTAACCGAAAAAAAAGACAAAGACAGTGGCGAAATAGTTGAAAAATATAATATTGATTATTTACGTTACCTAGAGTTTTTACAGTCTAAAGGTTTTTACAGAATTATACAGGGCAATAGCTTTGAGTTTGTGCAAGTAATAGGTGCAGCAGTAGAAATTATTCAGCCTAGCACTATAATTGATTATGTACGTGAATATGCCATAGAACGTGGATTAAAACGTGTGTTGCAAATGTTTATACAAGGCAACAAAAGCTATTTGGCTGTAGATAAATTTCAGTTTTTAGAGCGTAAAAATTTTAACTTTTGTAAAGACAATTTGCACACTAGTCACCTATTTTTTTTCAATGGTATTTGTAAAATTACTAAAGATGCCGTTGAGGTTTTGCCATACGAAAACTTTACCCAAAACATTTGGAAAAAACAATACATACAGCACAAATTAGCGTACAAACAATATGATTATTTAGCAGACGAAAATTTTGAAAAATACAACGAATGGAATTGTGTGTATGCACAATTTATTTTCCATGTAAGCTGCAACGCTGCTAATGTAGAAGATTTAGTTTTAGATATGGAAACCCTAAAAAAACGTTTCCTAAGCTTTGTTACAGCTATTGGGTACTTGCTAGACGGCCACAAACATTTAAGCGTTCGTAAAGCAGTTGTTGGAGTTGATAGGCAAATAGGAGATAGTGGACTAGAAAAAAACGGCCGTACAGGAAAATCAATTTTTGCCAAAGCACTTTCTTTTATGAAAGTGGTAGATAATATAGACGGCAAAAACTATGATCCAAAATATCAATTTAGATACGAAGCCATTACACCAGCTACCCAAATTCTTTGCTTTAATGATATGATGAAAAACCATGACATTGAGCAGGAATTTACCATAGTAGCCGATGATTATGCAGTAAACAAACGTAATGCAGGTTTAACAGCTTACACCTATGCAGAAAGTGCAAAGGTGTATATAAATACAAACTATGCACCAAAAGGCGAAGGAAGCAGTTATAGAGGTCGTATGCACATAATAGAGTTTGGCGATTTTTTTAATGACAATAACAGCCCATTTATACATTTTGGGCATTTCCTTTTTAGCGATTGGGATGAGGTACAATGGAACGAGTTTTACAGCTTTATGGCATGGTGCTTACAAAAGTACAAGCAATTAGGTTTAATTGATTACCCAGATGGCAATTTAAGCAAACGTAAACTACTAAGCATGGTAGATAGTGAACTAGTAGATTTTTTAGACGAATACCATGGACCAGAAACCAACCCTCAATACAACAATTTAGAACGTAACAAATGGATTGATAGAAAACAACTATTTGCCAAGTGGAAACTATTTTGTACCGAAAACGATTTAAAAGCTACCAGCCCCAAATGGTTTTTACAAGTAATAACCCAATATGCACGCACAAAATCGTTTTGCTTTTACCTCAAAAAAAGCGGAGGCAAAGAAGAGTGGTGGATAGGAGATGTACAGCCCTATGATGTAAACATGACAAGCGTAAAACCACGAATAAGACACACCAGCGAAAATACTATCATACAAGGAAAATTATTATAAAAAATTAAAAAGAATATATGAAAAAAATAATAGGTTATATATTAATTGGTTTATTTATAGCAATATGTTTAGGTTGTTTTATTAATAGTATAGTAGTTGAAGGTTGGAAGTTTATACTAATAATGTTTTTAATGTTAGTATTTTTTGCAATACCAATATTAGGTATTTATTTAATTAATAAAAAGTAAATTATGGAAAATAAAACTAATAAAATGAATAGTAATTTTTTTAATTCATTAATCCCAATGTTTTTTTCATTAATTTTTAGTTGTGCAATCATAGGTATAACTATTGATTTTAATGATAAAAAATATCCAAGGCATAAGCCTTTTATTATAATAGACAAGCATAAATGGAGTGGTTATGATACTTATAAATACATAGATACAAGTGGCATTATTTCAACTTGGATTGAAGATGTACCAAATAAATACAATATAGGAGATACAATAAAATAAAAATATATGATTTACAAATTAAGAGCCGAAAGTTCAAAAGATGTTGCAGCATTTATACAAGTTGCAACCCCATTATTGCTAAGTTTTAATATGCAAAAAATGCTAGATATTCCAGATGTAGAATTTGAATTTGAAACAGATTTAGCATTAGATGAAATAATCATGTGTTTAAAAACTATTGCAGATAGTCATGTAATGTACCAAACTGTAAACACATTACAAGACTATACAGGCGAAAGAAATTATAATAGAAGTATTTTTTATTAATTAATAAAAAACTAATAAATGAATAAGCCAATTGGTGTAAAATGATTGATTACTGAATAATTGAAAACAATTAGTTTATGAGTAATATTAATAAAAAAGGGTTGGTTGGAAAGTTTGTAAAACTTAAATCAACTTGCAAAACTTCATTAATATCAGAAATATTTGAAGTTGTTGAAATATTCAATATCATTTTAGATATAAAAGCAAATGGCAAACAATACGTATGCTTTATTGAAGATATTGAATTTGTGTATTGCCCTACAAAAAAAGAAAGTTGTGTCGATATGGTAAAATGTAAAAAAATAGGGTATTGTTTACGCTGTGATTAATTACAGTAACGTTCAAGGCTTTGTGCAGGTGGGGTGGCGAAGTACGTCACGCTGGAGCATAAGCCAAATAGTAAATAATTAGTTAAATAGAATTACAAATGATGGAACAAAAGATAAATAGTAGTAGTGCAGTTGATGGCGAAGTACGTCAGCCACACTTGCACAAAACCATATGTTGTGCGATGTGGTTTTTTAAATTATAAATAATATATATGAGTCAAATTGATATTGTAGCTGAAAAAATTGCATCTTCATTAATTGAAGAAAAATTTGTCAATAAACAAGAATTAGCATCAAAAATAAAAATGCTAATCAAAATTATGTATGATATAAAAAGTGTTGAATTTAGCTCTCGTTTTAAAGAAACAACATTAGATTATGTCTCAAGTGTAGCAAGAAAAAATAATTGGAAATCCAATTTTTGGAAAAATAAATGTGAGCAACATTTATCTAAAGCTAAAATTAAAGAATATTATGTTGAATTAGGAGAGCAATTAAAAACCCAAGATTTTAGTAGTCATCGTGTAAAAAAAGCAAAGCAATATGAATTGAAAAATAATGGTTTGGACGACCTTAAAAAATCCAAAAAAATAAAATGATAGAAGAACAATTACAAAATCAAAGACCAATGTCTTTTGGTGAAAAATTGGTAGGATTAACTTTTAACCCTTCTAATGATGACAAAGTAAGTAAAGCAAAAAGGTTGTGTGCAGAATTAATGGATTTAGTTGATAGTGAAATGCAAAGTAGAGAAAATAGCAGATTAAGTAATTATTTATACACACACACTGTTGGAGAGATTTTAAATGCTCAGATGAATGTTGTTAAAGTGCTTACGCTAAATTATTAAGTCTTGTTTGTCGAATGGCAGGGTTTGTCGCTCTACCATATCGCCCAACGAATAGGGCTTTGTGTCTGCTGTGGCATTGGCAGCACTTAGCTTAATTGAAAAACAAATGATGCCGTGATGTACAAAAGCTAAATTATTAATCGTCCAGCCACAGTAGCACAAAACTTTATGTTAGCTGTTGCTTTTCGTCCAGCAAGGACGATGGACAAAAAAAACAAAATAAAATGAGTATAAAATTTAAAGATGTTGCACACCATTATATAGGTTGCACAACAATTCAAACTGAAAAAAATTTTGCTGGCAGTAAATTTTTAGGCAAAGAAGAAGTTTTAACTATGGAAAATTTTAAATACCATACAGAGTGTAATTGCACAAAACCAATTCTTAGACAATTTAAAGACATAACAAAAGAAGAACTTATTGAATGTTTTGAAATTGATAAAAGATACCCAAACCATAAACAAGAAACAATTAAGCATTTGCATATTGAAAGAAGTAATGATGAGGTTGTTTTAAAATTAGAAAACCAACACAAATATCAATTTGGGATGGGAATTAAAAAGAAAACCTTAGAACCTATATTATTTAATTACTTGGCAAAACAAGGGATAGATTTATTTGATTTAATAAACAATGGTGAAGCAATCGAGTTGTGTCCACAAAGTAACAGCTAACGATAAAGGCTTGGCGAAGGCAAGGAATAGCGTTCCGTCAAGCTGGGAACAAAAGCTACATAGTAGCACAAAAGTAAAAATTTAATAACAATGTTGAACAGAAATCCGTCACGCTGGATATGTGGTTAAATAGTAGCAGTAAGTTGAGGCTAAATCCGTCAGCCTTGCTTTACGCCAAACCATATGTTAGCTGCCGTTTTTTGTCCAACGACAAAAAAGCGACACAATGGTAAACGTAAAAGAATTAAGAGTTGGTAATTGTATTTATAATGAACATAATAAAATAATTAAAGTAACATTTCAAGTATTAGAAGCTATATATCATCATAGAGGAATTTACAATTATATTCCATTATCAGAAGATATATTGTTGAATTGTGGTGCTATTAAAAAACCTAAATTCAATTGCTTCCCAAGTTTCAATTTAAAAGGATTGCAAATAAATTACATTAATGATATGTGGATAGAATATGTAAGTCAAGTTGAAATTACTGGGTTGCACCACCTACAAAACATATTCTATTTTAGAATGAGTGAAGAATTGAGTGTTGTCGCAAATGGCAGCTAACGGTCAGGTGTATGCCGCAGTTTGGGAGGCATTGCACGTCAAGCTGGTAACGTCAGCTTAATAGAATTATAAAAGTTAAAATTAAAAAAAAATGCTCAATAGTGTTCCGTCAGATTGTACAAAAGCCGATAGCAGCACAAATGCTGAGGCTTACTACGTCTGCCCAAATTGACGGCAACACTTATGTTGGGCGAAGTGTTTTTTATGAGATATTTAATAACAACAAAAGAAGTAAAGTCGCCATTTTTAACTCAATGGTTTGACCCTGAAAACCATTTTAACCCTGATGTTGATATGGTAGTCTTTGACATTTGTAAAAATGAGTTTACAACGGATGGGAAAACCTGGCACAAAATTGAAGTTGACCACCTTTAACATTTCGCCCAACGAAAAAGGCTTGAAGCAGGTGGGGGAATAGCGAACTGTCAGCCCACAACTGCTGCTAAATAGAATTACTAAATTTTAAAATACAAACAAATGAACAACAATGAACGTCAAGCTGGGACAAATGCACAGCTAAGTACAAATGCCGAATTAACTGCGTCAGCCCCACTTGCTGCAAACCAAATGTTGGGCGTAGTTAAGTCATTCTATGTGTGTGATTATTATAACACAAAAGAGCATAGAGAAAGTTATGGTGTAGTTATAAATTTTGGTCGCAAAAAGTCTGAAAAGAAACGACTGCCTTTGTTTTCTTAGATGAGAAAATTGCAGTAAAATTTGTTGATGATTTAAGCCCACTAATAGGCAAGTCTGAAACTGAATTACAAGAAAGTAAATTGTTAGATAGCCTTATTGATAAGTACAAAGTCAAAGCATTGAATTATAAACCGAAGCAGGTCGTTTAATTACGCCCAACGTTCAAGGCTTTGTGCAAGTGTGATAATTGAAACTTGTCAGCCTGTAACTAAAGCACAATAGAATTACAAAAGATTAATAAACATTCAAAAGCTAAATTAATAACGTCAATATGGAGCAAAAGTTAAATAGTAATACCGAAGCTGGGCTTAACTACGTCCAGCCACACTTGAACAAAACCTCTTGTTGGGCGAAGGCTATGTTAAGAAATAAGATTAAAATATAAAAAAATATATATAAAATGGAAATAGCACAAAAAATATTTGATGATAAAGCAGCCTTTAATAAATGGTTGTTAGAATTAACTGAAAATGAAAAATCATTAGTAGTTGAAATGATTAATGATGCACTTTGGCAAGGCTACAATTCCATATTAGCACATAATGAACAAATGGCTGCTTATCCTGTGTCAAATGTCAGACTTGGCGAATTTTAAGTTGGTAGCTTTCGCCCAACTCTCTAATTACCTCACCACCACATAAACCATTACAAACCAATGCAAACAATACAATTATATTACTGCAACGTGTGGCATCGTGTGTGGGATACACACGGCAAAATTTATGAAATTAAGGAGCATAGGGGTTGGAAGTTTGTAAACTATAACAATACTAAGGTAGGCATAAACCAATTGCCACACAAACCTCTTATACGTGATTTTGATGATGTTTGCACCTTATACATTTTCGCCTGGCACACTATTTACCCATGTCCTGCAATTGGTTATTATGTAGCCAAAAAATCAAACCCTAAGCTTACCAAAACCGAATATTACACCAGGTTTAAAAATCAAAGCTTTATTTTGGCAAAATAAATAGAACTAACAAAACTTTTAAAATACAAACACATGGATAATACAGAATTTTTAGAAAAATGGCTACAATGTATGCCAACAGAAAGTATAACGCTTACTTGCGAAAAAGACAATACTATTACCCTTAAAAAGGGTGGTGTAGTGTATAATGCAGCCAGCATAAATGAAATTTTATTACAAGTAAAAGATTACCACGCTAAATTTTATTTAAAAGATTGCACAGCAAATAATAAAAAATATTTCCAAGCAAACCCACACGATTTTAAAAACGACAATTGGACAAAAGATTAATCACTCCTTTTGCTTTAAACTACTGAAGGATCAATAAAATAAAATTGGCTATCGTAACTGGTAGCCAATTTTATTTGTGGCCCCTACAAAGTTTTGTTCTCCGCCAATTTTATTTTATTACCACATTTTCAAATTTTTCGGTTTTCGTTTCTCCTTTCACCTCACTATTTTTAAAAGCACAAAGTGCAAAATCTGAACAAGACTTTCATAAGTTCTGTTCACAAAAAAAATTTGGCAAACCCAATACTATTATATATATATTTTTTTTTATTTTTAGCTTTAGCGTATAAAGAAAATAACTGAACTTTTTGTGCAAATTGTTAAAACCCTTATAAATAAAGGGTTTTGTTAAAAGTTCAGTTTTTTTTAATTTGTGCAAATGGTGCAAAACAGAACTTTTTGCAGCAAATACGCTGCACACATTTTGTAAAAAGTTCAGTTGTTTATCAAAAAAGTTCTGTTTTTTTTAGATTAGTGCAAAATTAAAGTATTGATTTTCAATGTATTAATAAAAAAGTTCAGTTTGTTCAGTTTTTTTTGGGGTTTTAGCTATGATGTATATATTAGGGTATTATACCCCTTTATGGCTATTTAACATAATAAAAAAAGCTACACTATAATGGTGTAGCTTTTTTACTGGGTTTTTACATTTACCATAGATCAGTAAGCAATAATATTTTATCACTTTGTTTTTTTAGTTCCAACCACATTTGTATATCTCGGTTGTAACTAGCTTGCAGTTCGGTAAGCTCCATGTTAAAATCTACAGTAAGGGCTACCATGCTTTTATCTGGCATAGCAAACCAATAACCCCAATTGCAAAATAATTCTTGTTTTTTAATTTGGTAATAGCTTTTACCATTTACTAGCACTTTTAGCCTATCGGCAGGGTTGCTACTGTTTTCAACTTTTTCTACCCATTGTAATTCTTTTTCTGTGGGTTGTAGTGTATCCCACAATGGTAGTTTTACATTTTCCATAAAAAATAAAATACCTTTTACATGGTGCAAACACCACAAAGTTTTGTGAGATTACTGGACTTACACCAGCACTTGTAAAAGGCAATTAATTTGTAAATAGTAAATGAACTTTGCAGTGTTTGCGATACTAAAGTATAATGTAGTAAAATAATAACCAAAATTATTTTTTTAGTACAAAATAATTTAGTAAATTGCATCATTATTGTATGTTAAAAATACATAGTTGTAAGTGTTATTAAATACAAAGCAAATATTATGCAAAATGTAAGCAAAAAAAATTTGGTAAAAAAATGGCTAATAAACAAGCTAATTAAGCATTTACCTACCAAATGGAGTAGTAAAATTGCTATGTGGTACATAACACGCCAAAATGCAAAACCAATACAAAAATAATATGGTAACTACAGTAGCAGCACCACTATTTATTTATCCTTTAGATTTAAAAAAAATATACACGCACCTTACTAGCGATAGTGGTTGTTACAAAAAATATCACGATATTAAAGTAAGCCAAGGCATTACAAGGCAATACTTAACAGTTACAGAGTTTTGCAAAGCCGAAGATTTAGTAAAAGATGAAGTTATAATCTTATTAGTACAATAAAATCGTTTTCTCATATTCAAAAATGGCAAGCAATCGTTAGATGCAAACCCTACTAATCTTAGTGGGGTTTTTTTATGTACCTACTATTAAGTATTAATTATGTACTAAAAATACTACAATATTTAGCAAAAACTTATAAATAGTACATTACAGCCTATTTATTTGCTACACATTTTAGCAATTAAACCATATTGCAGTCAGAAAGTTATGGCAAAAAGTAAAAATATTTGGGGTACAGTTTTAGCAGTTGTAGCAGTAGGCACAGGCATTGCTTTTTTACGCAACAAAGGCAACGCTTACAAAAACTTATCGGTAAATTTTAATGGCTTAAAGTTTACAGGTTTTAGTTTTCCTAATATAGATGTACAATTACAATTTACCATAAACAACAACAGCAATACAGCAGTAAGTGCCAAAAACATTGTAGGGCAATTATTTGCACCCAATAGCAACACACAGCTAGGTAGTTTTAATGTACCACTAGCACCAGGGCAATTAATAGTAGTACCAGCCAATGGCAATGTAGCGGTAAGTGTTACAGCCAACTTAAATGCTATAAGCAGCATAACCAGTGTGCTTACCAATGGGGCAAGTGTATTGCTTAAAGGCAACGTTACAACATTAGGGGTAAACATACCTTTTGAACAAATATTAAAAGTAGGATAATGGCAAAAGCAAAAAATGTAGCAAAACCAAAAGAAACTAAAGAAGTGTTTGAAACACTAACTTTTAGTGATCCGTTTAATGGATTGGTAACTATTGAAAGTGAAGATGGTAAACTGTTTACCATTACACAGCATCGCAAAGGCAATGCAGTTACAGCCACTAGTTTAGACGAGGCAAACAATGAGGCTAAAAAATATGTAGAAGATACACAATTTTAGTAGTAAATTATGAATTATGAAGCTTTATTACCACCACCACAATACACTAAAAC